>Ga0126314_10000189_pt1 | contig 32686 bp, 34 predicted proteins | sample Plot105B_FD_92535 | JGI IMG/M metagenome (GOLD analysis project Ga0126314, IMG submission 92535) | Serpentine soil microbial communities from UC McLaughlin Reserve, CA, USA - Plot105B | ecosystem: Environmental > Terrestrial > Soil > Grasslands | place: USA: UC McLaughlin Reserve, Lake County... | reverse complement strand
GCTCACGTGTTACTCACCCGTTCGCCACTCGTGTACCCCCGAAGGGGCCTTACCGTTCGACTTGCATGTGTTAAGCACGCCGCCAGCGTTCGTCCTGAGCCAGGATCAAACTCTCCGTTGAAACTTATCGGTTGCGACCTCGTGCGAGGTCGGTTCCGTTCTTCAACTGGTTCGATCGCTGACACAGATCCATTGCTGGATCTTGTTGTCAATCAATCAAAGGAATCCGAACTCAGCCGGCCAAGCCGGCCGAGCACGGGGTTGTGCATTATTTGGCATTGACTTTTTAGCACGCTGTTGAGTTCTCAAGTTTCGGGCGCACACCGCGCCGGAGCCTTTGCTCCGGTTTGGGGCAACTCGACCCACTTTATGAGGGGCACCGGACCCAGTCAAACCGAACCCGACAACCTCTCTCCAGCGTCCCTCAACCACCGGATCAGATGTCCACCTTGTGGCGCACATCCATCCGGTCAACTCGATAGGCCGTTGGATCGCCCCGGTCGGCCGCTCAGATCCAGATCTGTAGCGTCCCGCACCCCGGGAGCAGAACAACATTACGCCGTTACGCCAGACGCGTCAACCCCAGGCATCGCGCGAGGGCTACTTGAGGACCGCCTCACGATGGGAGCCCGTGACGACAAGTGCCCCAACAGTCTTGCGTCCGCGTCTGAGGATCACGTAACGCCCTCGCAGCAGGTCCTGTTCGGTGAGCACCGCGTCGGGATCGGTGACCTTCCGGTTATTGACGTACGCCCCGCCCTCGGCGATGGCTCGTCGGCCGGCCGCCTTGCTAGGAACGACGCCGCTTTTTTGCAACGCGTCCGCTACCGTCGGCATTCCTGCCTCGGTAGATATCTGCCCGGCGCCCAGTTCGGCGACCAACCCGGCCAGCGCTGGCTCCGGCAGGTTCGCCAGGTCGGAGTTTCCGAACAGCGCCGCTGCAGCGGCCACCGCCGCATCGCGCTCCCCCGCTGAGTGGACCAGCGCCGTCACATCGTCAGCGAGTGCCCGCTGTGCCGCCCGCAGCTCGGGTTTCTCCCGGGTCTGCCGCTCCAGCTCCTCGATTTCCTCAGGGCTGCGCTCGCCGAACACCTTGAGGTAGTCGATCACCTTCTGGTCCTCGGTGTTCAAGAAGTACTGATGGAAGGCGTACGGGGACGTCATCGCGGGATCCAGCCAGATCGTGCCCGACTCGGTCTTTCCGAACTTCGTACCGTCGGCCTTGGTGAGCAGCGGCGTCGCCAAGGCGTGCACCCGGGCACCATCGGCTCGGCGCACCAGCTCCACGCCGGCGGTGATGTTGCCCCACTGGTCGCTGCCGCCGAACTGCAGTGTGCAGCCGTAGGTTCGGAACAGCTCGAGATAGTCCATTGCCTGCAACAAGACGTAGGAGAACTCGGTGTAGGAGATCCCCTCCTCAAGACGGTTGCGCACGACGTCGCGAGCCAGCATTCGGTTCACCGGGAAGTGCTTGCCGATGTCCCGAAGAAAGTCCAGCACTGGCATTGGGCCGGTCCAGTCCAGGTTGTTGACAACTCGGGCAGGGTTGGCACCAGAGAAGACGACAAACTTCTCGACTTGGCGGCGGATGTTTTCCACCCAGTCCGAAACTGTCTGTCTGGGGTTGAGTACGCGCTCGCCGGATTCCTTGGGATCACCGATCAGGCCCGTCGAGCCGCCGACCAGAATCAGCGGGTGATGGCCGGCACGCTGTAGTGCCCGGGCGACCATGAGCTGAACCAGGTTGCCGAAATGCAGGCTCGGTGCCGTGGGATCGAAGCCAACGTAAAAAGTGACCGGCCCGGCCAGTAGGTGCTCAGCAAGCGCAGCTTCGTCGGTGGAATGCGCCACCAGGCCGCGCCACTTCAGCTCGCTGAGCACGTCTGTCACGGGTTGCAGTCTTCCACCGCGACGCGCAAACACGCTCGGAAATCCGCGTCCTGGGCTGGGTTATCGGCATTCACTCGGCAAGTCCGCCATTACTGTTCGACCGTGGATCCACACGGGCGATCAGGGGATGAGCCGAGCGCCAGCACTGGACATTGGAGTTGGTTCGCCGCAGGCCGCTCGTCGTCTTCTTCCTGCTCGCCTTCGCGTTGACCTGGGCGGTGTGGATTCCGCAGGCGATGGGCGTCGAGTTCGGGGGCATCGGCCGGCTCTGGACCTGGATTGGGTCCACCGGGGAGCTGGCCTATCCCATGCTGGCGGCCGCCAGCAAGTGGGTCCTGGTGGCGATCCTTGTCGCCTGGGCTGGCCCACGACTCACCTGCCGCCCCAGTCCGGAGGCACTTGCTCAACCGGCCGAGCAGGCTCATTGAGCCGGCTAGCGCAGGAGAACGATGCCGTCCTCGTCGGAGTGCAACATCTGACCTGGGGATATTGCCGTCCCGACGATTTCGATGGCCTCTCCAACTGAGCCGGCTCCGGTCTTGGCGCTCTTGCGAGGGTTGGTGCCGAGCGCTTTGATGCCGATAGGCAGCGCGTCAAGGGCGACACTGTCGCACAGCGCCGTAGATGACAAGTCCAGCCCAGCACCGTTCTACCGCCGCACCGGCGATCAGGTCACCGACCAGCGCGGTCCGCAGCGAGCCGCCACCATCCACGACGAGCACCTGACCGGGCGGCTGGGCTGGGTCAGACAAGGTGGCCTTGACTAAGGCGTTGTCCTCGAAGCACCTGAGAGTCTGCACCGGTCCGCTGAACCGGCGGTGCAAGCCGAAGGACCTGAACTGAACGTCCATCGAATCCACTCTGTCGCCGTACTGGTCGACCAGGTCGGCGGTAGCCATCTGATCTTCAGGCTCAGTCATCCTTGGCAGCCTTGACCGCCAGAACCGGACAGCGGGCATCCATCAAGATGCGGTGCGCGTTGCTACCCAACAGGATCTTGCCGACGGCCGAGCGGCGTCGAATGCCAATCACGCACAGCCGCGCACCCACCTCGTCCAGCACATCGAGCACCTCGTCAGCGGCCTCCTTCCCTCGCACCTCCTGCCGAATCGTGAAGGATACTCCAGCGTCGGTCAGCGTCGACTTCGCCCAGTCGAGGTCAGCTGGTTGCGCGAAACCTGGGTCGCTGAGCGCATCGCCGCGGGAGGAGTTCACCACCACGACAGACATCTGACGTTGAGCTGCCTCCTCGGCGGCTGCCAACAACGCTGCGCGACCAGCGGCCGTCGGCGTGAAGCCCACGACAACGGTCATTGTCTTGACTTCTCACGAGCTTCGGGGTCCGCCGGCGGCTCGACCGACACGTCGTCCGCGTGCTGTGGATGGACCCGTTCCTCGTGCACTACCTCGAGAGCCTCTTGAGCCTTCGCCGGCAGCGCCTTACGGATAAGAGCAAACAACAACGGCCAGGCCAGCACTATCAGGATGATCAGGTACACCGTGACGGCGATCGGCGACAGCTGGAACTGGCCGGTGCTGACGTTGACGCTGCCGAACAGGCCCTTCAGTTCACCGGAGGAAAGCTGCAATGCCCGCCGCCCCTGCAGCTCGATCCGCGGACCGAGGATCACCGCGATGATCAACGGCAACACCGGCAGACCGAACCGTCGCATGACGAAGCCCAGCACTCCCATCACAAGCAGCAAGATCAGATCGAAGGAGGATCCGTTGACCGCGTAGGCCCCCATCGAGGCAAAGAACAAGATGCCCGCGTACAGGTACGGCCTGGGGATGCGCAGCAGTTTCGCCCAGAGCGGAGCCAGCGGTAGATTCAAGATCAGCAACAGCGTGTTGCCGATGAAGAGGCTGGCGATGAGCGCCCACACCAGCTCCCCCTCACGCTGTAGCAGTAGGGGGCCTGGCTGAATCCCGTACGAGACCAAGGCGGCGAGCATCACCGCTGCCGTGGCGTTGGTCGGCAGACCCAGCGACAGCATCGGCACCATGGTTCCGGCGGCGCTGGCGTTGTTGGCTGCCTCAGGGCCGGCGACTCCTTCGATGGCGCCTTTGCCGAACTCCTCCGGATGCTTGGTCAGGCGCTTCTCGGTGATGTAGGACAGAAAGGTCGGGATTTCCGCCCCACCGGCGGGCACAGCGCCAAAGGGGAAACCGTACGCAGTACCGCGCAGCCAGGGTTTCCAGGACCGCTTGAAATCCTCCCGGCCCATCCACGGCCGCCCGACCGGGATCACCTCCACTGCCCGACGCCGCAGATGGGCAGCCACCCATAGCGCCTCGCCGAGGGCGAAGATGCCGACCGCCACCACGACGACGTCGATGCCGTCGCTCAGCTGTGGGATGCCGAAAGTCAGTCGTGCCTGACCGCTGACCGAGTCCAAGCCGACCAGGCCGATCGTCAGGCCCAGCATCAGCGAGATGAATCCGCGCAGCCGCGAGGCACCAAACACGGCAGTTACAGCGATGAAGGCCAGCAACATGATGGCGAAGTACTCCGGCGCCCCCAATGAGATGGCGAACTGAGTCACGAGCGGAGCGAAGAACACCAGCAGCGCCGTGCCGATGGTGCCGGCGATGAATGAGCCGAGCGCCGCTGTGGCCAACGCCTGTGCGGCCCTTCCGCCTCGTGCCATCTGGTTACCTTCGATGGCCGTAACAACCGACGAGGACTCCCCCGGCGTGTTGAGCAGAATCGACGTCGTCGACCCGCCGTACATGCCGCCGTAAAAGATGCCGGCGAGCATGATCAGTGCACTGGTCGGCTCCAGCCCGCCCAGGATGGGAAGGAGCAGCGCGACCGTCATGGCCGGGCCGATCCCGGGCAGTACACCCACCGCGGTGCCCACGATCACGCCGATCAGGGCCAGCAGCAGGTTGACAGGGGTGGCGGCCGTGGCGAATCCCTGCAGCAGCAGCTCCAGGTTGTCCATTACAAGATCCCCTGGAGGATGCCGGCCGGCAGCGCGACACCCAGGCCGATGGCGAAGCCGTAGAAAGTGCCCAGGCTCAGCGCTGCCGCTATCACCAGGTCCCGGACGAAGTGCCGGCTTCCCAGCACTATCGCCGAGCCGTAGAACAGCAGGCCGCCACTGATCACCCAGCCGAGGAGGTCGATCAGCAGGATGTTGGCTATGAAGACACCGATCAGCAGCAGCACCGTCTTGTAGTCGGCTCGGCTGTGCGGGTCGATATCCTCACCGGCCTCGGCTTCACCGCGGCTGCCGCGTGCCACCGCCACCGCAAGCGCGACCGCCAGGACGATCAGTGCACCGCCGACCAGCAGCGGTACTGGTTTCGGCCCGACCGGATCGACTCCGGTGGTGTTGTTCGACAGCCGGGCCGCGTCGAGGAGAACCACGATCCCGGTCAGGGCTAAGAACCCGCAAAGTCCGTACTCCGCGTAGTCCCGGTGCCGGGCCGGGGCGGTGGCCGTCGCGGCCTCGGTCACGCCAGACCTAATGAGCCAAGCACATCCTCCACGCGGGTCGTCTGATCCTTCATGTAGGTCCCGAACTCATCGCCGGTGAGGAAGGCGTCGGTCCAGCCTTTCTCCTTTAGCACGTCCTTCCACTCCTGGCTGTCATGCATCTTCGTGATCGCCTCCACCAGCGCTTGCTTGTCGGCATCGGAGATCTCCGGTGGCGCGACAACTCCGCGCCAGTTGGTGAACTCCAGATCGATGCCGGACTCCTTCAAGGTCGGCGCGTCGACTGCCTCCACCCGAGTCGGCCCGCTGATCGCCAGCACTCGGACTTCACCGGCTTCGATTTGGTCGATGAACTCACCGAAACTGGACGCGGCGAACGCAACCTTGCCGCCGAGCACGGCCGGCAGCAGCTCACCCCCACCGTCGTAGGAGATGAAGTTCACCTGCTTGGGTTCGATGCCGACCGTCTGGGCAAGCTGCATGGGCAGCAAATGGTCCGGCCCACCCGGTGAGGAGCCTCCGCCGACGGCCGTGCCTTTGGGATTGGCCTTCCAGTCGTTCACGAGGTCGGTGATGTTGGTGTACTTGGAGTTCTTGGCGACCACGATGGCCCCTGAATCCTCCATCACCTTGGCGATCGGCGTGGTCTGCTCAAGCTTGCTTGTTGACTTGTTGGTGTACTGGGCTCCAACCACGCCCAGGCCCATCATCATGATCAGCTTGCCGTTGCCCTTCTCCTGCACGGTGCGGGACAAACCGGTCGTGCCGCCGGCACCAGCGAGGTTGAACACCTCGGTGCCTTTGGTGACACCGATCTGATCCATGACCTTCGCCGCTTCGCGCGCGGTCGTGTCGTAGCCACCGCCGGGCGTGTTAGGGACCATGAACCGCAGCCCCGTGATCGCCTGCTGCTCGGAGGCCGACCCGCCCTGTGCGCCCGGCTCGGCGCGGTCGGCTGTTGCACCACAGCCTGAGAAGACCAGCACTGCGGCGGCGAGAGACGCCATTCCCCATCGAGATCGTGTAAACATCGTTTGTTCCTTTGCGGCTAGGGTCCTTAGGTCACCCTGTCACGCAGGCACTTGTTTGTCAGCGGCTCATCGCGGCCGACTGAAGAGCTGTGTCCAGCTCGGCGAGCTGCTCGCGGACCCGTGCCTCGGCGGTGCCGCCACGTCCGGAGCGGCTGTTGATCGATCCTTCGACGCTGAGCACGGAACGCACGCCAGCGGTTAAATGAGGTGAGATTTCGAGGAGGTCGTCGTCGGCCAGATCGCTGAGTTCGATCCCGCGCGCCTCGCATTGCCGGACGCAGGTCCCGGCGATCGCGTGCGCCTCGGTGAACGGAACCCGTTGCCGGACCAGCCAGTCGGCGATGTCGGTGGCCAACGAGAAGCCTTTCGGGGCAAGTTCGGCAAGCCGCGCGGGATGGAACTGCAGCGTTGACACCATTCCGGCTATCGCAGGAAGCAAGATCAACAGCTGGTCGATGGAGTCGAAGATCGGCTCCTTGTCCTCCTGAAGATCGCGGTTGTAGGCCAGGGGCAGGCTTTTCAGTGTTGCCATCAGCCCGGCCAGGTTGCCTATTAGGCGGCCGGCCTTCCCGCGGCCCAGTTCAGCGACATCGGGATTCTTCTTCTGCGGCATGATGCTGGATCCGGTCGACCATGCCTCAGCCAAGGTGGCGAAGCCGAATTCGTGGGTCACCCACAGGATCAGGTCTTCGCACAACCGCGACAGGTCGACTGCTATCTGAGCACAGATGTAGGAAGATTCTGCAACCAGGTCACGAGCCGATGTTCCATCGATCGAGTTGGCGACGCTGGCGGAGAAGCCAAGATCAGCAGCGACCGCCTCGGGGTCCAGCCCAAGTGAGGTCCCAGCCAGCGCGGCCGATCCGTACGGACTGACATCGAGCCGGCGATCAAGGTCACGAATCCGCTCGCAGTCCCGGATCAGCGGCCAGGCATGTGCGAGCAGATGGTGTGACAGCAGCACGGGTTGAGCGTGTTGCAAATGAGTGCGGCCGGGCATCGGCACGCCCAGATGGGAGCGCGCCTGTTCGGCGAGCGCGGAAGTCACCTCCAGCACTCCGGAGGCCAGCTGACGCACCGCATCTCGCAGGTACAGGCGGATCAGCGTTGCGATCTGATCGTTTCGGGACCGCCCGGCGCGGAGCCTGCCACCGAGATCTGCACCGACAATTTCGATCAGCCTGCGCTCCAGCGCACCGTGCAAGTCTTCGTCAGTTGCTTCCGGGCCAAACGTCCCCGATACGACCTCGGCCGCCATCTGGTCCAGTCCGGCGATCATGGCGGCAAGCTCGTTGTCGGTCAGTAGTGCCGCGCGGTGCAGGGCCCGAGCGTGTGCCCTGGAGCAGGTGATGTCGTACGGAGCCAGTCGCCAATCAAACTGGGTGGACCGGCTGAGGTCGAGCAACGCCATTGCGGGATCTCCGCTGAACCGACCGCCCCACAGCCGGCCTGCACCTTTCATCAGGAGAGGCTGGCGTCACGCCGTGCCGCGATCTTGCTGGACAACCCGTACAGCTCGATGAAACCGCGCGCGTGGGACTGGTCGAAGACGTCGCCTTCGTCGTATGTCGCGAGATTGAAGTCATAGAGGCTCAGCTCGCTTCGGCGACCGGTAACGGTGGCCCGGCCGCCATGCAAGACCATCCGGATATCGCCCGAGACGACCTGCTGTGCGTCGTCGACAAAGGCGTCCAGCGCGCGTTTCAGCGGGGAGAACCACTGCCCGTCATACACGAGCTCGCCCCAGCGCTGATCGACGCCTCGCTTGAAGCGAGCAAGTTCCCGCTCAATGGTGACGTTCTCCAGCTCCATGTGCGCGGTGATCAAGGCGATGGCGCCCGGCGCCTCGTACACCTCGCGGCTCTTGATGCCGACCAGCCGATCCTCGACCAGGTCCAGCCGCCCGATGCCTTGTGCACCGGCTCGTTCATTGAGGATCTGGACGGCCTGCAGCATCGAGACCTTCTCGCCGTCGATGGCGATCGGCACGCCAGCCTCGAAAGTGATCGACACTTCGTCAGGATCTCGGGCAACCGTCGGGTCGGACGTGTATGCGTAGACGTCCTCAATGGGCGAGTTCCAAATGTCTTCCAAGAAACCTGTCTCAACGGCACGACCCCAGACGTTCTGGTCGATCGAGTAGGGAGAGGACTTGCTCGCCTCGATGGGCAGCCCCTTCTCCTGGGCGTAGGCGATGGCCTTCTCCCGGGTCCACGCATAATCCCGGACCGGCGCGATCACCTTGAGCTCGGGCGCCAGGTTGGCAATCCCGACTTCGAAACGCACTTGGTCGTTGCCCTTGCCGGTGCAGCCATGAGATACGGCGCCCGCCCCGTGGGATCTGGCGGCGGCCGCCAGATGCCGGACGATGAGTGGCCGCGAAAGCGCGCTGACCAGCGGATAACGGTCCATGTAGAGCGCGTTGGCGCGCATCGCGGGCAGACAGAAGTCCTCGGCGAACTCATCCTTGGCGTCCACCACGACCGCCTCGACCGCGCCGCAGTCCAAAGCGCGCTGGCGAATGACCTCCAGATCTTCGCCACCCTGGCCGACGTCGAGCGCGACGGCCACGACCTCCTGGCCCGTCTGCTGCGCCAGCCAGCCGATGCAGACGCTCGTGTCCAGGCCACCCGAGTAGGCCAAGACGATGCGATCAGTCACGTCTCACTCCTTGGTTGTGATGTCCATGAATCCTGGAACCGGTTTTCCGGTGCGGCTCATGATCAGGAACAGCTCTGCGATCGAAGCGCCCCCTGCCGGCGCGCGGCTGATCAACAAGATGGTGTCGTCACCCGCGATGGTGCCCAGAATCGCTTTCGATCCGACCCGATCGATTGCCGAGGCGAAGTACTGGGCGGCGCCCGGAGGGGTCCGTAGCACAACAAGGTTGGCGGACGCCTCGGCGCTTACCAAGACGTCGCTGCACAGCCGGGCAAGCCGCCCCTCGAAGCTTGCTGACTCCCCCACCTGCGGCGTACGGTCGCCACCTTCACCTGGTACCGCGTAGACAAGGTGACCACTCCGTCCCCGAACACGGACCGCTCCCACCTCCACCAGGTCCCGGGACAGCGTGCCCTGATTGACCTGAATGTCCTCTGCCCTGAGCAGATCCGCCAATTCGGTTTGCGACCGCACCTCTTGCGAAGACAGCAGGGCGATGATCTTGGCGTGTCGCGTGGTTTTGTTGTGTCTTGGCGGGGGGGTCAACGGGAGTCGTCCGCGGTTGCTGCTGTCGGGCGCCCGAGCGAAGGTTGTCATGATCGGACGCCATCGAGGAAGGCCAGGACGGCCTTCTGGACATGCCGCCGGTTCTCCACCTGATCCCAAACCACCGACTGCGGCCCCTCGATCACTTCAGCTGCGATCTCCTTGCCGCGATAGGCGGGCAGGCAATGCATAACGATGGCATCCGGGTCGGCGCGGCGAAGCAACTTCGGGGTCACGGCGTACGGCAAGAAGATCGCGTGCCGCTCCGGACCGTCGTTCTCCTGGCCCATCGAGACCCAGGTGTCGGTGGCAACCACGTCCGCACCCGACACCGCCTCGACCGCCGAATCGGTCAGCATGACGCTGCCACCAGAGCCGGCTGCAGCCGTCTTGGCTCTTGCCCAGACATCCGGATCCGGCTGGAACCCGACAGGTGCACCTATCCGTACGTGCATTCCGGCTCGGGCGCCACCGAGTGCGTAGGAGTGCGCCATGTTGTTTGCCCCATCCCCGACATAGGCGAGGTTCAGACCGGCGAGCGCCGACTTGACCTGCCGGATCGTCTGCAGGTCGGCCAGAACCTGGCAGGGGTGGAAACTGTCGGTGAGTGCATTGATGACCGGCACGCCGGCGTGAGCCGCCATCTCAGCGAGTCGGTCTTGAGCGAAGGTACGCCACACGATCGCGACACAGTGCCGGCCCAACACCCGAGCGGTGTCCGCCACCGACTCTCGGATACCGATTCCGGCAAGCCGGCCATCGACGATCAGCGGGAAGCCGCCGAGTTCGGCAATGGCTGCAGCGAACGACACCTGAGTCCGCAGGGTGGGTTTGTCGAAGATGACGGCGACGCTGCGCGGCCCAGCGAAGATCGGAAGCCGGTAAGGGTTCGCCTTGAACTCATCGGCAAGGTCGAGGACGGTGAGTTGCTCCGCCTGTGTCAGATCGTCGTCGGCGAGCAGATGCCGCGTAGTCATCCTTGCTCCCCCACTCCGTCAATCAGTCCCGGCAGCGCGGCCACGAAGGAGTCGAGCAGGTCAGCGGTGATCACCAGGGGAGGTGCCAGCCGCAGAACGTCCGGACACGGGGCGTTGATCACGAAGCCGGCGCTCAGGGCTGCGTCGGCGACGGCCGTGGCAATCGGCTCGGCCAGGGTGATGCCGCGCAGCAGCCCGCGCCCCCGGATACCGGTGATCAGGGGATGCCCGAGTCCGGTCACGGCAGTAGCGAGGTGCTCCCCCATGGTGGTGGCGTTGTCGAGCAGGCCGTCGCGCTCGATGACCGCGATCACCGCAAGACCTGCGATCGCGGCGACCGGATTACCACCGAACGTGCTGCCGTGACTGCCGGGACCGAGTAGTCGAGCGGCAGGACCGGCCGCCAAGCAGGCACCAATCGGGAAGCCATTGCCCAACCCCTTGGCGAGGGTGACGATGTCGGCGCGGACACCGTCGGCGACGTGCACCAGCCAGCTGCCGGTGCGTCCCATTCCGGTCTGCACCTCGTCGATCCAGAGCAGGGCGCCGTGCCGGTCGCACACCTCTCGCGCCCGGACCAGGTAGTCCGTCGGCGGAACCACGATCCCGCTTTCACCCTGGATCGGCTCCAGAACGATGGCAGCTAGGTCATCATCGGCTTCCGCGGCCAGCGCCTCAGGATCCCCATAGGGCACGAAGATCACTTCGCCCGGCAACGGAACGAACGGCTCTCGATACTTCGGGTTGTGGGTGATCGCGAGCGAACCCATCGATCGACCGTGGAATGCTCCCTCAGTCGAAATGATTTTGCTACGACCGGTCATCCGGGTGATCTTGAAAGCAGCCTCGTTCGCCTCGGTGCCGGAGTTGGTGAAGAACACTTTGGCGTCCTCCGCACCCGTCAGCGCGGTGAGTCGAGAGGCCAGCGCAACCTGGGCCGGCGTGGCGAAGAAGTTCGAGACATGCCCGAGAGTTGCGATCTGCCCGGTGATCGCAGAAATGACCGTGGGATGGGCGTGGCCGAGTGCGTTCACGGCAAGGCCGGACAGCAGGTCCAGGTACCGCTGCCCGTCGGCGTCCCACAGAAAGCAACCTTCGCCGCGGACGAAGACCCGCTTGGGCATACCGAAGGTGTTCATCACTGAGTCGACGTAGGTGTCCAGAACGGCACTCGAGGTGGTCGTCGAGGGCAGCCCCGACAACTCCCTGCTGAGCATCATCGAATCCGCTGTCATCAAGCCTTGGCCCTCACAATCGGATCCCCGATCAGCGCCGGTCCAAACTCGCCGTTGTTGTACTCGTGGGGCGGGATCCCTTCTGCTCGCGAGAAGACCCGGCTGCCTAGGCGGACAAGGCCATCCTGAGTCACCATCGTGCCGATGCCGGCGTTGGTGAAGATCTCTAGCAATAGTGCGTGCGGGATGCGCCCGTCGGTGATCGTTGCCCGCGTCAATCCACCTTCAACGGCGCGTAGGCACGCCTCCATCTTCGGCACCATGCCCGACTCCAGGGTCGGCAGCAGCTCCCGGAGTTCCGAGGCGGACAATTCGGTGATCATATCGGTGCTGTTGGGCCAGTCGCGGTACAGACCCTCGACATCGGTCAGCACCACAAGCCGCTCGGCCTTCAGCGCCACCGCCAGTGCCGCTGCGGCGGTGTCGGCATTGACGTTGTGCACCGCACCCTCGCGATCGGGGGCGATGCTAGCGACAACGGGCACCCGGCCGGCCGTGATCAGTCCCGAGATCGCCTCGGTGCGCACCTGCACGACGTCACCGACCAGGCCCAAGTCCACGTCCTGACCGTCGATCACTGTTCCACGCCGCTCCGCGGTGAACAGGCCCCCATCCTCACCGGACAAGCCGACCGCCACCGTGCTCTGGCCATTGATCAAACCGACCAGGTCCCGGCCGACCTGTCCGACCAGGACCATCCGGACCACCTCCATGGCCTCAGGCGTGGTCACCCGGAATCCCCCCCGGAACTCTGAGGCGATGCCGAGCCGGTTCAGCATGGAGGTGATCTGCGGACCGCCACCGTGAACCACGACAGGGTGCACTCCGCACCGCTTCATGAACACGATGTCTGAAGCGAACGCCCGCTTGAGTTGGTCGTCGACCATCGCATTGCCGCCGTACTTGATCACCACGGTCTTGCCGGCGTAGGTCTCCAGCCAGGGGAGCGCTTCGGTCAGAATGGAGGCCTTCTGTACCAGCGTCAGCGGGTGATCCGGCCCAGGGGTCGCAGGTTCGCTCATGTCGAGTACTCCGCGTTCTCCTTGACGTAGTCATAGGTCAGGTCATTTGTCCAGATCGTCATCCGGTGCCTGCCGCTGTGCAGGTCGACGACGACCTCGACGTTGCGGCCGCTCAGGTCGACAAGTTCCCTGGGATCACCGATCCCGCCGTCGCGGCATACCTGCACTCCGTTGAATGAGACGTCGATCCGGTTTGGTTCGAAGTCCGCGGTGGTGGTACCGATCGCGGCGAGCACCCTGCCCCAATTGGGATCTTGACCGAAGACCGCGCACTTGAACAGGCTGCTGCGGGCAATGGCACGGCCGACCTCGACCGCATCGTCCTCGGATGCGGCGTGCCGCACGCTGATCGCGATGTCGTGAGAGGCACCCTCGGCGTCAGCCACCAGCTGGCGTGCAAGATCGGCACAGGTTTCGTTGAGGGCAGCCTGGAAATCGCCGGCGTCCGGCCGAACACCGGAGGCTCCGCTGCTCATCAGAATCACCGTGTCGTTGGTCGACATGCATCCATCACTGTCGATTCGCTCGAACGTCAGCCGGCTGGCTTCGGCGAGCTGGGCAGGGAGCTGCACAGAGTCGACCACGGCGTCTGTTGTGATCGTCACCAGCATTGTGGCCAGGCCCGGCGCCAGCATCCCGGCACCCTTGGCCATGCCGCCGACAGACCAGCCCTCGTCCGCGTAGCTGACCTGCTTTGGCACCGTATCGGTGGTCATGATCGCGTCGGCTGCGGCCGGCCCTCCGTCCGCTGTGAGCTGCGGCACGAGCTTTCCGATGCCCGACGTGACCTTGTCCATCGGCAGGCGCAACCCGATCAGCCCGGTCGAGCAGACGGCGACATCAATCGCAGCGACTTCGCCGAATGCACTCCGAGCTCCGGATCCGCCTTGAGCCCGGGATGCGCCCCGAGTCTGTCGAAGCGCGCTGGCGACCAACTCAGCGGTCTGGTGAGCGTCGGCGAAACCAGCCGGCCCAGTGCAGGCATTGGCCCCACCAGAATTCAGGACCACCGCGCGTAGCCGGCCATCCTTGATCACCTGCTCGGACCACTGGACTGGCGCGGCCTTGACCCTGTTGGTCGTGAAGACCGCCGCCGCGGCGAAATCCGGTCCAGTGTTGAGCACCATCGCCAGATCGGACTTGCCGCTTGATTTCAGGCCTGCGATGACAGCGCCGGCCAGGAAACCCGTGGCCGCGGTAACGCTCATCGCATCCACCGGCGATTCATGGCGCCACTCCGACCGAAGTAAGTCCCGTGGTTTCTGGCAGACCGAGTGCCAGATTCATGCATTGGACGGCGGCACCGGCCGTACCCTTCGTCAGGTTGTCCAGGGCTGCCACGGCGATGAGCCGACCTGCATGGCTGTCGACCGCTACCTGCACATGGACGGCGTTGGATCCCAGAACCGACTGCGTTTGCGGCCACTGCCCGTCGGGCAGGAGATGGACGAAGGGCTCTTCGGCAAAAGCATCCTCGTACGCCGCGTAGGCCTGGTCTGGTGAAATCGACGGGTCACTCAGCGGTGCCGTGCAGGTGGCGAGAATGCCGCGCGACATCGGGACGAGCACCGGTGTGAAGGACACCGAAGGCCGTTCGGCCCCGCAAGCGCGAAGGTTCTGCAGCAGCTCTGGCGTATGCCGGTGCACCCCACCCACGCCGTACGCGCTCGCCGAACCCATCAGCTCCGATCCGAGCAGGTGCATTTTCAGTGATCGACCGGCACCCGATGGCCCGCTCGCGGCAACGATGACTACGTCACGAGCGGCAGTGAGACCGGTCGTGATCGCCGGGAGAAGAGCCAACGTGCCGGTGGTCGGATAGCAGCCGGGCACCGCAATCCGGCGCGCGCCGGCCAACTTGTCCCGCTGGCCAGGAAGTTCCGGCAATCCGTAAGGCCAGGTACCGGCGTGCGCCGAACCGTAGAACTGCTGCCAGGCAGCCGCGTCGTCCAACCGGTGGTCGGCTCCGCAGTCGATGATCACGGTCTCGGGCCCGAGTGAACCTGCAACCTCAGCCGACGCGCCATGCGGGAGGGCCAGAAACACGACGTCGTGACCAGCCAGCGTCTCTGCATCGGTGCTGGCGACGATGCGGTTTGCCAGAGGTACCAGGTGAGGGTGATGCCGGCCAAGCTGCGAGCCGGCGTTCGATCCCGCGGTCAGCGCGCCGATCTCAACGTGCGCGTGGGCCAGCAACAAGCGGAGCAGTTCCCCGCCCGCGTAACCGGTTGCGCCTGCCACGGCGACCTTGACAGTCACCTGCATGACTATGTCACGAAGGGCAGGATTATGCACATCCGGTTCAGATCGCGGAAGGGGAATGGCCCTCGTCCCGGCAACTCGCCGTCGCAGCAACGAACGTTGGTGCCGGCTCCTGACGCTCTACGCCGCTAGCAACCGGCGCAGAGCGGAAGGATCGAATGTGAAACGTTCCTTTTGTCGGGGTTCCTCCGAACCTGCGCCAGGCGCTAGCCAATTGGCCCCGGCGAGCTCGCCTTTCAGAGCGTGCGCTGGATGGCCCCGGTCCGTTCTGCCGCTGCCGCGACGGCGGCGTCGCGGGCCGCCGCGGCCTCGGCGTCGGTGAGGGTACGGTCGGGAGCGCGAAACCGAAGGGCAAAAGCCAGCGACTTCTTTCCCTTGCCGATCTGCGCGCCGGTATAGATGTCGAACAACGTCACCGACTCCAGCAAGGGTCCTGCTCCCGAGCGCAACGCCCGCTCCACCACGGCGGCGGGTACATCTGCGTCCACGATTAGCGCCACATCTTCCTTAGCCACCGGAAATGGCGAAATGGCCGCGACATCCGCACGTTCCGGCGCCGCTTCGATCAAGGCGTCGAGGTCGATCTCGGCGGCGGCAGTGCGAGGTGGCACGCCGAAGGCCGCACAGACGCTCGGATGTAGTTCGCCGGCGTGGCCTAGCACGGTTCCGTCCGGGGTGACGAACTGGGCACACCGGCCTGGATGCCACGGGGCACGCTCGACGGCGCGACGGGAAAGTTGCAAGCCGACCGCCCGAGCCGCGATCTCGACGAAGCCGATGGCTTGCTGCCAGCCAGCGGCTGGACCCCAGCCGGCCCATCCGTCAGGCAGCCATTGGCCGGTAAGGAGCGCGGCAAGGTGCCTGGGCTGGCGGCCGAGCGCCCGGTCAAGAGCGGCGAGCTCGTCAGCCGATGGCCGCTGGCTGACCGGTACCCGAGGTGCGGTGGTCAAGGGATCGTTGGCGAAGAACACCGAACCCGACTCGAACAAGGCAAGGTCATCGATGCCACGACTTCGGTTGCGGGCGGCTGCGGCGAGCAGCCCCGGAAGGATGGTCGTGCGCAGGTAGGGGCTGGCCTCGGACAGTGGGTTGAGGATCCTGTTCAGCATGCGCCTCTCGTCGTCGGCGGCAATGCCGAGGCGATCGAATTCGTCGATCGAGAGGAATGGGATTGTCAGCACTTCGACGAATCCCGAAGTGGCAAGAGCCGCGGTGATGTCGCGTCGGGCGCGCTGGCTTCGGGTGAGGCCGCGACCGACCGGGGCGCGCGGAATTACCGGCTCGATGCGATCGAAACCGATAAGCCTGCCCACTTCCTCGACGTAGTCGTAGGGATCGGTGAGGTCTGGCCGCCACGTGGGCGGGTTGATGGTCAATCGACCGTCAACAGACTCCACACGCGCACCGATCGCGTGCAGGAGACCCACAACGGTGTCGCGGTCGACATCAGTTCCGAGGATCTCGGCCGGGAGCGTGCCGGCAAGAGTGGTACTGACCGGTGCCGGCACCGATCCCTGGACGGTCTCCTCCGTTATCAAGGTCCCGCCGGCCAAGTCGACCAATAGCTCAGCCACCCGATGTGCGGCCGCGTAGGTGGCCGCGGGGTCGACGCCGCGCTCGAACCGTCGAGAAGCTTCCGATGAGAGTTTGTGACGCCTCGACGTACGGGCAACCGTCATCGCGTCGAAGTGGGCGGCCTCGATCACGACATTGACTGTCGATCCGGACAGCTCCGTTGACGCCCCGCCCATCACTCCAGCGAGACCGATCGGACCACTGCCGTCGGTGATCAGCTGATCGTCCGGGTGCAGCGGGCGAACGACATCGTCCAGCGTGGTCAGTTTCTCCCCCTCGTTAGCCTTCCGCACCACGATGGGCCCATCCAACAGATCGGCGTCATAGGCGTGGATTGGCTGGCCGGTTTCCAGCATCACGTAGTTCGTGATGTCCACTGGCAGCGAGATGGACCGCATGCCGGCCAGCTGTACCCGTCGGGACAACCACCGCGGGATTGGCCGGCTCGGATCGATGCCTTTGACGCTGAGCGCGACGAACAGCGGGCAGGCATCTGACTCGAGTCGCACCGGGTATCCGGCAACCTTGGCCGCTGGGACCGACCGATCGACCGGATCAGTGAAAGTGACCTGGATGGCCTGCGCCGACTCTCGAGCCAACCCGCGGATCGACAGGCAGTAGCCGCGGTCCGGAGTGACGGCGATGTCCATTACGTCGTCCCGAAGGAGCAGGACCGGAACGGCATCGGTGCCCGGCACAAGATCATCTCCGGTCAGCCGCAAAATTCCGGAGTGATCATCTCCGAGGCCCAGTTCCCTGTCCGAGCAGATCATTCCGTCGGAAACGTGGCCGTAGGTCTTCCTGGCGCCAATTTCGAAACCTGCGGGAAGGGTCGCGCCGGGGAGCGCCACGACGACGAAGTCACCGACCTGGAAGTTGTGTGCGCCGCAGACAATGCCTCGAGAACCGCTGGGATCGTTGTGCTGGCCCACATCAACCCGGCAGTAGCGGATCTTCTTGCCGTTGGAGTGTTCCTCGACCTGGTAGGAAAGTATCCGGCCGACGACTATCAGACCCCGGAGATCAGCACCGACGCGGTCGACTGTTTCAACTTCCAGTCCGGCCCGGATCAAGGCCGCGGCAAGGCTTCCCGCATTCAGATCGTCAGGAAGCGCCGCGTACTGGCGCAGCCAAGACAGCGGTGCCCTCATCGCGCAAGCCCAACCAGCGAGCGGCTGAAGCGCACGTCACCTTCGACCATGTCGCGCATGTCCTCGACGTTGTTGCGGAACATCAGGGTGCGGTCGACGCCCATGCCGAACGCAAATCCGGAGTAGACGTCCGGGTCGACACCGCAGGCCTGCAGCACTCGCGGGTTAACGACCCCGCAACCACCCCACTCGATCCAGCCTTCGCTCTTACACGTGCGGCATGGATGCTCGGGGTCACCCACCGATGTCCCGTGGCAGACGAAACACTGAAGATCAACCTCGGCGGACGGCTCGGTGAACGGGAAGTAGTTCGGCCGGATCCTGGTCCGGGTTTCGCCGAACATCACCTGGGCGAAATGATCAAGAGTGCCGCGGAGGTGTGCGAGGGTGATGCCCTTGTCAACCACCAGACCTTCGATCTGGTGGAACACCGGCACGTGTGTGGGGTCAACCTCGTCTGACCGGAACACCTTTCCCGTGCACACGACATAGATCGGCAACTCGCGGGTCAGCATCGAGCGGATCTGCACCGGCGATGTGTGGGTGCGCAGCAGCACCCCGCCGTCTTCCGGCGCAACGAAAAGTGTGTCCTGCATGGTCCGCGCCGGATGGTCCGGGATGAAGTTGAGGGCATCGAAGTTCATCCATTCCGCTTCCAGCTCCGGTCCCTCGGCAACCTCCCAGCCCATCGCGATGAAGACATCCTCCATCAGATGCATCAAAGCCGTCACCGGGTGCACCGCGCCAGGCGGAAGCAAGGACACAGGAAGCGTCACATCGACCCGCTCGGCCGCCAATGTATGGGCCAGTTCTGCTGCCGAGATCTCTGCTTCACGGGCGTACAGCGCTTCCTTGATCTTTCCGCGGGCCTGCCCAACCCGCGCGCCGGCGATCTTCCTTGCCTCCGGAGGCAGGGCGCCGATCTCGCGATTGGCCAATGCGATGGGCGACCGGTCTCCCGCGTGCGCAAGGCGGGCCTGTTTCAGCTCGGCCACCGTGGTCGCCGCTGTAAAAGCGGCCTGCGCCTCCGCCACCATGGCGTCGATGCTGGCGGCGCTCAGTGATGCGACCTGTACGGGGTCGTAGCTGGCGTTCGGCCCGGACATGGCTCCCCTCGGTTCACAACTGGCGCGGAAGGCGCCCGGGGCCAGTCTAGGAATCCCCCGCGGGGGCGTGCCACTGCGTTTGGGGGGTGGAACCCCGCCCGGCTCGCTGCGCCGTCGCGGTTGCATACAGGCAGATAGCTGCCGCCGCACCGAGGTTGAGACTCTCCGCAGCGCCATAGATCGGCACCCGGACTCGTTCGTCGGCCAGTGCGGCGTCCTCAGCGGGCAGTCCCCAAGCTTCATTCCCCAAAAGCCAGAGCGTTGATCTCTGCAGCGCTCCGCGGGTGGTCAGGTCAATGAGGTCGACCGGCCCGCCGCCGTCGGCGACTAGGACCTGCAACCCGCGGGAACGGGCGGTCTGGACAAGATGCGGCAGCGGCACACCCAGCACCAGCGGCAGATGGAACAGGCTGCCTGCGCTGGAGCGGACCGTCTTTGAGTTGTAGGCGTCCACAGATCCTTCGCTCAAAATCACCGCATCCGCGCCGAAGGCATCGGCACAGCGAATGACCGTGCCGGCATTGCCCGGATCGCGTACCCGTGCGCAGCAGACCACCAGCGTGGGACTCGAGCCAAGCGCATCATCGAGGGTCCGATCGATCCGCCGGCACACCGCGACCAGACCTTGGGGGGTACGGGTGTCGGACAGCGACGCAAGATCGGAATCGGAGGCTGTACGGATCGGCACTCCGAGCGCCGCGGCAACCGCGATCAGTGGCTGGTGCCGTCCGACGCTCGACCCGGCCACGAACAGGGACTCGGCATACTCGGCGGTGCTGAGGGCTTCCCTTACGGCCTGCGGACCCTCGACCAAGAACCGAGCGTGCTCTGCCCGGTCCTTGCGCCGAACCAGCCGCCGAGCCGATCGGAGCTCACCTGGCGAGGCACGTGTGATCCGGACCGACTCGTCCAAGATCACCGACGCTCAGGCAGCGGTCGTGGCGTTCGCAGTCGGCGCATTGCTCCGTGCCACTTCCACCAGCGCGGCAAAGGCGGCCGAATCCGTGACGGCGAGATCGGCCAGCATCTTGCGATCGACCTCAACGCCAGCCGCCTTCAGACCAGCGATGAACCGGTTGTAGGTCATTCCCTCAGACCGGGCAGCAGCATTGATCCGCTGTATCCAGAGCTTGCGGAAGTCGCCCTTCCTCGCCCGGCGGTCGCGGTAGGCGTAGACCAGTGAGTGCGCGACCTGCTCCTTGGCCTTGCGGTAGAGCCTCGAGCGCTGACCGCGGTATCCGGACGCTTGCTCCAAGACGTCACGGCGCTTCTTCTGTGCCGCAACCGAGCGCTTAACGCGTGCCATGTCGTTACTCCTTGCTTCTCTCAGGCGGTGCGTACGGGATCAGGTGCGCTTGCCGAGTAGCCGCCGGGCCTTGCCGGCATCACCGCTTGCCAGCACCTTGTCGCCATCCAGGCGCCGGGTCCTTCTGCTCGACTTGTGCTCGTTCAAGTGCATCTTCCCCGCCTGGCGATGCATGATCTTGCCCGAGCCGGTGAACCGGAATCGCTTCTTGGCACCGGAGTGCGTCTTCATTTTCGGCATGTCGTGCCGCTCCAATCCTCGTCGTGCGCGTGCTGCCCGGCTGATCGCCGGGGAGCCGCCTCTTGTCAGCTAGATCAGGTCGATATCGGGATCGAGGTTGTCAGCAGGGCCTCGCCGCTTCTTCGCCACCGGCTGTGCCGCTGCCTTTGCCCGGCTCGCCGCGGCCTCGGTGCGCTCGGCCTCGGCATCGGCGAGGCGCTCGGCAGCACGCCTATCCCGCTCGGCCCGGACGTCCGCCCGCGCCTCCATCTTTTTCTTGTGCGGGCCCAGGACCATGAGCATGTTTCGGCCATCCTGCTTGGGCGAGGATTCGACGTAACCGAACTCATCGACATCCTGAGCCAGTTTCTTCAGCAGGTTGTAGCCGAGCTCGGGGCGGGACTGCTCTCGGCCGCGAAACATGATCGTGATCTTGACTTTGTCGCCCGCCTTGAGAAAGCGCACGACATGACCTTTCTTGGTCTCATAGTCGTGGCTGTCGATCTTTGGCCGGAGCTTCATTTCCTTGATAACGGTGTTGCTTTGGTGACGACGGCTTTCCCGTGCCTTCTGCGCGTTCTCGTACTTGAACTTGCCGTAGTCCATGAGTTTGACGACCGGCGGCCGCGCCATCGGGGCAACTTCCACCAGGTCCAGTTCCGCCTCGGCGGCGAGCCGCAAGGCGTCTTCGATGCGTACGATCCCTACCTGCTCGCCGGCCGGCCCAACGAGCCGGACCTCCGGGACGCGAATACGGTCGTTAATTCGCGGTTCAGTGCTGATAAGTCCTCCAGTGGTTGTATGCGGAACCGACGCCGAGCCGAGCGAACCTGCCAAGCGTGGCCCCAAAATGACAACCGGGCCCACGCTCGTGCGAAGACCCGGAAACCACGGACAACGGCACGCCAGCCGCTTCCGCAGATCGACCCGGCAACTCGTTCTAAGCCTTGTCGCTCGGGTGGGAGAGTCGGGTCTCCACTTGCAGATCCGGCCACGACACCGGATCGGTCGGGCCCCAAGATACCACCCGTGTCCCCAGCAAGCACCTCAGCAACACCCGACTTTGAGCCCCGCTGGCACACCTTGAGCCCTGGATATCAGGCTCAAAGTGGAACTCAAGGGCTCAAAGTCGAGGGTCAGCCGGGATCGCCCAGCCGAAGACGTCGGGCTCGGTTTCAAGCAACCTGTGCCCGGCCGCCAGCTTGTCGAGAACTTCGCCTTCTATCACCAGGGAGTCGGGCCCGGCGATGTCGATCACGAGCGCGACGGCTCCCTCGGCGCGGGCGGTCTTCGCAGCAATGTCGAGCGTTACCGGCACGGGTCGAGCGGTCTCGGCCTGCCATGCCTGGAGAGAATCCAGGCCGGTGAAGCCCAGCATCGCGCGTCGCCCATTGTGCGCTTGGAGCAGGACGACTGCCATCTCCGCCTCCTTGTCGGAGGTCAGTCCCCCGGTCGTCTGCCCCAGCCGAGTCGCCGTCGCGACAACCGGAACCAGAATCCGATCGCAGCACAGCGAAGCGACCGCCCGAAGGTAGGCAGCAGCCGTTTCCTGGGCATTCACGATGGCCAGCAGTTCGCGGGTTTGCGCTGAAGCCCTGCCGTCATCACCTGGGAATGGGGATGGCGCTAGCCGCCGTCGGTCGTCCACGCCCTCACCGTACGAGCATCGGCTAGGGGTCGAGCGGGTGCTCTCCCGGATCGGCACCAAGGCCAGACTGTGGCAAAGTAAATAGATGCCTGCTGTGGATACCGTGCTGCTCCCCCTCTGCGTCGGATTGACCCTGCTCGGCGTGATCGCCACTGGGATCGCCTGGAGACGCGGTAACAAGGGCAGGGTCATTCAGGGGATCGGACTCGCGTTGGCACCGATTGCGTTGTACTTCAGCGGCCTGCTCCGGCTGCTCTGGGACGGCGTCGTGGCGGTTGGTGCGTGGGCATCGAAGATCATCTTTTCGCCGACAATCTGGTTCGGGCTGGCGCTCCTTGGTTTCTGCCTTGTGCTCTGGGTTGTCGGCGGGATTTTGGCTCGTCGCGTCTCGGCGAAGAAGTCAAAGCCCGTCACCTCCACTACCGGTGGGGCGCTGCCCGCTGCGCAAGGCCGTAAAGGCGTTAAGCAGCCGGCACCGCCAATCGATGAAGAGATGGCAGAGATCGAAGCGATGCTCAAGTCGCGTGGGATCCAGTAACGCTGGGAGCACTGCTTAAGTCCGGCCCTTCGACAGGATCAGGGCGGCGCGTTGCCGCCACTTGAGCGATATCGGCGGTGACGCTGCCGCAGTTCCTCGACTGCTTTCCGGGCCGCGGCGCCTTCAGTGGCCAGTATTCCCATCAGCATCCGCTTATCAGCATCAAGATCGACTTCAAACGGCCGCCCGTCGACCGGCCGCAGCAGCACGAACGCCCATGGATCACCTCTGCGCAGCAAAATCTTGTGTATTCGTGACCACGGCACGATGTGCGTACGCAGACCGTTGCGTAGCCGAAGACCGCTTGCGTCGGCCCGGACGGAGCTTGCAGCGATGATGCCTAAGACCAGGAGAATCAAGGCGACGATGGCCAGCAGCGTGAGGCGCTGGGAGAGGGTGAACAACGCCTGAATCGAGGGCGGGAGTGCCAGCCACCCAAAGGCCACCAACAGCAGCAGTGCGCCCCCGAAGACGGCGATGATCAGCCGAAGCCGGCGTGGCGCGGCGGTGTAGAGATCCTCGACGGGCTCAACCGGCACTGGCTTAGATCCGGCAGGCCGCGATATCGGTTACCAAGATCGCGCGAGCCCCGAGTGACCACAGCTCGTCCATCAACCGCTGAGCCTCCGCCCGGGGCACCATCGCCCGTACCGCATGCCAGCCCTGCTTGGCCAGTGGCGACACCGTGGGCGACTCCAGGCCGGGCGTTATCGCGCACGCTTGATCGACGACGGCATCGCTGACGTCATAGTCCATCATCACGTAGTTTCGAGCGACCAGCACGCCGTTCAACCGCCGCTCGAGCTGCGCAAGTCCGGCCGGGGAAGGCGCGGCCTTCCGGCGAACAAGGATCGCCTCAGACTCCAGGATGGGTTCACCGAAGAGCTCAAGCCCGGCCTGGCGGAGCGTGCCACCCGTCTCGACGACGTCGGCAACGACATCGGCAACACCCAACCGGATCGCCGTCTCGACCGCGCCATCAAGGGCGATTAGCCGCGTGCTGACTCCGTGTTGTTCCAAGTAGGTGTCGACTAGGCCCGGATAGGAGGTCGCCAGGCGAAGATCATGAAGCTTCTCCAGGGCCATGTCGCTGCCCGCCGGGGCCGCGAACCGGAAGCGACTGCGGCCGAATCCAAGCGGCATCACCTCGACGGCGTTGGCGTGGGAGTCGAGCAACATGTCGCGGCCGGTGATGCCAACGTCGAGGGTGCCCTCCCCGACATAGACGGCGATGTCGCGGGGTCGAAGGTAGAAGAACTCAACGCCGTTGACCTCGTCGAAAAGGGCGAGGTCCTTGTCATCTGCTCGCTGCAGGTACCCGGCCTCACCCAACATCTCCGCCGCCGGCTCGGACAGCGCTCCCTTGTTCGGGACCGCGACCTTGAGCGCCGCCGTGCCTGCGGGCAGCGTCGAATTCACGGCCCTCATCCTAGGTGGCAGGCTTACAGGTGGGCGTAGACGTCTTCGAGATCAAGATCAAGCGCAAGCATCAGCACCTGGAGGTGGTACAGCAGCTGGCTGATCTCGACAGCCGCTTCATTTTTCGACAGGTGTTCGGCCGCCATCCATACCTCGGCAGCTTCTTCAACGATCTTCTTGCCGATCTCGTGCACGCCGGCATCGACCCGCGTCACCGTGGATGAGCCTGGAGTTCGCTCTGCGACCTTGGCCCGAAGCTCGGCAAACAGCGCGTCGAAACTCTTGCCAGTCGCGAAGTTCGTCATGGCCGATCACCTTACTGAGCTGCGCTGATGCCATCGAGCAGCCAGCGCAGCCCGTTGTAGTAGTGACGGTCCGTCGTTGGAGCTGCCGGGGTGCGGCGAGTTTCCGCATCTGCGGAAAACGGTTGGCGAACGTCGCTGCCACGGCCGCCACAAGGCCTCCGCTCGTTCCATGCGCGCTTGGTTGAGGAGCTGCCAAAGCTGGTGATCAGCTGCAGCTTCCCCCTGATGCAGGTGCGGGAGATGATCGCCGCCGGCACCCGTGGTTCGTGGAGAATGCTGCCCGGCAGTGGTCGTTCCTCGAGCTTTGCACGAGTCACTGGCCGATGTTCGGCGCTCCCGAGCGGTTGGCCGCGTCGTTGGCAAACCCTCCCCGGCACGGTTGACCGAAAGTCAGCCGACGGTCTCGATAACAGGATCGGCGACACCCTCTGACAGCTGCTGACTGCGCTCCCGACGCTCGATCCTCAGCCAGGACACGAAGCCGACCACGCAGAAGCCGCCGTAGACGATGTACATGATCGCCGACGGATAGTAGTGGGCTTGCAGCAGCAACGGCACACCAACTGCGTCGACGGCGATCCAGATCAGCCAGAATTCGACCCAGCCCCGCGCCATGCCGTACGTGGCCAGGATGGATCCGGTGAGGATCCAGGCGTCGGGCAGCGGGCCCCAGGAGCCCAACGCCTTCAGGACGAAGTAGAACAGTGTGGTCAGCACCACGGCACCGGCGAGCAGCTGGATCCGCCCGCTCGCTCCAGCCCACTTCGGCCGTACCCCAACACCCTCGCCTGCGTGCGACTTTCGGTACTCGTACCAGCGGACCCAGCCGTAGACGCTCACCGCGATGAAGAACACCTGTCGGCCTGCCTGACCCCACAGATCAAGCTGCTGCGGCGTATTGAACGCTCCGCCAATGGCGCTGCCGACGAACACCGTAAAGAGCAAGACGTTGCCGACGATGCCAATCGGCCATGCGGCGACCTTGCGCCGCATGCCCAGAACTGCGCTTGCCAGCCCGAACCCGTTCCCGATGATCTCCCGCCACAAGATGGCGCTCGAACCGATGACAAGTTCGGCCTTCAGCAACCGCAGGAGTAGTTCTTGCAGATCCATCGATCCTCCACTCGTCCGGTCGCACGATTGCCGGGGTGGAAGAGACGGATTCGCGCCGATTGGCTACGGCGCGACCGCGCTCGCGTGAACCTCCCATCCGGACTTTCACCGTCGGTCGTGGAATTCCACCACATCGGCCGGCCGCTGGCTGCGGCCGGTTCGCGGACTGTCACCGCCGGTTCGGAATTACACCGACCCCGGAACACGCGCGAGTTGTGTACTCGTCAAGAGCATTCTGCCACGGTTCGGATCAGCTCAAATCACAACTGCACGCCCAACAGGGCGTTGCAGGCGCGCGCGACAAGAGTGGGAGCCTCGGCGTCATCGGCGTCGATGGCTGTGGATGCGCCGGCCCAAGCATCGACTGCTGCCAGGGCTTCCGGAGCGTTCAGGTCGTCGGCCAGAGCGGCCCTCATCTGTTTGATCGTCTGATCGGCGTTGATCCCGGCATCCAGCCGTGCTGCTTCCCGCCACCGGTTGAGTCGCTGGATCGCGACCGACAGCAGGCCGTCGGTCCAATCCCAGTCCCGTCGGTAATGCTGGGAGAGCAGGGCCAGCCGGACGGCCATCGGGTCTACCCCCGCGTGCAGAAGCTCCGAGATCAGGACCAGGTTTCCCTTGGACTTCGCCATCTTCTCGCCGTCGAAACCCACCATGCCGCTGTGCACGTACGCCCTGGCGAACGGCTGGTCCGTGGCTAGCCGGGCTTGGGCGGCACACATCTCGTGGTGCGGGAAGATCAGATCGGTACCGCCACCCTGGACGTCGAAATCCGGACCGAGGTAATCGAGCGCAATGGCGACGCACTCGATGTGCCAGCCGGGGCGACCAGAGCCGAAGGCCGTCTCCCACGACGGCTCGCCGGCGCGGGCCAGGCGCCAGACAACACAATCCAGCGGCGCCTTCTTGCCCGGCCGGTCCGGGTCCCCGCCACGCTCGGCGAACAGCGCGACCGCTTCGGCTTCACCCAGTAGGGACAGCGAGCCGAACTGTGGATCGCCGGCCTGGGCAAAGTAGAGGTCGGGATAATCCGGGTCGTCAATCGGATAGATCAAGCCCCGCTGGGAAAGTTGCCCTATCCACCGAATGATCAACGGCATTGATTCGACCGCGCCCACATAGTGTCGGGGCGGCAGAGCGTTCAATGCCGTCATGTCGTTCCGGAATAGTTCGGTCTCCTCCGCGGCCAGTTCCTGCCAGTCGACGCCGATGGCCGAAGCTCGTTCCAGCAGGGGGTCATCAACGTCGGTCACGTTCTGCACGTAGTTGACGTCCAAGCAGCGGTCTAGCCAAAGACGGTGTAGAAGATCGAAGACGACGTAGGTGTTGGCATGGCCGACATGCGTGGCGTCGTACGGGGTGATACCGCAGACGTACATCCGAGCCGTCCGACCGGCCGGCTCCACCTCGACCAGCTGCCGCCGGCCGGTGTCAAACATGCGCACGGGAGCGGGCGCCTGGTCAACCGGGAGGCGGGGAACCGCCGGCACCGTCCACGCCTGCATGGCGTCACCCTACCCAGCGCCGTAAGTACGGATGTCGGCCGCGAGACGGCGAGATCAAAACGGCGGCCACGGTATCGACGGCCACGATCCCCGCGGCCGAGGAAGCCCGCGTCGATTCAACAGCAGATCAGCGCGTCGGATCAGCGCTTCGATCTCTGCATCGGCGAGCAGACTGCGCAGCTCATCGGGCGCGAGTTCGCGAACCCGTTCGACGGCCACCAGCTCAGCGTCGGTGACTTCGCTGCCAGCCCAGCCCCATAGCAGCGTGCGCAGCTTCATGTCCGTGTGGAAGCTGACGCCATGATCTACCCCGAACACTCGTCCGGCGCTGCCGAGGATGTGTCCGCCCTTGCGGTCGGCATTGTTGATCAAGACATCGAAAATGGCGAGCAGCCGCAGCTCGGGCCGATCGGCGTGGATCACCGAAACCGGTGTGTCGTCCGCTCCAAGCCCGTCCATGCAGGTGAACCAGCCGTCGCGGGGTAGGCTGGCCGTCGGGACCAGGTCGATAAGCGCGGCCGTCTCGTCGATGTCCTCATCTACCCACCGCTGCAGTGATCCAGGGCCGAGCGGCCCGTCCACGAGCACGGTGCACGGGACAAGATCGAAGCCGCCGATCCGCGACACTTCGTACGCTGCGACCTCGCGCAGCCCCAACGTCCGGTGTGGGAAATCCCACAGGGGACGCTCGCCTTGGGCGGGCTTATAGACACAATCGATCTTGTCGTCCCCGCATCGCAGTTCCGCCAGGAACGTTGCGTTGGAGGCCTGCAAGAGCCGGCCGGTGATCTCCAGATCCCCCCCGATGAGCGGCCTGAGGGCTGGATGAATCACAGAGGGTTTGAGACTGATCAGAACAGTGGACGCCGATAGCCGTTGGCTCGCGGACAAATGTGGCCCGAGGCGTCCATCGGCTGCAGGCAGAACGGGCATGACGGTCGACCGGCGGCGACCAGAGCCTGTGCCCGGGCGACAAAATCGCGCGCATACGAAGCGGTGATCTTGACCACGAACACCTCGTCGGCATCAATCTCGTCCGGGATCTCCGGATCGTCCGGGATCTCCGCACCCTTCTCAGGTTGTTGACCTTCGTCCTCGTCGACGTCGACGTTGGAGAACAACTCGATGACGATACGGCGGATGGTCGGATCCCAGGCGATGGTCATGGTGCCGACCCGGAACTCCTCGGTGATCGGCGCATCGAGCGGCTCAGTGTCGCGCGCCGCACTTCCTGCCGGAGGAACCTCAACGTCACCAACACTGCGCTTGTGCACCTCGTTGAGGACCCGGTCCAAATGCTCGGCGAGCACCGATACCTGCTGCTTCTCACAAGCCACACTGGTGATCCGGTTTCCCTCCCGAGCCTGCAAGAAGAAGGTCCGTTCACCGGGCTGACCAACCGTGCCGGCGACGAAGCGGTCGGGAGCGTCATAGCGGTGTACGAGAATCGCCATGCGCACCAGCGTAACGCCGGCCGGACTCTGGCCGACCGGCTCAGTCGACCGCTTCCTCCCCGCCGAGTCCGCCGCCTACCGGCGCGTCGTGTTCCTCCTTCGTGCGGCGCCCACGGGGCTTCTTCCGGCGTAGTCGGAACAGGTCCGAAAGGTCACCTCCAACGGAATTCACCGTCACGACGTACGGCCGAACCGAGGTGTAGCGAACGATCGAGACCGACCCCGGATCCACCATCAAACGTTGGAAGCTGTCCAGATGCATGCCCAGGGCGTCGGCGAGGATTGCTTTGATCACATCGCCATGGGAGACAGCGGCCCAGACTGCATCCTCTCCGTAATCAACCGTGAGGCGCCGGTCCCAGCCACGGACGGCCCCCACCGCTCGGCTCGACATCTCAGTCATCGACTCCCCACCTGGGAACCTGACGGCGGACGGTTGCTGCTGGACGCTCCGCCACAGCTTGTCCTTGCTTAGATCGCGCAGCGAACGTCCGGTCCACTCCCCGTAGCCGCACTCGACGAGCGCCTTGTCCACCATGATCGCGCAGGCGTCCCCACGAGCCGCCTGCAGCGCCTGCGCAGTCTGCCTACAGCGGCGCAGCGGCGAGGTAACGATGGCTCGCAGTGGTATCGAGCCGACTCGACCGGCGACCTCAGTTGCCTGCTTGAGGCCTACCTCGTCAAGTCCAACGCCCGACGAGCGACCCGCCAGTATGCCGGTGGTGTTGGCTGCGGTACGGCCGTGGCGAATCAGCAGGACCGTGGTCACTCCGCCGAGGCTAGTTCATCCGACGCCGCTTCTGTCTGCAAGCGTCGGGGGATCGCGCGAGCAGACGCATTAGTGGGTTGAGATCGGAAGGTAGCGGCCGCGGTAGTGAGCAAGGAGAGGCTCGGCCGCCTCGATATCGATCTCGAGGTGCTCGATCTCGGCCTTGACGAGCAATGCCCAGCCTGCATGCTCGCGGAGATCGTCAAGTACCCGCGCACCCAGCCACCCGGGCGCGCCGTCCAGAGTCGGTCCCCAGTCGGTCTCAGTCCATGAACCGAGACGAAAGACACCGCCAGGCGCTGGCGACAGACCGGCAAAGGCCTCGGCTAACGAGCGATGCTGCCAGCCGAGCAGGTTAACCGTGAACCTGGGGCTGGCCGACAGCGTGGCGGCAAGATCACTGTCCTCGTCGAGCAGTCCGACCACAACGGCCGGAGTGCCGTCGGCTACCAGGAACGACGACATGGTCCATCCGGCACGACGCTCGCGCGCTGCCGCGGCCCAGATACTGACCGGCGCAATCATTCGACCCCGGAACTGGCGGACCGGATCCCGTTCGCCGCCGACAAATGGATGGTCCCGATGGATCGTCACCCGCAAAGTCTTACTGCCGTGCCGAGTGGCGCGGACGCACCCGGTCGGGAATTGCAGAAGGGTCTAGCGTTTCCCGGGCGCCTGTCGGCGCGGGCAAATGGCGAGGAGAACCGATGGGCTGGCTGGAGGCGCTGGTGCTCGGCATCGTGCAAGGGCTCACTGAGTTCCTGCCGATATCCTCGAGTGCTCATCAATCGATCGTCGGCCAGTTCTTCGACGGCGAAGACGTCGGTGCAGCGTTCACCGCGATCACTCAGCTGGGCACCGAAACCGCGGTGATCTTGTACTTTCGCAAAGACATCTGGCTGATCATCAAAAACTGGGCGCTCGCTCTTGCCGGCCGGATTCCGCGGAATGATCCGCAAGCTCGGATGGGCTGGTTGGTGATCATCGGTTCTGTGCCCATCGTCGTGCTCGGCATGCTGTTCCAAGACGCTATCGAACATGCCCTGCGCAATCTGTGGATCACCACGGCGATGCTCGCTGGATTCGGCGTGATCTTCGGGATCGTCGACCGGCTGGCCCGAAACGTTAGGCCTTTGGATTCTCTGACCTGGAAGCACGGCATCCTGTACGGACTTGCCCAATCGCTGGCGCTGATCCCAGGCGTGTCCCGTTCGGGTGCAACGATCGCGGCCGGGCTGCTCATGGGGTACCAGCGGGTTGCGGCGGCCAAGTATGCCTTCCTGCTGGCGATCCCAGCGGTTGTCGGATCCGGGTTGTTCCAGCTGGCCGACATTTCGGCTGATCCGGTCGAGCCTGCCTGGGGACCGATTGTCCTGGCCACGGTGGCTTCGTTCGGGATCGGCTACGCGGTGATCGCGTGGCTGCTCAGATATGTCGCGACGCACGACTTTTTGCCGTTCGTGATCTATCGGATCGCGCTGGCGGCCCTCGTCGCCGTACTGCTCATCGTCGGCGTGCTGGAACCGCTCCCCCAGGGGTGACGGCCCTTAACCCACACCCGCGTGCTCGAGGGCGTCCGCCGCGATTGTGAGTGCGCTGAGCTTCTCCTCCACCGAACCGCCGTACGGGACCACAGAGCATGTGGTCACTCCGGATGCCGCCAGGACCTGGAACCGCTCCGCTAGGTGGGACCGATCACCCAGCAGGGACGTCTGGGCGAGAAATTTGTACGGCACGGCGGCGATAGCGTCGCGGTACCTGTGATCCAGGTACAGCTCCTGAACGGTCGCGGCTGCTTCACCGAAGCCCATTCGTACAGCCAGCGCGTTGTAGAAGTTCTTCTCCCGGCTGCCCATCCCACCGAGGTAGAGCGCGGCATAGGGCCGCACCGCGTCGGCGCACTGGCGAGGATCGGCTCCGACAACAAGCGGCACAGTGGGGACTACATCGAATCCATCCATACGCTGGCCCGCACGGGCCAGCCCAGACTCGATCTGGGAAAGCTGGTCGGCCGCGTACTCGGGCGCGTAGAAGATCGCCAGCCAACCGTCGGCGAGCTCGCCGGCTAGCTCGAGGTTTCTCGGTCCGACTGCGGCCAGATAGATAGGGATCTTCTCGCTGACGGGCTGGATGGTCAGTTTCAATGGCTTACCCGAACCGCCGGGCAGCGGCAGCTGATAATGCTCCCCCTGGAATGCCAAGGTATTGCGGGCCCATGCCTTCCGGACCACTGTGATGTACTCCCGAGTGCGGCCGAGCGGTGAATCGAATCGCACGCCGTGCCAGCCCTCCGAGACCTGGGGCCCGGACACGCCCAAGCCGAGCCGGAACCGACCGCCAGTGAGCACATCCAGACTGGCTGCCGTCATCGCCGTCATCGCCGGCGTTCGGGCAGGTATCTGCATGACGGCAGAGCCGATGTGAATGCTGGAGGTTTGCGCGGCCAACCATGCCAGCACCGTCGGACTGTCAGACCCGTAGGCTTCGGCTGCCCAGACAACCGAATAACCCAGCGCCTCGGCATGCCGGACGAGCCGCAATTGGTCGGCCGGATCCTCACTGCCCACGAGGTAGCCGAGGTTGAGGCCGAGTTGCATGCGAACACCGTAGTGGCGCTCACCATGCTCCGGCTGCCACTAAGGTCTCCCCCATGGAAACTCGCCCGGTCGGGGCCAGCGGGCTTCAGGTATCGCGGCTCGGGCTTGGCACAATGACATGGGGACGAGACACCACGGCCGACCATGCTCGGGCTCTGCTGGAGACGTTCTGTGACGCCGGCGGTACCTTGATCGACACCGCAGCCGCCTACGGGGCCGGCGACTCCGAGCGGCTGGTGGGCGAACTGGTTGGACGGCTCGGACTTCGCGACGACATGGTGATCGCGACAAAGGCCGGTTTCGTGATCAAAAACGGCCAGCGGATCGTCGACACCTCGCGCCGTGCACTGTTGCGCGATCTCGCCGGCTCCCTTCGGCGCCTCGCCACCGACTACGTGGACATCTGGCAGATTCACGCCTGGGGTAGCGCTCCGTTGGAGGAATCGCTGAGCGCTGTTGATCATGCCGTGTCATCTGGCATGGCTCGCTACGCGGGCATCTCCAACTTCGTCGGCTGGCAGACTGCCCAAGCAGCGACATGGCAGCGGGCGTTTCCAGGGCGAACACCGATCATCAGCGCTCAAGTGGAGTATTCGCTACTGGCCCGCAGGGCAGAAGTCGAGGTGCTCCCGGCGGTCGCCGCGTTCGGGATGGGCTTCCTTCCATGGTCCCCGCTCGGACGTGGCGTGCTCAGCGGGCAATACCGGACCGCCACCCCACGCGGCTCGCGAGCCGCGAGCGATCACTTCGCCTGGTTCGTCGAGCCTTACCTGGAGCAGCGCTCCCGCGGGGTGGTCGAGGCGGTAGTCCGCGCCGCCGAAGGTTTGGAGCTGACCCCACTCCAGGTCGCACTGCTATGGGTACGGGATGCGCCAGGGGTCACTGCTCCCCTGCTCGGGGCTCGGACTGCAG
>Ga0126314_10000188_pt1 | contig 32757 bp, 22 predicted proteins | sample Plot105B_FD_92535 | JGI IMG/M metagenome (GOLD analysis project Ga0126314, IMG submission 92535) | Serpentine soil microbial communities from UC McLaughlin Reserve, CA, USA - Plot105B | ecosystem: Environmental > Terrestrial > Soil > Grasslands | place: USA: UC McLaughlin Reserve, Lake County... | reverse complement strand
GGCGGAGGGCTGGATGGGCTCCTCCGGCTCGGGCTCGGGGGGCTCAGGCTCCGGCTCTGGAGGCGCGGGCTCGGGTTCCGGCTCCGGCGGCTTCACTTCCTTGCGCACGGGGCGCTGGGGGGAGGGCGGCGGGGCCTTCTTGATGTCCGTGGCGAGCTGGACCTGCTCCTCGGCGGGCTCGCTCGGGTCCACGTAGAGGAAGCGGGTGCCGCCGACCTCCAGCTCGTCGTTGTCCTTGAGCGCCTTGCGGTTGATGCGCTTCTTGTTGACCTTGATGCCGTTGCGGCTGCCCAGGTCTTCCACGTGGGTGCCGGACCAGTCGCGGCGAATCTTGGCGTGCTTGCGGGAGGTGAGGTCGTCCTTGAGGACGATGTCCGCCTCCTTCTCGTCACGGCCGATGACGAGCTCCTTCGCGTCGGCGATTTCGATGCGCTCGCCTTCGCGCGGGCCGTTCATGATGCGCAGGTAGCGCTCCTCGGCGCTGGACAGCCCCCGCATCACGTCCTTCAGGTTGCCTCGGGCGATGAAGGACGTCTTCTCCGAGTTGACGTCGCCGTTGAGCTCCGTCATCCGGTCGAACTTCACGTCGTACTGGGCAATGGCGATGACGTCGCCGTTGCGCAACAGGCGCTTCTCGCCCTTGGGCAGCGGCTTGCCGTTGATCTGCGTGCCGTAGGCGCTGCCCAGGTCCTCCAGGAAGAAGAGGTTTCCCTCCTGGACGATGCGCGCGTGGTTGCGCGACACCGCCTGCTGGGCGAGCACCACCTGGCAGGACTTCTCCCGCCCCAGGGTGATGACCGAATCGTCGAGGACGAGCTCGGTGCCCTTGGCTCCGGCCTCGCTGCGCTGCGTGACGGTGAGACGGACGCTCATCGAGGGGGTGGTACCTGCGGGAACCGGCGGGGCATCAGAACGTCGCGTTGCTCAGATACTTCTCGCACGACTGATACTCGGTGGGGAACTCTTCCGACGTCGCGTACTTCAGGAAGTTCTTGCAGGCGATTTCAGCGTGCTCGTGCTTGTTGGCGTCCTGGAAGAGCTCGAAGAGACCGTAGTGACAGGGGGCGAACTTCGCCTCCAGCTTCACGCACTTCTTGTAGGTGGTCTCCTCCTCGGCCAGCAGGCCCTTCTCGCGGAACTGGCGGGCCAGCATGAAGAGCGCCGGGGCCGAGTTCTCCGCCTGCTGCGTGTCCTTGACCTCCTTGAAGGCCGCGTCCGTGAGGACCGCCTTGCGCTGCGCCAGGGCCAGGTTGTTGATGCAGTTGGTCGCCTTGGGGTTGAGCTGGGTGCAGTTGGAGAAGGCCTCGCGCGCGTCCGCGAAGCGGCTCAGCTCCATCAGCGTGTTGCCGTAGTCATGCCACGCGTCGGGGTTGTTCGGGTCCAACGCCACCGACTGCCCCATGGACTCCGCCGCCTCCTCGAACTCGTCCTCCGCGAAGGCGATGATGCCCAGCGTGTGGTGCGCCGCCGCGAGGTTCGGGTTGACGGCCAGCAGGGTGCGCAGCTCCTTCTTGGCCTCCGTGAACTTGCGCATCTTCATCAGCGTGTACGCCAGGTTGTATCGCGTTTCCAGGTTATCCGGATTTACCTTGAGGGCGCGGCGGAAGTTGTCGTGCGCCTTTCCGTAGGCGCCTTCCAGGTTATAGAGGGCGCCGAGGTTCTGGTAGGACTGGAGGTGTTCCTGGTTGTAGCGGAGCGCCTTGATGAAGTGCTTCTTGGCCTCGTCGTTGTTGCCGTTGGCCATGGAGATGAGGCCCTTGTTGGCCCACAGGTCGGCGTACTGGGGTGAGAACTCCAGGCCCAGGTCGCAATAGACGTCGGCGCGGACCATGTCGCCGTTGTTGATTTCCTGGGCGCACAGCTCGTTGTTGATGAGCGCGCGCTCATGCGGCGGCGGCGTGGTGAGGCAGCCGGCGAGCGGGAGCGTGAAGACCAGGGATAGCGCGGAGGCAAGGCGGGCAAGACGCATGGCCGGGCGAGTGTAGGAGAGCGCCCCCCTCCCGTGCAACGGCCGGGCGGGCCTGAATCCGGGCTGATTTCCGGGGGTTGCACCGGTTAGAGTGGACGCCCATGCGTACCTTGCTCTGCACTCTCACCATCACCCTGGCCCTGCTTGGGGCCGCCCCGGCTCACGCCCAGTTCGCCAATCGCAGCCTTGGATTGTCGCTGGGTTACATGGACTTCAACCGCACCAAGGGGTTGGACGACGCGTTCTTCGTGGGCATCGACGCCAGCCTCTACATCGAGAACGGCTTCGAGGTGGTGTCCCTGTCGAAGATCGCCTTCCCGAAAGCCAACGACAAGCGGGTGGTGGCCCTGGCCCCGTCACTGGGCCTGCGCTACCTGCTGCTGGAGGAGAGCATCCGCCCCTACGTCGGCTCCGACATCAGCTACCTCGTGGTCTTCAAGGACAGCACGAGCAATTTCGTGGGCATCGGTCCCAACGTGGGCGTGGACTTCTTCACGTCGGACTCGGTGAGCCTGGGGGTTCGGGCGCAGTACAACTTCTACATCGCGTTGAACGAGAAGACGCAGACGTCGCTGACGCTGTCGGCGGGCATCTCCGCGTACTTCTAGTCGCGACTGGAGCCCAGGGCTCGGGCGCGCGGAGGCGGGCTTCCGCGCGCGGCCTTGGGAGGCAGCAGGGCGGCAGCCACCAGCAGGGTCCACTTCTCGTCGGAGAGGTGGCCCGGCTTCTCCATGGCCAACGCGTCCTGAAGCCGGGCGCCCAGCGTGGCGAACAGGCGCAGCCGGGCCTCCATCTTGAGCTCCTCGCGGCGCAGGGCGGCGGTGAGCACCAGCTCCCGCTCCTCCGTGGACAGCTTCTTCACGCGCGAGACGAAGAGCGGGTCGGCCAGGAGGCCCTCCTCGCCGGAGGCGTTGATGGCGGAGGGCACCTTCAGCCGCCGCTCGCGCACGACGATGGTGCCGGCCAGCATGTCCCCCAGTCGCTGCTGCGAGCCGGAGACGAGCGCGGCCACGCCACCCACCAGGTAGAAGAAGGGGAGCCGGTCCACGGGACGGGCCAGGTTGCGCAGGGCCGCGTGGTAGAAGCCGATGCGCACGCCGCTCTCCTGGATGACCCGCAGGGAGAGGGCGCGCTTGCCCACCGTCTGCCCGCTCCACGCCGTCTCCAGGGTGATGCCGTAGCCCCAGTCGACCAGGAAGTAGACGACGATGCCCAGCGCGCTGGCCAGGCCCGGGAAGGCCACCATGACGACGCCCAGTCCCATCATCACCGCCAGGCTGACGGTGAGGACGATGATGGAGTCGAGCAGCCACGCCAGGAAGCGCGAGTACAGCCCCGCCAGGGTGAAGCGGAACTCCACGTACTCCGGGGTGAGCACCGTGTGGGTGCCGTCCAGCAGCGTGTCAGTGGCCATCGTCACCCGGCGCACTGTAGCCGCGTCCCCGGGCCCATGGGGGGACGTCGAAGTGCCTCCAGGTACGTGCTGCTGACACCTGGGAACCCGGCACCCGTTTGAGGTCGGAACACCTGTCACCTGGCGCCAGCCCGAGCACCAGGCAAGGGACTCCATGGGGGGCGCGGGCAGACGGGCGACTGTGTTAATCATGGCTGTCGGGGTGGTGGGGTAGCCTCCCCGCCCCTCGCGAATCCGTGCCCCCCTCCGACACCTCATCTTGGAACCGTCGCCTGTGGCCGGCGGCTGCCTTCCAGTTCGCGCTCATCGCCGGGGTGACGCAGCTGAAGACGGCGGCCAACGCGCTGGTGCTGTCGCGCTTCGAGTCGCAGGCGTTGCCCTACCTGTACCTCCTGGGCGCCCTCATCACCGCCGCCCTGACGGTGCTGCCGCGCTTCAAGCCGAACTCGCCGTTCGAGTCGCCGGGCGTGCTGACGGGGCTGGGTGGGGTGATTGCGCTGGGGCTGGCGGCGGCGCTGTCCGCGGGGCAGCGCACCCCGGCGCTGGCGCTGTACCTGTTCGCCGACACCTTCTCCACCTTCGTGTCCTTCCGGTTCTGGGCGCGCATGGCGTCGGCCTTCGACGCGCGGGAGGCCCGGCGGGCCTTCACGGCGCTCAACGGCTTCGCCATGGGCGGCGGCATCGTCGGCGGTCTGCTGGTGCAGGGACTGGCCGAGCGGCTGGGCACCCCCGCAATCGTGGTGAGTGGCGCGCTGGGCCTGCTGGCCGCGGGCGCCATCTTCCATCACCTGTATCGCGGCGTGCCTCCGCCTCCTCCGCGCGGCCGTCCGGCCCCCACGTCGTTCATGGCGTTCAGCTACCTGGCGGAGAGTCCGTACGCGCAGGTGCTCGCGGCGCTGGGCATCTCCTTCGCGGTGCTGTCGTCCTTCGTGGACTACCTCTTCCGCCTGCGCCTGGAGGGCACGCTGAGCGAGGACGCGCTGACGGCGCTCTTCGGCTCGCTCCAGTTGTGGATTGGCATGTTCTGCGTCGCCTTCCAACTGCTCCTGACGCAGCCGTTGCTGCGGCGGTTGGGGCTCTTGCGCTACGTGGCGCTGGTGCCGCTGGTGCTCGCGCCGCTGGCCGGGGCCACGCTCGTCACGCCGAGCCTGGCGCCCGTGCACCTGCTGCGGCTGGTGGAGACGGCGGTGAGCTACTCCATCCTCCCGGTGGGAATCCAGTTGCTGTACGCGGCGGTGCCGGATGACCAGCGCGAGGGCCTGCGCGTCGCGGTGGACGGGCTCCTGCGCAAGAGCGGCGTGGTGGTGGCCGGCCTGCTGCTCATCGGCGCGGGGCGCGCGGCCACGGGCGCGACCATGGCGTTGGCGGTGATGGGCATGTGCCTGGGGCTCGTGCTGCTGCTGGTGCGCCTCAGGCCCGCGTATGTGGCGGCCCTGGGCGAGCAGGTGGGCGCGGCCGAGGACGAAGAGGTCGCCCTGGATGGCGAGGAGGAGCAGCGCCTCCTGGCGGAGGCCCTGTCCGCGCCCACGCCGGACCGCGTGCTGCGCGCGGTGGACCTGATGGAGCAGGCGGAGGTGCCGCTGCGTCAGCACCTGCCCGCGCTCTTGCGCCACCCGCACGAGCGGGTGCTGGAGCGGGGCGTGGCCCTGGCGCTGGAGCTGGACGCGCGGGAGCTGGCGCCGGTGCTGGAGCGACTGGTGGAGGAGGGCCCCCGACGCCCGAGGGACCAGGCCGTCTGGGCCCTGGCGCGGCTGTCTCCGGAGCGGGCCGAGCGGCTGTTGCCGGCGCTGCTCAACCACCCGGACATCGGGCTGCGGTGCGCGGCGATTGGCGCGCTGGTGAAGACGACGGGGAGCGCGGTGGCGCTGGCGTCGCTTCAGGAGTTGCTCGCGCGCGGCGAGGGCGCGCCCGTCGTCGAACGTCGCGAGGTGGCGAAGCTCTTGGGCAGGCTCCAGGACCAGCGCTTCACGGACGCGCTGGCGCGCTACCTCGATGACGGGGACAGCACGGTGCGCCGGGTGACGCTGGCCGCGGTGGGGGAGGGTGGCTATGTGGACCTGGCCCCCCGGCTGTTGCCGTTCCTGACCTGGCGCGAGGAGCGCAAGACGGCCCGCGAAGCGCTGGTGGCGCTGGGCGACGTGGTGACGCCGCTGGTGGAGGAGCACCTCAACAACAAGAAGGCGCCCCTGGCGATGCGGCTGCAACTGCCTCGCGTGCTGCGCGGCATCGGCACGCCGGCGGCGCTGGACGCGCTGCTGTTCTCCAACGTGCGGGACGATGCGTCGCTGCACTTCCGCATCGGCGCGCAGCTGTCGCGACTGCGGGACGAGCACCCCGAGCACCCGGTGGACGTGGACCGCGTGCGCGAGGCCCTGGTCCGACGGCGCGACGTGTACCGCGCGCTGGTGGGCGCCTACCGCGACGTGCGCGCGGCGCTGGGGGATGACTCCCTGCTGACCCGTGCGGTGGGCGACCGGCTGGACCAGGCGCTCGAGCTGTCGTTCTTCCTGCTGGGGCTCCTGGACTCGTCGCACCGCATGCGCGGCATCCACTACAACCTGGTGGGGCAGGATGCGCGGCGGCGCGCGCTGGCGCTGGAGCTGCTGGAGAACCTGCTCTCGGAAGAAGATCGCGAGCTGGTGATGGAGCAGGTGGAGGCGCACCACCGCGAGCTGCCGCTCGGCGCCTCGGGGCGGCTGTGGCGCAGGCTGGCGGCGCTGGTGCAGAGCGAGGATGTGGTGCTGCGCGCGTGTGCTCGCCATGTCGCGCGGGTGAATGGGCTGGATGTGCTCCCGCAGGAGGGTGAGTTGAGCGACCGGATTGTCCAACGGATGTTCGCCCTGGAGGGCGTGAGCGTCTTCTCGCAGAGCGACGTGGACGACATCGCGGCCATCGCCGCGGTGGCTCGCGAGGGCTCCTTCCGCGCGGGTGAGCGCATCTACGCGCAGGGTGACCCGGGTGACGCGCTCTACGTCATCGTCGAGGGCGCCATCGACGCGTTCCACGACGGCGAGCACGTGCTGCGCTTCCAGGGCAAGCAGGCCTTCGGTGAGGTGAGCCTGCTGGACGGTGCGCCGCGCCCCACGGACATGGTGGCCGCGGTGGACACCCGCGTGCTCATCATCGACCGGCGCGACTTCTTGGATTTGCTGGCGGACCGGCCCGAGCTGCTCACCGGCTTCTTCCGCGCGGTGAGCCTCCAGCTCCAGGCGCTCATCGCGCTGCCCGACTCGCGCGAGACGGGAGAGCGACTGGAGATGACGGCGCCCCTGCCTCCGACGGCCCCGCCGCTGCCCACGGGCCCCGCGCCCGACTCTCCCGAGCCGACCGAGAAGCGCACGCGCGGCAAGGACGCCTGAGCGTCACGCGAGGCGTTCAGGCGCGGATGGAGTCCTCGAGCTGACCGGGGACCCGGGCGCTCGAACCGGAGTCCGTGCCCTGTCCCGCACGGGCGCGGCTTTCGGCCTCCTCACGGAGGATGTGGGCGGAGGCCACGGGGATGAGGGGGCGCACGAAGAACTTCAGCGGCGCGAACGAGCACACGAAGCGCACCAGCGACAGCCCCGCGTAGGCCCACGGATGGCGCTCCACCGCGGCCACCGGCACGAAGACCTCCGTGGATTGCCTGCCCCACATCGCGCCATAGCGTTGCAACACCGGCCACCGCAGGCCGGGCACGCGGGTGGTGAGCCAGGTCCACGTGCGCAGGAACCAGGGCGGCCGCTGGTCCGCCATCGGCTCCCAGGCCTGGGAGCTCTTGGCCGCGGTGAACACCATCAACCACCACCCGCCCCACAACGAGGTCAGGGTGGCCATCACGGGACTGCTGAGCCCCAGGCAGAAGAGGGGGGAGACCAGGAAGGCCGCCGCCGGCACGCCCACCGCGAAGAGGATCATCGCTCGGATGCGGCGGTGCACCTTCTTCTTCATCCACGACACGTTGAGGCGCACGTGCGGCGTCATGGCGTCGTCTTCCGGCGCCACGCGCGTCAGCAGGCTCGCCTCCCGGGAGATGACGTCGTGGTAGTCGCGCGACAACGCGATGATGACCCACTGGGCCAACTGCATCAGCGCGAACAGCTTCACCCAGAAGGGGATGCCAAGCACCGAGAAGCCCTTGAACGTCGGGCCCGTGAGGGCCTTGTCTTCAGGAGGCGCCTTGTCAGTCGGCTCCTGGGGCTCGGACCCGGGCGTGTCCTGCTCCTCGGGAGTGCCTCTGTCCTTCTTCGATTTCACGCTGGACGCGTCCGAGGAAGCACTGGAGACCGCTTCGACCACCAGGGCCATGACCGCGTCGGAGACCGAGTTGCCCGCGTCCGGGTTGCTCGCGGCGGCTTCGATGTCGCGAACCCGTTGCTCCAGGTTCAGCGCGATGCGGCCCTCCGGGTCCTCCTCGGGCGACGTGGTCTCGGACGGTTCTCCTGGGCTCTTTTCTTCGGCGGGGCTGCCTTCCAGAGGAGGGGCCGAGAGCGTGTTCTTGCCTTGAGCGGTCGGCTCCGAGGGCTTCGCCTCGTCTTCCGCGTCCCCGTTCGGAGGACTGGCTTTGTCCGTGTCCACCTTCCCGGTCCGCGCCTGGGCGTCTTCGTCGGAGCCTGGTGCCAGGGCGCCGGAGCCCGCACCGGTGTCGACGGCGCGGTCCGTGGCCTCGGCCGCCGTACCCGCTTCGGGCCTGGCGTGCGAGTCCCGCTCCGCCGCGCGGGCCGCGTCCACTTGGGCCTTCTGGTTCCGGCGCTGCTTGCGGAGCTCGCGGGCCGCCTCCCGTTCCGCCTTCCGCGAGTTCTCCGCCGCCACCGCCGTCGCGACCTTCTTGAGCGCCGATGACACCTCGGCGGCCACGGCTTCGTCCCGGCGGTCCTCCACCGCGTCCGCGGCCTTCTCCGCCGAGCCCATGCACGTCAGGCACAGCGCCAGGGCGACCGCGGTCTGCATCAGCCCCACGCGCAGGTACTGGCCGCGCGCCACCGGGTCTCTCAGCAGGGCCCGGGCAATATGAAACGGAAGGCTCAGTCCATGGATGAACTGTCTCACCCGGCCCTGAGGAACCGCCGACGAACCCCGCTCCTCGAAGTGCGTGGCGCCCTTTTGCAGTTCTTCCCAGAAATACTGGGCCGACACGCGACCAGTCTGGTGCTTTCCGCTCGCGGCGTCCTGCTGCTGCTCCCCTCGCGGTGAGGGTGGGCCCTTGGGGTCCTGTTCATCCGACACGCCAGTCACCGTATCACGTCCCGAGTTGTGCTAAACGGCGCGCTGTGAGCTCGAACCCCTGCTACCGCCCCCGTCCCTCCCGCCAGTCGCGCCTTTCCGGCGTGCTGGTTCTCGCGCTCGGCGCCCTGGCCGGCTGCGAGAAGAGCAGTCCTCCCCCTACCGCCCCCGTCGCCGAGCAGCCTGATGCCGCGACGGCGAAGCCCGCGGTGCCCAGCGAGGTGACGCTGCTCGTCACCGGTGGCACCTTCGGTCAGCTTCAGCCCGTCGAAGGCAAGGGTGGCGCCGCCGAGTTGCTCGGTCACTGGATCAACGACGAGAAGCACTGTCCCGGCCCCGTGAAGGATGGCCAGGCCACCTGCGCGGACTCCGGCACCCTGGCGCTCGCCACGGGCGACCACTGGAACGGGCCGGCCCTGTCGTCCTTCTTCCTGGGCGCGCCCACCGCCGAGGTCATGGGCCGCATGGGTTATGCCGCCTCCGCCATGGGCAACCATGAGCTGGCGTTCGGCAAGGAGGCCTTCCTCAAGAACCGCGCCTCCGGCGGCTTCCCGTTCCTCGCCGCCAACCTCCGCGTGAAGGACCCGGCGCTCGCGGGCGACATGTCCCTGCCCGCGTTCCAGGTGTTCGACCGCCGGGGCCTGAAGATTGGCGTCGTGGGGCTCGCCTCGGAGAAGACGGTGCGCACGGCGATGGCCGGCCGCGCCGAGGGCCTGGAAGTCACCGGCTACGAGGAGGCGCTCAACAGCGCCATCCCCGAGGCCCGCAAGGCCGGCGCCGACACCATCGTCGTCGTGGCGGACACGTGCGTCACGGAGCTGCAGCCCGTCGTCGCCAAGCACCCCGAGTGGAAGCTGTCCGTCGTGGCCGGTGGCCGCTGCCCGGAGCAGGTCTACTCGAAGGAGAACGGCGTCATCTTCGCGTCGCTGGACCGCGGCTTCGCCAAGTACCTGCGCGCCCAGATTCAGTTCGACCCGGCGAAGCCCGCTGGCGAGAAGGTCACCAACATCGAGGGCAAGCTCGTCGACGTGGCCGGTGGCACGCCGGACGCCGAGACGGCGCAGCTCGTCGCCAAGTGGAAGGCGCAGCTCGACGAGGTGCTGGGCCAGCAGATCGGCTTCACCAAGACGGGCATCACCCAGGCCTCCCCGCAGATGGCGAAGTGGATTGGCGGCGCGGTGCGCGAGTCGCTCGGCACGGACGCGGCCATCCTCAACAAGGGCGGCATCCGCGGCGACTTGCCGGCCGGCCCGGTGACGCGCGGCAGCATCTACTCGGTGATGCCGTTCGAGAACTCGCTGCTCGTCGTGAAGCTCAAGGGCGAGGACCTGGCCAAGCAGCTCTCCAACCCCAACGCGCTCGTCTCCGGCTTCACCTCCGCGGGGAAGAACAAGTTCAAGGACTCCAAGGGCAAGCCGCTGGACCCCAAGAAGGAGTACTCCGTCGCAACGGTGGAGTACCTGTTCTTCGGCGGTGACGGCTTCGAATTCGAGAAGCTCGCCCCCGAGCCCACCGAGACGGGCATGGCGTGGCAGACGCCGGTGGTGGATTGGACCAAGCAGCTCGACTCCAACGAGAAGAAGCCGCTGGAGAAGCAGCTGAAGTAACCCACGGCGGTCCGCGTGGTCTCCGAGGCGCCGGTCGGGCCCCCTTCCAGGGCTCACCGGCGCTTCGTCGTTCCGGGGGCTACTCGCCGCCCGCGGGCGATGACGAAGAGGTCGTGGGAGAGGTGCCGCACACCGCCTCGTAGCGGGCCAGGGTGTCGTGCACCGTCTGACGCAGCCGCTCCGGCGTGCCCTCGTAGAGCACCTCCGCCGCGAGCTGCTGCGTGGCGAGCGCCTCCTGGCAGCGGCCCAACTGGAAGAGGATGGTGGAGTAGGTGTCGAGCACGCTGGCGTTGCCGGGCGCCAGGGCCACGGCCCGCTGCGCCGCCGCCAGTCCCTTCTCCGGCTGCGCGGTGCGCGCGTAGAAGCGGGCCAGGCCGTTCTGCGTGCCCACGCTGTCGGGCACCAGCTCCGCGGCGCGCAGGCGGGCCGCCTCCTGCTCCTCGGTGGCATAACCCGCGGCGTCCAGCGCCTGGGCGAGCGCGTCCCACGCGAGGCCACTCTCCGGCCTGCGGCTCACCAGCTCCCGCGCGAAGCCGAGCTGCTGGTCCGGGTCCCCCATGGAGCGGATGCGCAGCAGCGCCACGGTGAGGTTGCCTGGGTCCTCCTTCAGTGCCTGCGCCATCTCCCACTCCGCCTTCTCCAGGCGCACCTCGGCGGGCGCGGCGCCGGGCGTCATCAGGATGAGGCGCGCGCGCACGGCGTGCACCTCCGCGGGCTCCAGCGGACGGGTGCGGATGTCGCTGGAGACGGGCACCAGCGGCGCGGTGATTCGCGGGTAGTGCACGTGCCGTCCGCCGTGGGCGTAGGCGTGGACCTGGCCCGCGATGTCCTTCACGCCCCGGAAGGACTCCTCCCAGGCGCTCCTCGGCTCCTCGCCGCGCATGAGGCGCTTCTGGAAGCGCTCGAAGCGCTCGGAGTGCTGGCTGATGAAGAAGTGCACCCAGAGCCACGCGGAGGCGTAGTACTGCCGCGACTCCGCGCTGCTCATCAGCCCTCGCCGGTCCCACTCCCACAGCTCATCCAGCGTGCGCCAGCCGCTGCGTTTGACGTGGGAGAGGAACGGGTCATGGAGCGTGCCGAGGATGACCTCCTTCCGCTCCGGCCGCAGGGTGATGGTCTCCAGATAGGTGGCCAGGCCCTCCGACAGCCAGCGCGGCTGGCGCACCAGGGCGAACTGCGAGAGGTAGTGCGTCAGCTCGTGCGCCTGGGTGGAGATGTCCGCCGCGTCCTCGCTGAGCGCGTAGCTGTTGCCCGCCATGACGAGCAGGGGGCCCTCGGACGTGGTGGCGGAGAAGCCCTCGATGCCGACGTTGGTGAACTCCGACAGCTCCCGGCGGTTGCGCAGGACGATGACCTCCACCGTGCCCGGCGGGTCGAAGCTGCCGCCCCACGCCTGGAGCAGGCCCTGTCGCAGCATCTCCAGCTCGCGCGCCGCGTCCTCGGCCGTCTCGGTGTCCAGGTCCGTGCGGATGCTGAAGTGGGGGCTGCGCACTTCCACCCAGGGGCGGCCGCCCTCCAGGGGACACAGCGCTCGCATGGAGCTGCATCCCGATAAACAGGCCAAGAGCCACCCCAGGAACGCCAGCCGACACGTCATGCCCCTGTTTTCCCACAACCGGCGCCCGTAGGGCAGGGTGGGCGTACCGCCCTCCTGGGCTAGACTGGCGTCATGGAGATGGCGGAGTTCATCGAGTCGCGCCGGCCTCGCTGGGAGAAGCTCGAGAAGCTGTTGGACCAGTCCGAGGTGGGCGGCCTGCGAGGGTTGAGCCTGGATGACGCTCGGACGCTCGGAAAGCTCTACCGCGCCGTGTCGAGTGATTTGCTTTGGGTGCGGGCGCGCAGCGGCTCGGCGGACGTCAGCGCGTATCTGAATGACCTGGTGGGGCGTGCCTATGCGCTCACCTATCCGGGGCGCCGCCCGAGGCTGGCGGATGTCTGGGGTTTCGTGGCGCGAGGCTTTCCCGCGCTCCTGCGCCACGAGTGGCGCATGTACGTGGCGGCGGTGCTGCTCTTCCTGGCCGGCGTGGGCTTCGGCTACCTGGGGATGATGGTGGACCCGGATGCGGCGCACTACCTGGTGCCCGCCGAACATCTGGAGCTGGACCCGGTGCAGCGCGCCGCCAACGAGGCGTCCGGGGACGGCATGTCGGTGGGCCAGCAGGCGCACTTCACCTCGTTCCTCTTCACCCACAACATCCAGGTGGCCTTCCTGTGCTTCGCGCTGGGCGTGACGCTGGGGCTGGGCACCGCGGTGATGCTCTTCGTGAACGGCCTGTTCCTGGGCGCGCTCGCGCACGTGTACGCGGCGAAGGGCATGGCGGGCTGGTTCTGGGCGTGGATTCTCCCGCACGGCATCCCCGAGATTACGGCCATCTGCATCGCGGGCGCGGCGGGCCTCGTCATCGCGCGCGGCCTGGTGGCGCCCAAGGGACTGCCGCGAGGACAGGCGCTGCGGATGGAGGCGGTGACGGCGGTGAAGCTCCTCTTCGGGACGCTGGTGCTCTTCGTCCTCGCGGGCTTCATCGAGGGCACGGTGTCCCAGATTCATCCCCCCAAGCTGTCGGTGGCCTTCAAAGTCACCTTCGCCCTCGTGGTGGGCAGCGGCGTCTACTCGTACCTGATGTCGGACTGGCTGCGCGGCTCGGGCTCGGCGGGCTCGGGGGCCTCGGAGGACGAGCGGCTGGACGCTCCCCGGCCGGGCTGACGGAGCCCTCCCGCCCTCGGGGCGTGCTAGACGGGGAGCGTGTCCGAGCCGCTGCTCCTGCCCCTGCTGCCGCGTGAACCCGAGGTCGTCATCGAGTGCCCGCGCTTCTCGTTCGTGAAGCGCCGCGCGGACGGCACGGTGGACTTCGTGGCGCCCCTGCCGTGCCCGTACAACTACGGCAGCATCCCGGGGCTGATGTCCGATGACGGAGACCCGCTCGACGCGGTGGTGCTCGGTGCCCGTCTGCCTCGGGGCCAGCGCGTGCGCGTACCCGTCGTCGGGGTGCTGGGCTTCATCGACTCGGGGCGGGGCGACCCGAAGGTGATTTGCAGCGTGAGCGAGTTGAGCGAGGCGGAGCGTCTGGGCCTGGAGTCGTTCTTCCGCGTCTACGCCTTCTTCAAGCGCGGCCTGCACCTGGTGCGAGGCAACGTGACGGACACGCGCTTCACGGGCTGGTTGCCGGTGACGTCAGCGTCTTTCGCATCCTGAGCACGCGGTAGCTCAGCTCGCCGAACTGGAGCGGGCCCACCCACTCCTCGTCCTCGAAGCCCATGCGGCGCCAGAAGCGCAGTGCCGAGGCGTTCGGCTCGGAGACTCCGACGCGCAGCACGTGCATGCCCTCGGAGCGCAGCCAGTCCTCGTAGCCGTGGAGCAGCGCCGCGCCGAGCCCCAGACCGCGCACGTGGGGCGCGAGCAACATCAGGCCGAGGTAGGCCTCGCCGGGTTTGCGGAAGCCCTGGAGTCCTTCGAGGACGCCCACCCACTGGCCCGAGGCGTCGCGCACCGCGATGAGGTGGCCCGCCTCGGGAGGCAGGCCCGGAGGACGCTCCAGCGGAAGCTGTCGTCCCTCGTCCGGGCGCGCGGGGCGGCCGAAGCACAACTGGAAGAAGTCCTCGCAGCGCTCCAGGAGCGGCTGGAACCGCTCGGCTTCGGCGTCTTCGATTCGCTCGGCGGTGACGGAGACCTGGGCCTGGAAGAGGGGGCGCATGGTGCCCGCCGCTACAGCACGCCCCGGGCCTTGATGTCGAGGTAGCGGTTGACGGCCGCGAGGCTCAAGTCATCCGGTTGAACATCCAGCATCTGCACGCCGCCCTGGCTCACCCGCGCCTTGAGCACCTCGCGGTCCGCGAGCAGCTCCGAGGCGACGGCGTGTTGGAAGGCCTCCTCCGGCCCGGGCGGCGGCGTGCGCAGGAGCTTCTGCAGCGCGGTGTCCTTCACCGAAAGGCAGAGGGGCACGTGGCGTCGAGCGAGCCGGTGCAGCGGGGCCACCATGGTGGAGGCCTGTTCCTCGTCGAGGAAGTCCGTGAAGACACACAGCAGGCTGCGCCGGGTGAGGCGGACGTTCAGCTCCTTGAAGAGCGCCAGGTAGTCCACGTACGTGAGGCTGGGTGTCGTGGAGTAGAGCGCGTCCACCATCTTCCGGTACTGCCCGCGTCCCGCCGCGGGAGGCAGGTACGTCTTCACGCCGTCCGCGAAGACGGCCAGGCCCACGCGGTCTCCATTGCGCACGGCGACGAAGGCCAGGAAGAGCGCGGCGTTCACCGCGTGGTCCAGCTTGGTGAGGCCGTCCACCTGCGCCGCCATGGAACGGCCTGCGTCCACGCAGATGAGGATGGACTGCGAGCGCTCCGACTCCAGCACGCGCGTCACCGGCTTGCCTCGCCGGGCCGTGGCCTTCCAGTCCACGTCACGCGCGCTGTCGCCCTGGGCATAGTCTCGCAGGCGCGCGAACTCGCTGCCCCGACCGTCGCGGCGGAGCTGGCGCAGGCCCAGGTTCACCAAATCCAACGCGGCGCCGGACAGCAGCAGCCGGTTGGCCCCGCGCAGGTCCGGGTACACGGAGATGGACTGCGCGGCGGGGAACACGCGCTCGTGGGACACGAGGCCCAGCGGCCCCTGGACTCGCACGTACACATCCCCGAACTCGAAGCGCCCGCGCTTCGACGGCGTCACCCGGTACACCCAGCGCGTCTCGCTGTCCGCGTTGAGCTCCAGCGGAGCTTCCTCGGGCGTGGCGGTGAAGGACTCCGGCACGCCGTCCTTGATGCGCACGCGCACCTTCCGGCCGCCCCGGTGCACCACGCGCAGCTCGACTTTGTTGGGCACGCCGACGTTGAGCCGCTGTGGCAGCACGCGCCGCGCCTCCAGCTTCGCCGAGCGGGCGCTGAAGAAGTCCAGCAGGGCCAGCGCCAGGGCCAGCGCATCCAGGGCGATGACGGCGCCGCCCAGGCCGGGAAGAAAACCCGCGGCCATCATGGGCAGGGCCAAGAGCGCGAGCAGCCCCCAGAGGCGCCCGGTGGGAATCACCGGGGGACCTCCACCGCCTGCACCACCTCGCGCAGCACGTCCGACGGCGTGGCGCCATCCAGCTCCGCGTCCGGCGACAAGAGCAGGCGGTGCTTCAACACGGGGCCCGCGAGGAAGCGCACGTCGTCCGGCGTGACGAAGTTGCGTCCACGAAGCGCCGCCAGGGCCTTGGCCGCCAGCAGCAGGTGCACGCCCGCGCGAGGGCCCGCGCCCAGTCGGATGCGACTGGAGGCGCGCGTCGCGGACACCAGCTTGCGGATGTAGCTGAGCACCGCCGGCTCCACGTTGACCTCGCTGAGCGCGGCACGCGCGGCCAGCAGGCCGTCCTTCGTCACCGCGGCGCTCACGCCGGCGCGCGACAGGTCTCCCGAGTCGAACCCCCGGTGCACCGACGCCAGAATCGCGTCCTCCTCCTCGGGAGCGGGGTAGCCGACGTCAATCTTCAGGAGGAAGCGGTCCAACTGCGCTTCGGGCAGCGGGTACGTGCCCTCCGACTCCACCGGGTTCTGCGTGGCGAACACCGTGAAGAGGGGCGACAGCGTCAGGTTGCGGCCCTCCAGCGACACGCCGCGCTCCTGCATGGCCTCCAGCAGCGCGGACTGCGTCTTCGCCGGGGCGCGGTTGATTTCGTCCGCCAGCAGCAGGTCCGTGAAGATGGGGCCGCGCACCAGCACGAAGCCCTGCGTCTTCAAGTCGAACACGCTGGTGCCCAGGATGTCCGCCGGCATCAGGTCCGGGGTGAACTGGATGCGCTTGAAGTCGGAGCTGATGCTGCGCGCCAGCGCCTTGGCCATCAGCGTCTTGGCCACGCCGGGCACGCCCTCCAGCAGCACGTGGCCACCGGCGATGAGGCCGCAGAGCATCAGCTCCAGCACCTCGTCCTGGCCCACGACGGCCTTGCGCACCTCGCGCAGCACGCCCTCGCGGATGGCGTGGGCTGCCTGCACGGCGGAGCCAGCGGGCACGAGGGAGGAGGCGGAGTCATTCGCGTTCATGGGGTTCCGGGAGTGCCGCGCCGGGCGGTGCCGGCGGAATGGAGTCGTTGGCGCAGCCCCGCCGCGCGAGCGGTGAGCTGCTGAAGGTCTGAGTCGTTCTGCGCGGTCTCCGCGCGGCCTGCCACTTCCCTCAGGCCGCGCGCCAGGTCCTCGCGTCCGCGCTCCTTCAGCGCGTCGGAGACGGCGGCGGGCGTCGCGTGCGCGGGCAGCCCCGCGTGCAGCGCGAACTCCTGGGTGAGTCCTCGCGAGACGAGCTTCGCGGCGAAGGCGTGGTGCCGGCCCTCGCGGTACAGCCGCGCCATGGCGAACAAGGCATCCGTGGCGCCCACGCGCGCGGACTCGGGAGGAGGGCGGGGCGGGCCGAAGCGCTTGAGCGCCACGGACCACAGCGCCACGCCCACGAGCAACTGGAGCACCGCGAACTGCAGTCCGTAGCGCCGCGCGAAGTCCACCACCGAGCGCTCGTTGGTGAAGCCGTGGTGGAACTCGTCGAACTCGTAGGGGCCGGGGCCCAGCGCGCGCAAGGCCGAGAGCCAGAACTGCGCGTTGTCCGCGCGCGCCAGCGCCCCGTTCATCGCCAGCTCCGGCGCGCCCACCACCAGCACCCGGCCCTGGCCGTGAGGCACCACCGCGGCCACCATGCGCCCCAGGCGCTCGTCCTCGAGCAGCGGCACCGCGTTGGCCGGCAGCTCCAGATACGCCTGCACCTTCACCTCCACCCGCTCCACGCCCAGCGTGTACGGGGAAGGGAAGGGCGGCACCAGCGTGCGCATGGGCAGCGTGGTGTCCGCCTTGGTGAGCTTCACGCCCAACGCGTCGAGGAGCGGATTCTCGCGCGAGCCCCACGGCACGTAGACCACGGTGCCTCCCGCCACCACGCGCTCCAGGAGCTCCGTCACCTCGCGGTCGTCCAGGTGGCCCGCGCGAAAGGCATTGAAGCCGACGCGCGGCACGTGCTCATCGCCCAGGCCCGCATCGGGCTCGGCGGCGAGCTGCGTCTGCTCCAGATCATCCTCGCGCGAGCCCTCCACCTCCACCGCCAGCAGCACCGGCGTCGAGGTGCCCTCTCCCAGGATTCGCAGGTCCGCCATGCGGCGCGTCACCGGCAGGCCGCTCTCTTCCGCCAGCAGGAACAGGGCGCGCGAGCCGTCTTCTTGCGCGCGGTAGGTGGACAGGGTGTCGGCGAACTCGCCGCGCTTCGCGCCCTTCACGAGCAGCGAGCCGAGCACCACGGTGAGCACCAGGCCGCCCACCACCAGCAATGGGAAGCGGTCACGCACCGGCGGCCTCCGGGGTGGCGGGCCCGGCCAGCATGGGCGCGGTGAGCGTGCGGAACTCCTGGTAGCCGGACTGACCCACCGGTGTGTTGCCGTACCAGGCGAAGTCGAAGCGCAGCGTCAGCTCACGGAAGCGGGGCTTCCACTCCGAGCGGCCCTTGAACTGGCGCAGGTAGTCCCAGTTGGACAGCGTCACGTCGTACAGGATGGCGCCGTCGCGATGGAGTCGGGAGAGCAGCGCCAGGTACAGGCTGCGCACCGCCTCGCGGTACTCCCCGCGCGCCGCGAGCTCATCCGCGAGCTGGGCCCAGCCCTCCGGCGGACGTGACAGCGCGTGCGCCGGGTCTCCGGCGAGGGTGGCGGCATCCAGGGTGGACACCTCCAGCCCCTCGGCGCGCGCTCTCGGCTGGGACTTGCGCAGCGCACGCACCAGCACGATGGCCAGCACCACCACCGTCAGCCCCACCAGCACCACCACCAGGGCATTGGCCACCGCGCCGCCGCTGACGACAGGGGGCGTGGTGGAGATGGGCTCGGGCGCCTCGTCGCGCTTGAAGAACTCCTTGAGCCACTCCGCCAGCTTGTCGATGAAGCGCCGCCACCAGCCTGGAGGCTCCGGGGGCGGAGTGGCCTCGGGCGCCTCCGCCGCCTCCTTGGGGGGCGCCACCGCGAACTCCGGCCGCGCCAGGATGTCGCGAGCCCGCGCCGAGGCGACGCGCGCGTCCGCCTGCGCTTGAGCCTCCACCGTCCCCGTCGCCTGCTCCAGCCCTTGCTCCAGCGTGGCCAGGGCCGAGTCGCAGTCCTCGTTGTCGTACGCCTGGCGCTCCACCACGCGCACCAGTCGGTCCAGCTTGCCTCGCTCCCCCGCGCTCAGGGAGCCCAGGCGCTCGAAGCGCGGATCCTCGTCGGGGGCGCCACCCTCGCATGCCTCCGACACCTGTCCCAGTTGCTTCGCCGCGTCGCGCCCGGAGGTGACCGGGGCCCTGGGCTCCGTGTCCTGCGCCCGGGCGGGAGTCGCGACGAGCAGTCCCAGCCCCAGCGCCACCACGAGCAGGGCCGCGCTGCGAGAACCCAGCGGCCTGCCGGAGTCGCGCGTCGGCAGTTGCTGCACGGCCGCCATCAGGTCGAGTCCCTCCTGCCGCACCCGGCCGTCCACCAGAAGCAGCGTGGAGGCGGCGGCGCGCACGGGCTCGAAGAGGGCGAACGTCAAAGCCGCGAGGAACAGGAGCCAGGGCACGTTGTCCAGCGAGGCGAAGCGCTCCGCGAAGGTCAGGTCGACACCCACGAGCTTGCGGGCCATCGTCAGCAGGAAGTTGAACCCGATGTGCAGGTTGAAGAACACCAGGACCTGCACGCCCATCAGCAGGCGGACCATCGTCGCGGTGCCGCGCGCCGGGCCCAACAGCCGCGAGCAATACCCGTACAGCCGCAGCACGCTCCCCTGGCCCTGCATCACCGCCGCGTAGCCCACGCCCTGCGCGGAGAACACGAGGAAGCCGACGCCCAGGGTCAGCGTCATGACGAGCCAGTTGAAGCAGAAGAGGTAGCCCACCGTGACGAGGAGCGAGGGCAGGCGCCCCAGCGCGACCTTCATCGAATCCCACGTGGAGGGCTCGCCCTGGCCCTCCAGGAGCCGCGCCTGGACGTGGTGACACGCGGCGCCCTGGCACACGCCCCGGACGAACCATGCCAGGGTGAGCGCCAGCGTCGGCAGGGCCAGCGAGCGCCCCATGCGCACCGCCTCGGCCAGGTACAGCATGGCGGCGATGACGGCCGCGCCGCCGGGCAGCGTGAGGGCCCAGACGCCCGTGCTCCGGGCGCACAGGCGCAGCGCCGCGTCCATCAGGGCGACTGCGTTGCGAGGGCGCAGCTCCAGCGCGGAGACGGCCATGGGCTAGCTCGCCGCCAGCGAGGCGAGCATGTAGAAGCCGCCCCAGACGAGGAACAGGCCCACCAGCGCGAGGAGCCCGTTGCCCACCGTCCACTCGCGCCGCTCACCCGGGCCCTCCAGCGCCTTGAGGCGCTGGCCCAGACAGCTCGCGCAGCGGTTGATGCCCTCGAACTGCGTGGTGCACTCCCGGCAGATGACCCGCCGGCACTCCACGCAGATGCCGAGACCGGCGCGCTCCGGGTGGTAGTGGCAGCGGCCCGAGCCCTGAATCATGCCGCCACCTTACGCAAACCCGGGCCCGCTGTACCACTCCCGCGAACCTGCTCGGAGCTCGCCACCGAGCTCGGCTCAGAGCTCGTCCAGGAACTCGTCGTTGTAGGTGTAGCGGGAGAGCCGCTTGACGAGCGCTTCCATGGCCTCCACGGGCTTCACCGCGTGGAGCATCTGCCGCAGCTTCTTCACCTTCTCGTACTCGCGCTGGGTGAAGAGCTTCTCCTCCTTGCGCGTGCCGGACTGGGCGATGTTCACCGCCGGGAAGACGCGCTTCTCCGCGAGCAGGCGGTCAAGCGTGACTTCGGAGTTACCGGTGCCCTTGAACTCCTCGAAGATGACCTCGTCCATGCGGCTGCCGGTGTCGATGAGCGCCGTGCCGATGATGGTCAGCGAGCCCGCCTCTTCCGTGGCGCGCGCGGCGCCGAAGATGCGCTTGGGGCGCTCCAGCGCGCGGCTGTCCACGCCGCCGGACATGGTGCGGCCGGAGTTGTCGATCTCCTTGTTGTAGGCGCGCGCCAGCCGCGTAATCGAGTCCAGGAGGATGACCACGTCCTTCCCGTTCTCCACCAGCCGGCGGGCGCGCTCCAGTGCCAGCTCCGCCACCTTGAGGTGGTCCGCGGTGGGCCGGTCCGAGCTGGAGGCGACGACCTCCGCCTTGATGCTGCGGCGCATGTCCGTCACTTCCTCGGGCCGCTCGTCGATGAGCAGCACCATGACATGCGCCTCCGGGTGATTGGAGATGACGGCCTGGGCGATGCGCTGGAGCATGATCGTCTTGCCCGTCTTCGGCGGGGCGACGATGAGCGCGCGCTGGCCCTTGCCGATGGGCGACACGAGGTCCAGCACCCGCGTCACCATCTCCTTGTGGCCGCACTCCAGCTTGAGCCGCTCGGTGGGGTCCACCGACGTCAGGTCCGCGAAGTGCGGCAGCCGGGGAGCGCCTTCCAGCGGGCGGCCATCCACCGTGTCGACCTTCTGGATGATGCCCTTGTGGCCGCGCATCTGCGCGAAGGCCGTCAGGTACTGGCCCTGCCGCAGCCGCAGCTTCTGCACCAGGTTCTTGGGCAGCTCCGGGTCGTCCGGCGCCGCCAGGAGGTTCTTCTTCACCTGCCGCAGGAACGCGTTGGGGCCCTTGGCCTCCGTGTCCAGCACGCCCTCCACGGGCGACAGGTTGGACTGCTGCGCCGCCTGGGCCTGCTGACCGCCATGGCGCGGCTCGCGCTGGTGCTGCTGGCCGCCACCGTGGCCGCCCTGCTGCGGCGCCTGCTGGGGCTGCTGCGGGCCCGGCTGCTGTTGCTGCTGGGCCTGGCGCTGCTTGTGCTGCTCCAGCTCCTGCGGCGTCAGGAAGACCTGGACTTGTTGGCCGTCCGGGCCCGGCTGCATCCGGTACGCCTGACCCTCCGGCGTGAAGAGCACCTGCGCGCCACGACGACGACGGCGCCGACGACGGCGGCGTCCACCGGGTTGACCGGGCTGTCCGCCGGGACCACCGCTGGCCGAGGCGCCACCGCCCTGGCCATCACCCTCGTCTCCACCCTCGTCGTCGCCGTCATCGCCGCCATCATCGTCCGCTTCGGGAGGAGGGACGGGGCGGGCAACCGCTGGCGGCGGCGGGGTATCACGTGGGTCGCGGTTATCGGAGTTTTCGCTCATGAGGTTTCCAGACCGTGTGCGCCCCACACGGGCCATCCCGAGGGGAGGGCGGGGGGACGCAGGGTGACTCAGGCTGTGGGACAGGGAGCCGGGCGCGGGGCCCTGAGACACGGAAGGCCGAACCGCCGGTCCCTGGAACACCCTGGCGGCCCGAAGGCCGACCAGCGTGCATGAGGAACACTAACAGAGGACGCCCGGCGCGCTCCCGTTTTTTCTAGGGGGTGTTGGCGGGCGGACCTCCCTCCCGCCAGTCCGTCCTCAGCGAACGGTGAGGGTGAAGGGCATCATCGCCTTCATCCCCGGGCGCAACAGCTCCAGGTTCACCCCGGCCTCGCGCGCGAGGTGGCTCAGCGCCGCCGGGAAGGGCTCGGCGGGTGCTGGGAGCAGGGCGAGCGCCGCTCGCACGCCCGGCTCCCCGCCCAGGCCGGAGAAGAAGCCGCGCGCCTCGCCCATCAGCACCAGGTCCAGCTCCTCGGAGGGCGCGACGCCCGCGTGCTTGCGAGCGGACTCCACCGCGTCATGCAGGCCGCCCAGCCGGTCCACCAGCCCCCGGGCGAGCGCGTCCGTGCCGCTCCACACGCGGCCCCGGGCAATCGCGTCGATGTCCGCCTTGTCCTTCTTGCGCGCCTTGGCCACCTCGGTGATGAACATGTCGTAGGACGCGTCCACCCACTGCTGCACGGCGGTCTGCTGCTCCGGCGTCCAGGGCTCCCAGGTGCCGAAGACGTCCGCCATGGGCGAGCGGCTCAGCGTCTCCTGGCTGATGCCCAGCTTGTCGCCCAGGAGGCCCTGCAGCGCGGGCTTGATGTAGAAGACGCCGATGCTGCCGGTAATCGTCGTGGGCAGCGCCAGCATCTCCGTGGCGCCCATGGCGGCGTAGTAGCCGCCGGACGCCGCCGCGTCGCCCATGGAGGCGATGACGGGCTTCTCCTTCGCCGCGTCCAGCACCGCCTGATACATGATGTACGAGGCCAGCACCTCGCCACCGCCCGAGTCCACGCGCAGGACGATGGCGACGACGGACGGGTCCGACTTCGCCGACTCCAGCGCGCGCACCACCGTCTCCGCGCCGGCGATGCGGCTGAAGCCCAGCGGGTCCTCGCGGCTGGTGCCTCCGGCGATGGTGCCCAGCACCGGCACCACGGCGATGCGGCGGCGCTGGCCCCAGCGGCCCTCGCGCTCGTCGCGGGGCGAGTACGCCGCGCTGAAGCGGCCCCGCGGCACCAGCTCCCGCACCTTCCCATCCAGCTCCGAGGGGTGGATGAGGCCGTCCAGGAAGCCCAGCTCCAGGGCCCGCTTCGGCGTGGGCAGGCCCGCGGTCCACAGCTCGTGCAGCTTCTCCACCGGCACCTTGCGCGACTCCGTCACCGCGCGCTCGTACCAGCTCACCTCGTTGTCCAGGTACGCGCCCACCGCCTCGCGAGAGGCGTCGCTCGGCTCGCTGAGGGTGAGCTGCTCGGGCGCCGTCTTGTACTTGCCCACGCGCGCCACGTCCCACTTCACCCCGAGCTTGTCCATCGTCCCGCCGAACGTCTGCAGGTGCGCCGCCAGGCCATTGATGCTCAGCATGGACTCCGGCATCGCGTAGATGCGCTCCGCCGCCGTCGCCACGAAGTAGCCCATGTCGTCCACCGACAGCAGCACCGCCATCACCCGCTTGCCGGACGCGCGCAGCCGCAGCACCGCCTGCCGCAGCTCCTCCGCCTTGCCCCAGTCCACCCCGGGCAGGCCCTCCATCTTCAGCACCACGCCCGACAGCCGCTCGTCCTTCGCGGCCAGGTCCAGCCAGCGCGACAGCCGCAGGAACGGGTCCGCCTCGCTCACGCCGAGCACCGCCAGGAGCGGACTGCCTCCGCCGGCCAGCACGTCATTGAGGTCCAGCATCGTCACCACGCCGCCAGGCGGACGCAGCGAGCGGTAGTTCTCCGAGGACAGGCGCACGCCGATGACGTGGTCCGTGCCGTCCTCGCCGCCGCCCGCCGCGTACGTGACGCCGAGGTGGCCCGTGTCCACCGTCGCCGCCAGTTGGAGCGCCAGGGGCACGCCGCTGACGAAGCCGTGCGACACGCCGCCGCCCAGCCGCACGCCTGGAATCACCTCCGCCTGGAGGGTGTACGTGGCCTGTCCCTCGCGGAACGCTCCCTCGGAGAAGAGCCAGTCCACGCCCAGCGTGAAGCGCTCGCCGAACGGGCGCAGGCCCAGGCCGAAGTCGTAACCGCGCTTGATTTCAAGGGCGCCTTCCGTGGGCGCGTTGAGGTCCTTCACCACCGCCGCCAGCGACAGGGCGCGCAGGGGGCGCGCGGTGAGGCCCACGTCGAAGGTATCCAGCGCGTCGATGTCGTCGTCGCTGGAGCTGAAGCCGTGCCACGAGGCGCCGAGCCGCAGCGTGGGCGAGCCCAGCGACAGGCCCAGTGACGTGCGGCGGTAGTGCGGCTCGTGGCGTCCGCGAATCCACTCCATCGCGCCGCCCAGGCCCAGGCCGCCCAGGTTCGCGCCGAGGAAGACGCCGTCCGCGACGCTGTCGCGCTCCAGGTTGCGCTCGTGCAGGTAGAAGAGCTGCCCGGCGTTGACGAAGCCCAGGCCCGCCGGGTTGAGCGAGAGGGACGTGGCCTCGTCCACCAGCGCCGCGCCGGTGGGCGGCAGCGTCATCCCCCGCGTGGGGACGGGGGCCTGGACGATGGTGCTCGTTTGAGCGAGCGCGAGCGACGAGAGCAGCGGCAGGAGGGCGAGCAGGCGCATACGCGCCAGGACTCTAGGCCGCGCCCGCCCGAGGACAAGCGCCGCGTGTCACCAGTCCTCGGTTCCGGACACCCCGTCGAGCGGATCATCCGCTTTCTTCTTCTTCTTCTCCTCGGAGCGGGTGCGTCCGCCCCGGTCCTCGGCGCCCCAGTCCTCGGTGCCGCCCCGGTTGTCGAGCGGGTCCGAGCTGCGCACCACCTTCTCGACGCCGCCGTCGCTGGTGTTCACCATCTGATTCACCATGCGCTCCATCTCCGCCTTGAGCTGACCGAACTCGTCGCCCTGGAGCACCACGCGGCGGCCACCCAGCTTCTTGCCGTTGCGCAAGTCGTAGTAGCCGAGGATGAGCTCGTTGCCCTCGCCCGAGGCCTTCACGGTGCCCACCATGGCGCGCTCCAGGCCCAGCGACTTGCCCAGCCCCGCCACGCCGTTGGCCTGGGCGATGCCGCGCGAGACTTCGCTGGCCACCCGGTCCAGCTGCGCGTCGTAGGCCTTGTACGAGGCCGTGGGCACCAGCTCCGTGCTCACCTCCACGTCATCCGGCGTCACCTCCATGAGCTGCCCGTACTGACGGAAGCCCGGACGTTCGATGCGCAACAGATGCTTGCCCACCGCCAGCGTGGGAATCGTCACCGGCGTGTAGCCGGCCATCTCCCCATCCACGTAGACGCGCGCGCCGGAGGGCCGCGACTTCACCGTGGCGCTGCCGCGAAGCAGGGACGTGCGGCCGGTGGCCACCTGCACGCGCAGGGAGATGAACTCCCGGCTGAAGCGCTTGGGGTTCAGCTCGAAGGTGGGCGATACAGCGATGAGGTCGATGAGGACCAGCTTCGCCTCCTCCACGTCCCCGCGCAGGTGCAGCAGCGCCGCGTACAGCGCCAGCGACTCGCACAGGGGCGAGCAGCCGCGCATGGACGACGGCGCGCCGTTGAGCTCCTTGAGGGTGGCGCGCACCTTCGCCTCCGCCTCGTCGTACTCCTTCTTGTCGAAGGCGGCGGCGCTCTCCGAGTAGCCCTTGCGGGCGCGCTCCAGCGCGGACTGGGCGGCGGGGTCTCCCGGCAGCCCGAAGAGCTCCTCGGGCTTGCGCACGGTGAAGCCCGCGAAGTTCCCCAGGGCCTCGTTCATGTAGCCCTCCATCTGGACGGCATTGGCCTCGGAGGCCGGGTCCATGGGGACGAGGAGGCTGGTGACGCGCCGAGCCGGGGCGGGCGCAGCAGCCAGGGCGAGCGAGGGAAGCAGGGCGAGGACGAGGGCTCTCATGGGGTAACCTCAGAAACGAGCGACGCGAGCGGGCGATCCGTCATTCAACCCGTGGCTCAGAAGCCTGTTCCTCCGGTGATGGGATTGAAGGGCCGGCCCTTGTCCTGGGTCGCCACGAAGACGGCGCCCGCCGTCACCGCCGCCGCTCCGCCGACGACAGCCCAGAACCAGGGCCGCTTCAGCAGGGACATGCCGGAGCCGCTGCTCTCAGCGACGCGGGGCGACATGGCGCCGTTGATGAAGTCGCGCACCTGCTGGGCCGCCGCCTCGGGGCCCTTCTCGCGGTCCTTGCCGGACAGGTCGATCTCCACGCCGCGCAGCCGCGCCTGGGTGCGCACGTCCCAGACTTGCAGCTCCGCCTGGAGGCGGCCCTTCTTGTCCTGGGACACCGCGGCCAGCACCAGGTAGCGAGCGTCCAGGCGCTCGGCGATGGCGCCCGTCTCGGCGGGAAGCGTCTCGCTCTCGAAGGCCTCCTTGGAGCCGGCGCGCACGGAGGCCTCGCGGATGGCGGACAGGCCCGGCCCGGGCTCCAGCGTCGCCTTCACCTCGGCGCTCCCGGTGGACTTCACCTCCGTGTACTGGGCGAAGGACGTGTAGCCCGGCGACGACACCACCACCGCGTGGTGGCCGGCGGGGACGGAGATGCCCTTGAGCGGCGTCACGCCGACGTCCTGGCCGCGCACCCGCACCTGGGCGCCCGCGGGCTGGGATTCCACGACGAGGGTGCCGCTGGGACGCGCGTTCGCCTCGGTGCGGGCCTCCTCGAAGGCCTTCTGCACGTCCTGGCCGAAGAGGGCCTTGTCCGGGCGGGTGGAGGGCTCGGCGACGACGGAGCGCAGGAAGGACTCCTTCGCGCCCACCGTGTCGCCGTTGAGCATCCGCGACGCGCCCAGGAACAGGAACGTCTCGCCCAGCCGCTCCGGCCGCAGCTCGCCGGGGGACTTCTCATACGCCTCGGCCGCGGAGCGGAACTTCGCCTCGGCGACCTCCGGGTCCAGGTTGTCGTAGGCGGCCCGGCCCTCCTCGAACAGGCCGTCGGCCTTGGTCAGCGGCATCGGCTCCGGAGGCGGGAAGGCCGTGCCCAGGTCCACGAACTGCACGTCACCGCCGCGCTGCAGGTGGCGCTTCAGCTCCGCCTCCAGCTTGAGCGCCGCCGCGGAAGCAGCCGACGCGCGGGGGACGGAGAACAGCGCCACGGGGCCCGTGGAAACGGCGGGCGTGGATGCCAGCGACGGCCGCGTGGAGGGCTTCTCCGGCGCTCCCGTGCTGGGAGGCGGCGGCGCGACGGGCGTGGCCACCGTGGCGGGCGCGGGCTTCACGGGGTGCGCGGAGGGCTTGTCGGAGTCGGGCGGCGCCGCGTCGGGATCTCCGAAGACCATGGGCTCCGGGGAGGCCACGTCACTGGTGTCCGCGGAGTCCGTGTCCTCGACGACGGGCGCCTTCTTCACGTCGCGCACCGGCTTCTTCTTCTTCACCGACTTGGTGGACACGGCCTTCTTGCGCGCGGACTTCTTGCGCGTCGTCTGGGCGTGAGCGGGAAGGAAGGCGAGCAGCAGGGTGAGAAGCAGGGCGATTCGGCGGAACGTATTCACGCCGGGGAATCTAGCCGAGCAGAGGGAGCCCCGTCACGGTCCCCCGCCTCCGCCCCGGGGGCAGTCCGGGGCAGGGGGGACCCTCGGCAGGATGACCGATGGCTAGACGTCCAGCGCTTCGACCTCGCCCGCTCGCTCCATGATGAACTTGAAGCGGGCGCTCACGTCCTTGCCCATCAAGTCATTGATGACGCGGTCCGTCTCGATGGGGTTGTCGATGGTGACTCGCAGGCTCATCCGGTTTTTCTGGTCCAGCGTCGTCTCCTTGAGCTCGTCGGCGGTCATCTCACCGAGGCCCTTGAAGCGCATGATGTTGGGCTTGGCGTTGCCCTTGACCTTCTCGCGGATGATGCGGTCCCGGTCCACCTCGTCCAGCGCCCAATACGTCTCCTTGCCGATGTCCACGCGGAACAGCGGAGGCTGGGCGATGTGGATGGCGCCGCTGTCGATGAGCGGGCGCAGGTGCCGGTAGAAGAACGTCAGCAGCAGCGTGGCGATGTGGTGGCCGTCGCTGTCGGCGTCCATCAGCAGGAAGACGCGGCCGTAGCGCAGCTTGGTGATGTCGAAGTCCGCGCCGATGCCGCAGCCCAGGGCGCTGACGATGTCCTGGAGCTCCTTGTTGCCGGCCACCTTGTCGGTGGACGCCTGCTCCGCGTTGAGCACCTTGCCCCGCAAGGGGAGGATGGCCTGGGTGCGCCTGTCGCGGCCCTGCTTGGCGGAGCCACCTGCCGAGTCACCTTCCACGAGGAACAGCTCGCTCAGGTTCGGGTCCGTGGACGAGCAGTCCGCCAGCTTGCCCGGCAGGTTGAGCCGGTGGCTGACCGCCGTCTTGCGGCTGACGGCCTGGGACGCGGCGCGGCTGGCCTCGCGAGCGCGCGCCGCCAGGATGATGCGGGCGATGACGGCCTCGGCGATGCTCTTGTTGTCGTTGAGCCACTTCTCCAGCGCCGGGCGCAGCACGCCGTCCACCTGCGCCGCCACCTCGGGGTTGTTGAGGCGCGACTTCGTCTGGCCCTGGAACTGGGGCTCCACCACGTAGACGGAGAGAATCGACGTGATTCCCTCGCGGATGTCCTCCGCGGTAAGCGTCACGCCCTTGGGCGTCAGGTCGTGCGTCTCGATGTAGTTGCGCACCGCCTTGACGACGGCGCCCTTGAGGCCCGCCTCGTGCGTGCCGCCCATGGGCGTGGGCACGCCGTTGACGTAGGAGCGGATGTGCTCGTCGGTGGCCTCCGTCCAGCCCAGCGCCACCTCCAGCCGCACCCCGTTGTCGCGCGAGTGGTAGAAGGTGCTGCTGCCCACCGGCACCAGCGGCTTCTGCCGCTCCGTCACCACCTTGGTGAGGTACTCGGCGATGCCGCCGTCGTGCTTGTACGTCACGGCCGTGGAGGGGCTGGCCGTCTCGTCCTTCCAGACGACCGTCATCCCCTTGTGCAGGTAGCTCTTGGCCTCCAGCCGCTCGCGCACCAGCTCCGCGTCGAACTTCAGCTTCTCGCCGAAGATCTCCGGGTCCGGCTCGAAGGTGATGGACGTGCCGGTGCCGCGCGCGCCGCCGTCCGCCTTGAGGGCGCTGGTGGGCTTGCCGCGCGCGTACGTCTGGATGTGGCGCTTGCCGTCGCGTTTGATCTCCACCGTCAGCTTGCGGGAGAGCGCGTTCACCACGGAGCTGCCCACGCCGTGCAGACCGCCCGAGTGGATGTAGTTGCCCTGCTCGAACTTGCCGCCCGAGTGAAGCGTCGTGAGGATGACCTCCACGGCGGGCTTCTTGAGCTTGGGCATGATGTCCACGGGGATGCCTCGCCCGTTGTCCACCACGGTGATGCTGCGGCCATCCTTGTGGAGCGTCACCTCGACGGTGGTGGCGTGGCCGTTGATGACCTCGTCCACCGAGTTGTCGAGGATCTCCCACAACAGGTGGTGATATCCCGTGCCGTCCGTCCCGCCGATGTACATGGCCGGGCGCTTGCGCACCGGCTCCAGGCCCTCGAGGACCTGGATGTCGGCGCCTGTGTAGCTTTCCTTCTTCGTCGCCATGGCGTCCTCTGGCTAGTCCTTCTTCTCGGGCAACGGGATGAAGACGACGGGCCGGGCCACGTCCTCCACCGCGTCGCGCTTGGACATCTCGTGGCCCTTGCCGCCGCGGCCCGTCACCCCGTACTTCGCGGGGGCGAGCTGCAGCTTGCGGCCCTTCTGCGTCTCGAAATCCAGCCTCGCGTCCTTGTGGTTGGGCGCGGTGACGAGGAAGTCCACCACCTGGTCACCCTCATCCACCTTGATGACGGTGACGCCCTTGCCGGGGCCGGCCAGCTCGTTGATCTCCGCCGCCTTGCACACCAGGGCGTTGGTCTTCTTGGTGAGCACCGCGAGCAGGTCCTTCTCGCCCACGGCCTGCACGCCGATGATCTCATCGCCCTCGCCCGTCTTGGCGTAGCGACGTCCGGCGCGCGTGGAGACTTCCAGGTGAGGCTCCAGGAGGAAGCGCATGCCCATGCCCTGCTTCGTCACGCCCAGCAGCTTCTGCGGGCTCGGCAGCCGGGTGTCGAGTGAGAGGGCGGCGACCACGCGCTCGCCGTCGTCGAACTTGAACAGCTTCTGGACCGGGTCACCGTAGCCGGTGGAGGCGGGGACGTCGTTGAAGCGGGTGACGTAGGCGGTGCCGAAGTTGCTGAACAGGACGAGGTTCGCCTTGAGGCTGCCGGCGAGCACGGCCATGACGGCGTCGCCCTCGCGCAGACGGGTGGAGGACGGGTCCTTCACCTCGCGCACGCGCTTGACCCAGCCGTCGCGGGTGAGGACCACGTGGGCATCCTCGTCCGCGATGAACGCGTCCGCGTTGAACTCCACTTCCTCGGAGCCCGCGCCACCAATCTTGGTGCGGCGCTTGTCGTTGTAGAGCCCCTTGATGTCGCCGAGCTCGTCCTTGACGGTGCTCCAGACCTTCTTCTTGTCCTTGAGCACGCCCTCGATGCGCTTGATCTCCGCGCGCTTCTCCTTGAGCTCCTTCTGGACGACGAGAATCTCCAGGCGGGCGAGCTTGTAGAGCTTCATCTCCAGGATGGCGTCCACCTGGAGCTCATCCAACTGGAAGCGCTTCATCAGCTTCTGGGCGGCGTCCTGCTTGCCCTCGGACTGGCGGATGATGCGGATGATCTCATCCAGCGCGTCGTAGGCCTTCTCGAAGCCCTCGAGCAGGTGGACGCGCTTCTGCAGCTCCCCCAGCTCGTGCTGGTAGCGCCGGGTGACGATGGCGAAGCGGAAGTCGAGGAAGAACTGGAGGATGCTCTTGAGGTCCAGCCGGCGCGGCGTGCCCACCTCGGGGTTGTCGTCGCTGGGGACCAGGCACGTGAGGTTGACGCCGAACGTCGTCTGCAGGGGCGTGTGCTTGTAGAGGTACGCCATCACCAGCTCGGGATTGGCGTCCTTCTTCAGCTCCAGGACGATGCGCACGTCCTTGGTGGACTCGTCGCGCACGTCGACGATGAGCGGCAGCTTCCGCTCGCGCACCAGGTCGCCAATCTTGGCGACGAGGGTGGACTTGTTCACCGTGTAGGGGATGGACGTGACGATGATCTGCGTGCCGCCGCGCTTGAGCTCCTCGGTGTCCCACTCACCGCGGATGCGGACGCTGCCCTGGCCCGTCTCGTAGATGTCGCGCAGCTCCTTCTTGTCGTTGAGGATCTGCCCGCCGGTGGGGAAGTCCGGACCCTTGATCCACTTGAGAAGGTCCTTGGTGAGCAGCGCGGGGTTCTCGATGAGCGCCACCAGCGCGTCCACCAGCTCGCCCAGGTGGTGGGGCGGGATGTTGGTGGCCATGCCCACGGCGATGCCCGTGGTGCCGTTCATCAAGAGCTGCGGCACCCGCGAGGGGATGACGATGGGCTCGTTGCGCGTGCCGTCGTAGGTGGGGCGGAAGTCGACCGTCTTGCGCTCCAGCTCACCGAGCATCTCGGTGGCGAGCTTCTCCAGGCGGCACTCGGTGTAGCGGTAGGCCGCGGCGGAGTCGCCGTCGAGCGAGCCGAAGTTGCCGTGGCCGTCCACCAGCGGGTAGCGCAGGGAGAAGTCCTGCGCCATGCGCACGAGCGCGTCGTAGATGGAGGCGTCGCCGTGCGGGTGGTAGCGACCCATGATGGCGCCGACCACCTGTGCGCACTTCTGGTACTTCGTGTCGAACGACAGGTTCAGGTCGTTCCACATGCCGTACAGGATGCGGCGCTGTACGGGCTTGAGGCCGTCGCGCACGTCCGGCAGGGCGCGCGAGGTGATGACCGACAGGGCGTAGTTGATGTACCGGCGACGCGCCTCGTCAGCGAGGGAGGCCGGGACATACCCGTCACCCCCCCCCGCCGAGCCCGAGGCTCCACCCCCGCCACCCGCGCCTCCCTGCTTCTTCGGCGTCTTCTTTTCGGCTTCTGCGCGCATGCTCTTCAAACCCAGGTGAGAACGTCTCGTACCCGAACGCGGTGCGTGACTTGCGCACTCCGCGCCATCGAATCTGGAAGCTGTAACAAAGCGGCGGGACTACCATGGCCCCCTGACAATTGGAACGAATTCGGGGGGTTGCGTACCCTCGGAGGCATCCTACCTGAATGCCCGTCCAGTTCTGGCCTAGAGTGAAACATCCCTGTAACCCCCTGAAATTCCGAGGGCCAGGGCCTGTAGGACTCACCTGTGGGCGGGACAGTGGGTGCGGGTAGGACACGACGCCGGGTTGCCTGTCGGAGGGCACCTGGCGGGTGGGGCAGGGTGCGCCTGCTCCCTTGCCTGGGCTCCAACGCGGCGCGCCGGAGGACCGGTGCGCCAGCTCAGCGCCGCTGCTTCATCAGCCTGCCGCGTGTGGTCAGGGCGTGGCCTTGGGCGCCTTGCCCCAGTTGCCATCCTTGAAGATGCGCACGCCCTTGCCGCCACCGCCGCCAATCATGCCGGGGATGTTGGCCTGGAGGGGCTTGCCACCGGGAGGCTGATAGATGACCCGCGCCTTGCGCGCGGACGGGATGGAGGCGTGAGTGGTGTCGATGAGCAGGTAGACCGTCTTGCCATCGGACTGGATGCGGTCGGTGTCGTGCTTGTGGCTCAGCTCGGCCAGGAGTTCACCGTCATCGATGGTGCTCGCCTCGCTGCCGAGCAGCCGTACCTTCACGCGCAGCCACGTCTGGGCACTTCCACCTTCCGACGCGTAGTCGCGCACGCCCTGGATGATGACGGCCAGGTCGGCGCCGTTGCCCGGAGCGCCCTGCGCCAGCCGCAGTCCGGTCTGCTTGCTGTTGTCCGTGTCGATCAGCAGCGTGGCGTTGGCGCAGCGGCTCTTGCACGCCTCGCCCCAGGGCTCCTTGTCGAAGCGCAGCCGCATGGCGAAGTCGCTGCCCTGGGGCGCGATGACGGCGTCGACCACGACAGGCCGCTCACCATCCACGGGCGCCGTGTACTTGAAGGTGGACCGTTCCTTGGCGACGACGCTCGAGCCGGCGAGGAGGGTGCAGACGAGCAACGGCAGAGAGCGCTTCACGGGGTGTGGACCTCCGAGGAAAAGACGCCCATTCAAGAGGGAAGAGGCCGTGGCATCAAGTCTCAAGCGCTAGAGTCTTCCTGGGAGGTGTGAGAGATGCGGATTCCCTACGTGCGCCAGCTCAAGCTGGGGCCCATGGACAACTTCGTCTACCTGGTGGGCGCGGCGGACTCGCCCGACGTCGTGGTGGTGGACCCGGCGTGGGACGTCGATGCGATTGAGCGCGCGGTGGCGGAGGACGGCAAGCGGCTCGCGGGCGCGTTCGTCTCGCACTGCCACTTCGACCACATCAACGGGCTGCCGGATTTGCTGTCGCGGCATGACGTGCCCGTCTACGCGCAGCGCGCGGAGGTGGAGTTCTCCGCGGAGCT
>Ga0126314_10000187_pt1 | contig 32780 bp, 33 predicted proteins | sample Plot105B_FD_92535 | JGI IMG/M metagenome (GOLD analysis project Ga0126314, IMG submission 92535) | Serpentine soil microbial communities from UC McLaughlin Reserve, CA, USA - Plot105B | ecosystem: Environmental > Terrestrial > Soil > Grasslands | place: USA: UC McLaughlin Reserve, Lake County... | reverse complement strand
GGTGCAGCGTGATGTAGTCGTTCGGGTGGATGGAGAGCGGCTTCTGCATGCCGTCGTGGCACGTCTGGCAGGAGCTCTCGCTGTGGCACTGCATGCACGTCATCCGGTCCGACGACGCGCGGGCGCCGTGGTTGAACTCGAAGCGCGGCCCGTGGTCCAGGCCCAGCGGGTTGCCCTGCATGGGGCGCAGCAGGCCCGAGTCGAACACGAGCTTCAGCCGCCCCGTGGGCTCCGTGGGGTGACACGTGGCGCAGGTGTTGGAGGCCACGTTGCCGTCGTGGCACTTGAAGCACGTGGCCATCTTCGGAAGCTGGTTGCGCGTGGCGAGCTTCACGTCCGTCATCTCGCCGTGGCACACCGAGCACTCCACCTTCTTGTCCACGTGCTGCTGGTGGCTGAAGTGGAGGTTGGCGGCGGGCATGGACAGCTTCGCGGGCTCCTTGCGCACCGTGGCGTCGAAGCCCGGGTGACAGGTGTTGCAGCTCGACTTCGGGTCCGTGGGCTTGCCCTTCCGCCCCGCCTCGATGTCGTGGCACGTCTCGCACTCCTCGTGTCCGGGGAGGTTGACGTCCTTGGGAGACTGGCTGGCGCGGGCCGCGTCGTGGCACGTGGCGCACTCGGCCCCGGCCTCCAGGTGCTGCGCGTGGTCGAAGCGCAGGGGCACGTGCTGCGCGGGGTACACGGCGAGGCTGCGCTCACGGGCCGTGGCGGCCCAGGCGACGCCGGCGCCCACCATGGTGGCGAGCGCGGCCAGGGCGAGCAGCGCATTTCGGTTCTGGCGGTGCGGCAGCATCTACAGGCTCGCCTTCAGGTCGAAGAGCAGGAAGCCCTTCGTGTCCGAGTCGGTGAACGGGTTGAAGTTCTGCTCCACCACCAGCGAGAGCCGCGTCGCGCGCGTCAGCGCTCGACTGGCCCACACCTGGGCGCCATAGAAGTTGCCCCCCAGGCGCGCGTTGAAGCTGTCGAAGATGCGAGCGAAGGACACCCGTGCGTCCAGGGTGAACCGGTCCCGGTCGAACGAGTAGCCGCCCGTGAGGTCCCCCCAGAGTTGATCTCCACCGAAGCCCGTGCGGTACGTCACATCCAGCGCGGAGCGGAAGGCCCCCGAGCGATACGCCGCGCCCGCGGAGCCACCCACGCTGGTGGACTCGGGAGCGCCCTCGCCGTCCACGAAGGCGGCAATCGCGAGGTCCGGGTTGACGTTCTCGTTGTACTTGCTGCCCAGGCCCTGCACGTAGAAGCGCAGCGCGCCAGGGGTGAACAGGTCCACTCGCAGCCGCGCCTCATCCCGAGGTGCCCACGCGAAGTAGTACCAGATGGAGTCCGCGGACAGCACGGGCGACAGCCGCATCACCTCCGCCGTCGCCGAGAAGCGCGTGTCATCCCAGCGCAGCTGCGTGCGCACCTGGGCCACCTTGCCCTGCAGCACGTCGTAGTCCACGCCCGCCAGCGCGTTCAGCCCCAGGCCCCGGCCGTAGCGGGCCTCCACCGTGGCGCGCTCCAGGTTCGTCTTCCCGTCCGACAGCGCCTTGCGGTAGCCCACCGCCGCGTTGAAGCCCTTCACGTCCTCCATCAACAGCTTCGCGCCGATGAGGGGCTCCATCCCATCCAGCGTCGGGTCCGCGCCCACCACGCCCTCTCGCAGGCGCCGCTCGTCGCTCTCCCGCGTCCCCTCCAACTGGTACACGGACGAGCCCAGGAAGCTGGTGCCCTTGACCCACAGCCCGCCGTACACCTCCGCGCCCAACCCCAGGCGAGTCATGTAGCGCGCGCGCACGCCGTCGAACGCGAGGATGTCCGACACGTCCGTGTAGAGCTGCCGGCCCAGGCGCCCCTCGAAGCCGCCCTTCGCGTAACGCACGTACGCATGCAACAGCTCTGCGTCTTCGGACTTCAGGCCGTCGACACGCTCGGCCTCGCCCTTGGGCAATCCGAAGTCCGCCCAGATGCGCAGGTTGGACTCGAAGCCCAGGTCCTGCCCGGTGGCGAGCTCGAAGGCGTTGAGTCCCAGGTATTGGACGATTCGCCGTCGAGGAAGCAGCACCGGGTCATCTGGTGTGCTGCCACGCCACGCACGAATCTGGTACGCCTGCGCCTCGGTTCGCGCTTCCACCAAGAACGCCGACGCGTGCGACGTCGACGCTCCCAGCCCCACGCCCAGGGCGCACAACACACCCAGGGGCTGTGCGAGCTTCCACCACGTCCGCTGCGCCGTTCGAGCCAGGATGAAGGACGTCAAGGTGCAACCAGTATAGAGAAGTCGAAGTGCGGACAGTTCAGCTTTTCGCGCCAAGGAGACGTCAAATTGGAAGATTCCGCTCCCAGCGACGCCCGGCCTCATGAGCCGACAGGGCCGTCCGAGCCACCCCCTCCAGGGCCTCCCGAGCCGGGGAGCCCGCGGAGGCTCGCGCTGGCGGGGGCGGCGTTGGCGCTGGTGCTGTTCATCCTGGTGGGGGGCTCGGTCCAGTTCCTGAACGCGGCCTTCGGCATCTGGTTCACCGAGCTGTTCATCTTCCTGGCCCTGGGCTGGTTGCTGCCGCGCATGAGCGGCTGGAAGCCCGCGCTCTTCACCGGGCTGACGCCCCTGCCGGGACTGCCCACCCTCTTCGGCTTCCTCTTGGGCGTGGCCAACTTCTTCGCGCTGGTGGTGCCCATCCAGTTCGTCGCGCAAAAGCTCGCGCCCGAGTGGCTGACGGAGATGTTCGACGGCTCGCGCCTCTTCGAACAACAGACGCCGGTGGAGCTGGCCGTCATCCTCGCGGGCGTGACAGTGGCGGCGCCCTTCTGTGAGGAGCTGTTCTTCCGAGGCGTCTTCCAGCGAGGCCTGACGCCGCGACCTCCGGCGTCACCCATGAAGGCCCTGGTGATCTCCGCCGTCGTGTTCAGCGCGTTCCACCTGGACCCGGTGGGCTTCGTCGCGCGCGTGGAGCTGGGCCTGCTGTTCGGCTGGCTCTACCTGCGCACCGGCTCGTTGTGGCCCGGCATCGGCGCGCACGCGGCCAACAACCTGGTGTCCTCCGTGCTCTTCCTCGCGGCCAAGTCGATGGGCCAGGAGGCGACGGACACGGACACCTCGCCCCTCGCCGTGCTCTCGCTGGCGGGACTGGGCTGGATGGGACTGCTCGGGCTGATGACCTTCGCGCGCCACCATGCCTCCGTGTGGGGCGCGGGCATGCCCCACAGCGACGAGAGCGCGCGGGAGACGCGTCCGGTGCCGTCCCTGCCGAAGCTGATGTTGCCCTGGGTGACGGCGGCCACGGTGTCCCTGGTCCTCCTGGGCGTCGTGGACAGGCGAGGCATCTCCCTCAACCTCTTCGACGTGGCCCATCCGCTGACTCCGCTGAAGAAGGACGCGGAGCCCGGGCTGCAAGCGGAGCGGAAGGCGCTGGAGGAGCTCAGGTCCGCCGCTCGTCGAGGCACGGCCCCCATGGAGGCGTACCACGAGGAGCGGCTGCGTCAGGTCAGCGCCCACAAGGCGGCGGGGGGCCCCAAGCTGCCCTGACGGGCGCGTGGGGCCACTCCCCTTCCAGCCTCAGACGAAGCGATACGAGCTGACGTTGAACACGGGGCCCACCATGGCACTGGTGAGCACGTCGCGGTCCACATCGCCTTCGGCCTCGATGCGCTGGCCATCCGCCTTGAGCTTCCGGTCGCCGCCGGCGAGCTGGTAGGTGGTGCCGTCATCACCTTCCAGCACCCAGACGCCTGTCTCCACGTCCCGGAAGACCACGCGCCCGGAGAGCTTCAAGGCGCGTCCTCCTTCTTCAGCATGGCCCGGGCGACGACGATGCAGAGGACGGTGTTGAAGCCCAGCCACGGCTTCGCCAGGAAGGTGAAGGGCATCCACGACAGCGCGGGCGCGCCGGCCCAGGCCGAGTACGCCAGGAAGCCCGCGAAGCCCAGCGCGAGTCCGCCCACCGCGGGACGCAGGCCCTTCCAGCCGATGGCCGGCAGCGACAGCAGCACGGGGATGAGCGCGCTGTAGAACAGCGGGCTCACCGTGCGACGGCCGAAGATGATGCGCTCCCAGTCAGGGATGGGAAGCGACGCCATCTCCACCACGCTCCCCGTCACGTCCGCCGAGCTCACGAACCACGTGCGCACGAAGTAGACGCCCACCGTGGACAGCAGCAGCGGCACCAGGAAGGCCGGACGCAGGAGCGAGTTGAGGTAGCCCGGACGCTCGCGGCCGCGCAGCGTCAGCAGCACGAAGGCCAAGAGGCCCAGCGCCCAGTACAGCGGCGGCCAGCGAGACATCCCGCCGCCCAGCGACGCGAGCGACGCCTCCGCGTTGAGCAGACCGTGGCCGTACTGCTCGGTCCATGCCTGGTCCGCGACCTTCGCCGCGCCGGCATACAGCGCCTTCTCCACCGCGTCCGGAGTCTTCGCGCCCGCCGCGTACAGCATCGCGGCCACAGCGGCCACGTGCGGCGTGGCCATGCTGGTGCCCTGGTACGAGGCGTAGACGGAGCGGGACGGGTCCCTCGGGTCGATGGTGTTCTGGAGGATGCCGCCCTCGTCACCCTTGCGCTTGTCACCGCCGGGCGCGGCGATATCCAGCTCCTTGCCATAGGACGAGTACGGTGCGAGCGAGCCTTCCGGCCCCACCGCCGACACCGCCACCGCGCCGGCATAGGCCGCGGGGAACTCCACGCGAGCGCGGCCACCGTTGCCGGCCGCGGCCACCACGGTGACGCCCTTCTTGCGCGCGTACTCCACCGCGTTGGCCATCACCTGCGAGTAGCCGCCACCGCCCAGCGACATGTTGATGACGTTGGCGCCCTTGTCCGCCGCGAAGCGGATGGCGTCAGCGATGTCCGCCGTGGTGCCGCCACCGAAGTGGTTGAGCACCTTCACCGGCATCAGCGTCGCCTCGAAGGCCACGCCCGCGACACCTTCGCCGTTGTTGGTGGCCTGGGCGATGGTGCCTGCCACGTGCGTGCCGTGCCCGTGGTCGTCGTTGGCGTGCTCGTCGTCGTTCACGAAGTCGTAGCCGGGAACGAACTTCACGCCCTTCAGGTCCGGCACCTGCTTGAAGTCGTCGTGGTCCTCGTAGGCGATGCCGGTGTCGAGCACCGCCACCACTACGCCCTTGCCCCGGCTGCGCTCCCACGCCTTGGGCATGTCGATCATCTTCAGGTTCCACTGCCGCGTGTACTCCGGATCATTCGGAGTGTAGCTGGCGCGGACCTCCATCAGCGGCTCGGCGGCCTCGACGCTCGGGTGCTGGCGGATGCGCTCCAGCACGCCCTGCACGTCGTCCACGCCCACCGCCAGGGTGAGGGCCTCGTCGGCGCTCTCCACGGAGTTGAGCTCCAGGTCCACGCCCCAGTCGGCCTCCCAGGCGTCGAACTCGGCCTGCGTGGTGCCGTCCTTGAAGTCCACGAGGATGGCGTGGGGAACCACGTCCACGTCGTCAGCCAGGTTGTCGAGCGAGGCGGGAGGCGCCGGTGGACGCTCGGCCTCGCTCTCCGCGGACTTGCACGCAGGGGCTACCGTCACGGCCAGGGCCAGCGCGGCGCCACCGAGGGTCCATCGCACCATCCGCATCGGGCTACTCCTTGAGGAACGAGGCACGCTTCCGGAAGACCCTACGAACGAACGGCGAAACGATTGGGTCTGCACAGACAGTCTGTACGTCCGCTCTCCCGGCGTGCAAGTGCGGGAGGCTGAAGAAATGTGAAGGAGTCCGCTGGGTTGCAGCGCATCGGTCATCCGCCGGAGAGCCGCTGGAGCCAGGCGGACACCGCGCGTCCCACCTGCGGCAGGTTGCGCTGGAACGTCGCCCCCGCGTCGTCGATGACCTCGAAGTCCCCTCCAGCCCTCGCCACCGCCGCCGCCACCGCCGACCGGGGCATCCGCTTGTCCTCTTCGCCTTGGACCACCAACAAGGGGCACGTCACCCGCCCCAGCACCGAGGCCTCCACGTCCGCCGGCGCCACGAGGCACAGCCCGCCCACCGCCGGGAACCGCGCCTGGAGCGCCAGGGCCACCTGGGCGCCCCCGTGGAGCGCCGCCACCGCCAGGGCGCTCGTCCCCGCCGTCTCCAGCAGCACGCGCATGGCCGCCTCGGCGTCCTCGAGCAGCGCCAGGTCCTTGCCCCGTGGCCCCTGACTCGCGCCCACGCCCCGGTGGTTGAAGCGCAGCGTGGGGAAGCCCGCGCTGGCCGCCGCCCAGGCCAGCTCCGCCGCGATGACGTGATCCATGCCACCCCCCTCGTCCGGCCTCGGCGGGAGGATGAGCAACGGGGGCGCGCGCTTGCCGCGATGCGCCGTGCCCTCCATCACCACCGACCCCACCGGAACCAGGGTGGAGCGCTCCAGGAACTGACCTTTCTGGACCATGTCACCCACACCTTAGGAGGGCTCGCGCCGAGCCGATACCTCCGCGGAGAGCTTTGACACAGCGCGTCGGAATTCAGCGTTTGGAGCGAATTACCGCGTTTGTGCGCAACTTCAGGTGGGTTCCTGGGACAATGGGGCAAGGACTTTTCTTCCATCCCCCTTTTTTGACCGCTGGAGCCTCCCCACCATGAGCACCATCGAGCGCGGCCGTACCCTCGTCGGCACCACCCCTCGGACGAACGTCGCGCGCACGGCTGAAACGAACACGGTGGCGACGCCCGCGGTGCAGCCGACGGCGCAGCGCACGAACGCGGTGGTGGACGGCTTCGACAACAAGGCGGCGAACACCGCGTCTGTCGCGAAGGTGTTCACGGCTCCGGCCGGCTCGAAGGACAAGGTCTATGACGGCAAGCTGGTGGGTGCGAACGGCCAGACGTTCGAGCCCGGCACGCCGCTGAGCGACATCCCGGCTGTCACGCCTCGCAACAACCCGAACGCGACGGCCACGGTCATCTACACCAACGGCATCCGCACGGATAAGGACAAGCAGGGCGGGGAGCTGCAGGCGCTCGCGGACCGGACGGGCATGCGCGCCATCGGCATCCACAACGCCACCGAGGGCACCATCTCCGACATCCTTCAGTGCGTGAAGGACAAGATGGACAAGGGCACGAACCCCGCCGTGGACACCCTGGCGGACACCGTCTACGGCGAGCTGAAGGCGGGCCGGGATGTGCACCTGGTGGGCTACAGCCAGGGCGGTCTCATCACCTCGCGCGCGCTGTCCGACGTGGCGCGCCGGCTGCGCATCGAAGATGGGATGTCCCCCGCGCAGGTCCAGCAGACGATGAGCAAGCTGAACGTGGAGACGTTCGGCGCGGCGGCCGGCACCTACCCGGATGGCCCCAACTACGTGCACTACGTCAACAACCGCGACGCGGTCCCCACCCTCTTCGGTCTGGGCAGCAAGGGTTGGACGCCCGGAGACCTGCTCCGCCACGCGGGCAAGGGCGCGCAGGTGCACTACTTCTCCGAGGACACCGTCTTCTCCGGTGCCCACTCGCTGACGGACACGTACCTCAACCACCGCGTGCCCTTCGAGCAGGCCCGGGCTGGCCAGTTCTGAGAGCCTCCCGTCAGTCGTGGTAGATAGACAGCCATGACGCGTGACGAGGCAACTCAACTGGTGCAGTCGTACCTGACGGCTCAGGGCGCGCCCCTGAGCCCCGGTCTCAATCAGAAGGGGCTCGGCGGAGTCGTGGTCGGCGAGGCGCAGCTGTACTTCGAGCACTCGACCGACACGGGCGAGCTGAAGTGCAGCGCCCTCATCTACCGCTTCCGCGACGCGCCCCGCCCCGGCGTCCTCGACGGCTTCCGCGATGAGCAGAAGGCCGGCACGGACACGGGCGGTGGCACGGTGGACTTCGAGTCGGAGAGCAAGAGCCTCTTCCTCAGTCGCACGTACACGACGCGCCCCATCGACCTGGTGTTCGCCTCCGAGCTGAGCAAGCTGATGGCGGCGAGCCTCGTCTGGGGTGACACCGTGTTCGAGCGCGTCGCCTCGAAGGTCATCCCGACTCCGTCCCGCTGACATGGCCCTCGCGTTCTCCCGCCATCTCCAGTGGCTGCTGGCCACCATCGGCCTCGCCAAGCCCCCACCGCCTCCGGGCGGCCCCATGACTCGCGAGGCCGCGCGAGCGCTGGTCCGCTGGTACCTGCAGACGCAGGGCGCCGGGATGAGCGAGGGCCTCAACGAGAACGGCCTGGGCGGCGCCATGGTGGGCAGCGCGCAGCTCTACTTCGAGCACCACGCGGACACGCAGGTGCTGGAGTGCAGCGCGCTCGTCTACCGCTTCCGTGAAGACCCCAAGCCCGGTGTCATCGACGGCTTCCGCAAGGAGGCCGAGGAGGGCACCGACGCGGGCGGCGGCACGGTGGACTTCGAGACGGAGAACAAGAGCCTCTTCCTGAGCCGGAACTACGCGCAGATGCCCTCGGGCGCCGAGTTCACGAAGGAGATGGAGCGGCTGATGAAGGCCAGCCTCGACTGGGGCACCACGGTGTTGGACCGCGTGGCCTCGCGCGTCTTCGGAACCTGACAGCAGAACCTGACGGGCGCCTGTCTCGCACGCGGGCCCGGGCGGAATCCCGGGCCCACGAGAGCGGCGGCGCTACACCGCCTGAAGCACGTAGAACTTGAGGTACTTGCCCTCGGGGAACTGCAACCGCACCGGGTGGTCCGGTGGCTGGTAGCGCTCCTCGACGAGCGCTAGGTCCACGCCAGCCTTGAAGCCCGCCTCGCGCACCGCGCCAATGAAGTCTTCGGGAGTCACACGCGCCGAGCATGACGCCGTGGCCAGCAGGCCTCCCGGCCGCAGGAGTCCCAGCGCCTGACGGTTGAGTGACGCGTAGCCATCCAGGGCCGCCTGCACCGCGCGCTGGCTCTTCGCGAAGGCCGGCGGGTCCAGGATGATGAGGTCGAAGGTGCGGCCCTCTTCCTTGAAGGACTGGATGACCGTGAACACGTCCGCCGCGAGGAAGTCATGCTTCTCCGCGGGCAGCCCGTTGCGCGTGAAGTTCTCGCGCGCCAGGGCGATGGCCTCCGGGTCGATATCCACCGAGAACACCGTGTTCGCCCCGCCCAGCGCCGCGTTGACGGAGAAGCCGCCGCTGAAGCTGAAGCAGTTGAGCACGTCCCGGCCCTTGGCCAGCCGCCGGATGAGGTGACGGTTCTCCCGCTGGTCCAGGAAGAACCCCGTCTTCTGGCCGCGCCACACATCCACCATGAAGGTGACGCCGCGCTCGCGGATGGCGATCTGCTCCGGCGCGTCAGGCCCGTACAGCATGCGCCCCGAGCCGCGTCCCTCGTCCTCCTCCACGTCGTCGCGCGCCACTTCATCGCGACCGACGATGCCCTTGAGGCCCGGGATGCCGGCCTTGAGCGCTTCGACGATGAGCGGGCGATACGGCGTCAGGCCCGCCGAATACAGCTTCATCACCGCCCAGCCGGCGTAGAGGTCCACCACCACGCCCGGCAGCCCGTCACCCTCGCCGTGAATCAGGCGGTAGCTGTCCGTGTCCGTCAGGTCGATGAGGGACAGGCGCTCGGCCAGCGCGCGCCGCACGCGTCGGGTGATGAAGCCCGAGTCCACCGTATCGCGAGAGTCACGCGTCAGCACCCGCACCGCGATGGCGGAGTGCGGGTCGTAATACCCCCGCGCGACGAACTTCCCGTTCTCCGTCAGGTCCACCACGCTGCCGGCGGGAATCCTCGGGATGTGCTCCAGCGCCTTGCGAAACACCCACGGGTGTCCCGCGCGCAGGTGGCGCCCCAGTCCCCGCGCCAGCTCCAACTTCACGACATTCACGGTGTCACTCCTCACGAGCCCCACGGCCCCGCCGAGCGAGGAGGGCCCGAGCCAGCTCCTCGAAACCCTTCCCCTCGGCTGCCCGGGTAATGAAAGCCGGCGGCGCTTCAATGCGGTCCAACACCGCGCGCACGTTGGCCACGCCCACGCCCAGCTCGAAAGCCTGGAACATCGGGGCGTCGTTGAAAGAATCCCCTACATACACGTAACGGCCGTCCCGAGGCTCCAGCCGCTCGCCCCACGCCACCCGCGCGAAGCGCCGCGTCGCCGTCAGCTTGTCGAAGCGACCGAGCCAGCAGTTGACGTGCACGGACGAGCGCACCGCCGTCACCCCGCGCGCATGCAGCAGCGCCTCGATGCGCGACGCCCCCGCCTCACCCAACCGGGCTTCCTCGTTGTAGTCCACGGCCAGGTCCACCTCCGTGTACGCGCTGTCCACCGACAGCCGCGCCCCGGGGACCTGCTTCAGCACCCGCCCGACTTCCTTCTCGAGCCGACGCCGGTTCGCCACGCGCTCGGCTGGCGCCTCCAGGTACACCTTGCGCAGCCCTCGCTTGCCTCGCAGGAAGAACAGGCCGCCGTTCTCCACGATGACGCCATCCACCGGGAGCTGCCGCGCCCATGCCTCACCCCACCCCGCCGGCCTGCCGCTCACCAGCACCACGCGCAGCCCGGCCGCGGACAGCCGCTCCAGCGCTCGCACGGTGTCCGCGCGCAGCCGGTGGCCGGTGGTCAGCGTGCCATCCACGTCCGTGAAGACACCTTCGACACGGGACAGGTCCGCCTCGCGCAGCGGGCGCGGGTCCACCTGACTTTGGCCCGCCATCACATCACGTCCAGTTGGGCCAACAGTCCCTGGAAGACCTCGATGGTGGCGCTCAACTCCGGGCCCGTGAGCTGCACCAAGGGCTGCTTGCGGACCTTGCGCAGGAACGCGTCCATGTCGGAGGCCCGCCCGTAGAGGGACTGCGCCCTGGCGGCGGCCTCGGCCAGGAGCCGCGCGGAGACAGGCGCGTCCGAGTCCGCCAACGACGCGGCCCGCTCCAGCTTCACGCCGCAGGAGGCCCACACCTCGCGGTCATGGATGATGAGCACCTGGCGCTGATTCACGGCGGACAGGCCCCGGACGAACGCGTCCAGCTCGCTCACCACCTTGATCAGCTCCTCACGGGAGGGGTTGGGAAGAATCGCCAGCCGCCCCACCTCCGCGCGCATCTCCACGATGTGGCGCTTGTCCTGCGCGCGCAGGTTCCGGTACGCGGCGGTGCGGCCGAAGGCGTCCATCTCCGTCTGGAGCTGCTGCGCGTTCCACTGCACGTCCTCGGGCTCCGCCTCGCGGACCTTGTTGTGCCGCGCCGTGAGGATGCGGCCCAGGTCCGCGGTGATGGCGCGCACCGTCACCGCCGCCTTCACCTCCGCCTCGTGCCCCGGTACCACCTGCGCCCGCGTCACCTCGCCGAAGGTGCTCGCCGTCTCGAAGACCAGGTTGCTGATCTCCTCGCGGAAGCGCGCCCGGAAGCGCTGGATTTCCGCCAGCAGCGTCCACCTGTCGCTCACCACGGACGGGTTGCGCATCGCCTCGCCGAGCTGGGTGACGCCCTGGGCCAGCTGCGACATCGCCTCCCGGAGCAGCGTGGCCGGGTCCTTGGAGGGCGCGCCGTCCATCTCCCGCATCAGGTCCGCGAGCCCCTCCGAGGACTGCGCGGGGAACTGCTCGCGGATGACATTCAAGAGGGCGTTGACGTCCATCACCGTGTCGCGGATGACGGGCGCCATCTCCTCCCAAAGCGAGAGGTCCGGGCTGGAGTCCACCACCGGCGTCTCGTACTTCACCAGGTCCATGTCACTCAGCCGGCCAATGGCCTGGGCGGCGGCGGCGTACACCTTGCGCAGCCGGCCCGCGAAGGCGCGGTCGGGGTGGGCCTGAAGGATTTCCTCGAGCCTTGGGGTCAGGGAGGTCTGCGGGTTTTCGGCGTCAGCGGACACGGGGGGCACACTCTAGCGCTCGACTTCCGCGCGGGGGAGTTCTAGCACTCGGACCGGGGCCGCGCCGCAAGGCCCGGGAGCGCTACGGGATGATCCAGGTCTGTCTGCTGAAGGACGGAACCCTCTTCACCGGGGGTGAGGAACTGCTCGCCGAAGAGGGTCGGAAGTGGATTGACGTCCTCCACCCCGACGAGGCGGTGATGGGGCGACTGGCCGAGCGCTTCGGCCTCCACAAGCTGGCCGTCGAGGACTGCCTCCACCTGGACCAACGCCCCAAGCTGGAGGAGTACCCGAACCACGTCTTCATCGTCCTCCAGGGGTTCACCGCCGGGAAGGACGTGTGCGAGCTGACGTTGCATGAGCACCACTTCTTCCTCGCGAAGGAGTGGATCATCACCGTGCACGAGCTGCCCTTCGCGGGACTGGACGGCGTCCAGCAGCGCATCCGCTCGGACCCGAACTCGACGCTCGGACGCGGCACGGACTTCGTCCTCTACCTGCTGGCGGATGGGCTGGTGGATGCGCAGTTCCCCATCCTCGACACCTTCAGCGACGAGCTGGAGGACCTGGAGGTGTCCATCTTCGAGCGGGCGGAGAAGTCCCACCTGCAGCGCATCTTCGAGATGAAGCGGATGCTGGTGCAGCTGCGGCGGGTGCTGTCACCGCAGCGGGACGTGGTGGGGCTGATGGCGCGGCGGGGCATCCCCTACGTCGACGAGCGCTCCACGCTCTACTTCCGCGACGTGTATGACCACCTGGTGCGCCTGTACGAGCAGATTGACGCCGGGCGCGACATCCTGGGCAACGTCATGGACGGCTACCTGTCCATGGTGGCCAACAAGACGAACGACATCACCAAGCAGCTCACCATCTTCGCCACCATCTTCCTGCCGCTGTCGTTCATCGTCGGATTCTTCGGGCAGAACTTCGATGCGCTGTCGGGCCAGGGCTCGTACATCGCCATGTGGGTGATGATTGTCGGCCTGCCCGTGGCCTTGTTCTTCTGGTTCAAGAGCAAGCAGTGGCTCTAAAGCCCGCTTGGAGGACGCATGCTGACCGTCACCGTGGATGGAATCCCGCTGCACTACCGCGACGTGGGCCAGGGACTGGCCGTGCTGTTGCTGCACGCCTTCCCTCTCAACGGGGACGCGTTCGACGCCCAGGTGAAGGCCCTGTCCGGGCGCTACCGCTTCATCGTCCCGGACATCCGAGGCTTCGGTGAGAGCAAGCTCGGTGAAGGCCCTACCGAGATGTCCCGCATCGCGAACGACGCACTGGGGCTGCTGGATGCGCTGAACATCGACCGGGCCGTGGTGGGCGGCGTGTCCATGGGTGGCTACGCGGCCATGGCCCTGCTGCGCGAGGACGCGGGCCGGGTGGCGGGCCTGGTGTTGATGGACACGCAGTGCACCGCCGATGACGACGCGGGCAAGGCGAAGCGGGAGTCCTCCGCGAAGGAGGCCCTGGAGAAGGGCCACGACGCCGTCATCCAGGCCCTGATGCCCAAGCTCATCGCCTCGCCTCCGGACTCACCGGTGGGACGCGTGGTGGAGGCGCAGATTCGCATGGCCTCGCGAGAGGGCATCGCCGCGGCCCAGCGGGGCATGGCGCTGCGCCCGGACAGCAAGGACATCCTTGCGCGGTATGCCGGACCCGCGCTGGTGGTGGTGGGCGAGCACGACGCCATCACCCCGCTGGAGAAGGCGAAGCAGTTGGTGGACCTCATCTCCGGAGCGAAGCTGGAGGTCATCCCCGGCGCCGCGCACCTGTCCAACCAGGAGCAGCCGGAGAAGGTCAACGCGGCGCTCGACGCGTTCCTCTCGACGCTGCGCTGAGCCTCAGGAGCCCCGCGCCTTCGAGCGCCGGGCTTCCTCCAGGACGTGCTCCTTGAGCAGGTAGCCGAAGCCCGCGTTGTGGAGTCGGAGGAGCAGCTCCTGTTTGGTGGAGCCCAGCTCCTCCGCGGTGTCCTCCAGGTTCCACGAGGAGGCCGCGAGCCGTTGCAGCAGATACGCCCTGCGCGTCTGCGCCGAGGAGAGCCGGTAGGTCTTGAGGTACTCCAGAGTTCCATCGGGGCCGATGATGGCCTCGCCCAGGTGGTTCTCCTCCGAGGGGACCAGGCTGGTGTGGAAGTGCTGGAGCAGGAAGGGCCCGGCCTCGTAGACCTTCCGGGACGTCACCTCCACGCCGAACAACCCGCCCGCCATGAAGCCGTGGAAGGCCGCCCAGTCCGCGCGCATGCGCGCCACCTCCGTGCGCAGGTCCTCCATGCTGGACACGCGCTTCGCGTCCAGCGACAGGCCCAGCTCCGGTGCCTCCAGCAGATAGCCGTACTGGAGCAGCAGGTCCCCGTAGAAGTCCTCGAGCAGCGTGCGGTGCAGCAGGCGGTAGTCGTCCGGATGCGCGACGATGAACGCGGAGAGCAGCTCGTCCGCGTTGAACAGCAGCAGACCCACTTGCTGCTCGTGGACCTCGAAGGTGCGCAGCGCGCCATCCAGCGCGGAGCTGGCCCACCCGGGCACCACGCCTTCCACGCGAGGACTCAGCCCGTGGGACAGGGCCTCCCGCGAGTACTCCGCCCAGGCGATATCCGGCCCGCCGAAGTGCAGCGCCAGGAAGCCCTCCATGGCCAGGTGCAGCGGCAGCATGCGCAACTGGTTGCGGTCCTCGCGGTGCACCATCCTGTGCAGCAGCCGCACGGAGAACGGGCCCACCTTCACCTTCTTGCCCTCGGGCGCCTGCAAGCGCGTGCCGTAGACGGCCTCCGCCTGCCGGTTGCCCCAGCTCACCACCATGCCGTGCGGAATATAGGAGACGTACTTGAGCCCGCGGCTCGTCGGCGCACCCTCCAGGGCCACCACCGACAGCGGCGCGTCCGAGTAGTCCCTCCGCGCGAAGCGAAGGTCTCCCTTCACCTCGTCCCGCAGCACCGGCACCAGGCGGATGCGCCCGAAGACCTGCGACGGCGCCAGCCTCAGGCCCTTCGGCTCCAGGCGTTGAATGAGTCGCGTGTCCGTCATGCCTCGCCCTCCTCCCCGCCCGCGGGCGCTCCCGGCGCCACGCTGGCCTCCGAGCCCGTACTCCTGCGCGCGTCCCGCTCCAGCCAGGACGCCACCCGCGCGGAGAGGTAGCGCTCCAGCTCCGCCAGAGAGGCGGTGCCCTCCGCGAAGCGCGCGAAGCCCAGCACCGTGGGCACGTCCTCCGCGTCCCTCACGCCCACCGTGGCCACCGCGCCACCAAACGAGCGCGGCGAGTACTCCTCCGCGTCGAAGACGGGGTTGACGTGCACCAGCGCCGTGCGGCGTCCCGGGTCCAACCGCTCGCGGAACACCCTGGTCAGCTCCGCCACGGCCTTGGGCGGATCATTGTCGTAGCCGTCGGAGACGATGACCACCAGCTCCGCGCCCCAGGCCAGCGCGTCCAGGAGCGGCGTGGCGAGGTCCGTCTGCCCCCGCGCGGTGACGAGCAACGGCTCCTCCACGGGGCACGTCCAAAAGGCGCGGTACTCACGCGCGGAGGCGGACAGCAGATAGTGCGACGCCAGGGCCACGCCCAGCGGACGCCGCCGCTTCTGCAGAGAGCCCGACGAGGAGTAGCTGTTGTCCAGCACCGCCGCCACGCGCCCGAGCGTGGCCGGTGCCCGCGCCAGCACCCGCGCCGACGCCCCCTCCAGCGCGGTGTGAAGCTCGTCCCGACGCGCCTTGCGGACCTCGTCCTTCATCGACAGGACATAGAGCGCCAGCTTCGTCAGCGGCGCGCGCGACAGGTCCACCCGGGGCTCCACTGCGCCTTCGCGCGCGGAGGATTCCTGGAGGCGCAGTCGCTCCGCCTGGGTGAGCCGGGGCTCGATTCGCTGGAGGAACACGTCGCGGGGGACGCCGTGCTTCTGGGCCAGCCCCTCCGCCACCGTGTATGGCAACTCGTAGAGCGCCTCCTGGGCGAAGTGGGCCTTGCGGAACGTCTCCAGCAACGGCTGCGTGTAGACGCGCTTCTTCCAGCCGCGGAAGAGGAACGGCCCCAGCTCGCCGTCCAACTTCAGGTGGCCATGCACCACCGCCGCGCGCAGCTTGGCGCGGTACTTCACCGCGTCGAAGGGCAGACTCGGACGCCCCGCCAGGTACTCGCGGGCGATGGCCCGGGCCCGGCGGTTGTTGATGTGCCGCGAACGCAAGGACTCCAGTACCCGGAAGGCGCGCTGGGTCGGCAGGCCGCGCAGCGCGGCGGCGATGAGCGCGCCTTCCTCCTGACGCTCCACCGGGTCCGCCGGGCTGCCGACGGCGAGCAGGTTGAGGATGATCTGCGCCTGGTTGAAGTGGTTGATGCCCGCGGCGAGCGTGCGCCGGTACAGGCGCCGGTAGTTGCCGAGGATGTACTGGTGCAGGAACTCGATGGAGACCGATTGCCCCCGTGCGTCACCGTAGAACTCCCGCTGACCCGTGCAGGAGAAACACGCGTTGACGAACATCACCAGGTCCTCGCGGGCGACCTGTTCGATGCGGACTTCGGCGGCCACGGCCATCGCGCGCACTGCCTCCGGACAGGAGAGAGGAGCGCCGCTCGGGGAGAAGTGAAACGACCAGCGTGTCAGGCTCCAAAGGCTTGAATCGGAAGTCGCATCGGAGTCCCGCGAGCGGCGGCTCCGAAGCTACCACACGTCCTGTCCCGAAGAGTCCTGACGCCCGCCTTCAGCGCGTCACGGCTGGCACGTCACCTCGGAGTTGTCGACCTCGCAGGAGGCACACGTCGCCGTCTCCACCAGGGTCCCCTGGCGGCACTCCAGCACGGCCTTGCCGTCCTGGCGGCACAGCCCGCGGCCCTCGGAGCTGGAGGAGCAGGCATCCCCCGCGGCATTGCCGGAGGTGTCGCACCGCACGGCCTCATCGGACTCGCGGCAGCCGAGCGGCCCCCGACAGGGGACCTCCCGCCACGTCCCGGAGCGGCACTCCAGCGCGAGGACATTCTCCTGACAGACGAAGCTGCCCGCTTCATCACAATCGTCTCCCGCGCTGGCGCCACCGCAGCCGGAGAGAAGGAGGGAGCCAACGACGGACACAAGGACGAAGAGAGAGCGGTTCATGAGCTTGCGGCCAATATTTCGAGCGGACCGCCGCCGGTCAACCACCCAGTGTCGACTGGAAGAAACGCCGGAAATTTCCTCCCATGACTCGTTCCACCCAGGACTCTGGATGTCGGCGCAGCAGTGCCGTGGTGAGCAGGTGCAAGTCGGTGACGTCCTTCATCCCCCGTGGCAGGGGCACCATTCCGTCATAATCCGAACCCAAGCCCACGCCCTCCTCGCCCATGACGTCCACGGCGTGTTCGATGTGGCGGACCACGTCATCCACCGCGTCTCCCCCCAGATAGACGGGGGCGAAGATGATGCCCACCACCCCGCCCCGGTCCGCGATGAAGCGCAGCGAGGCGTCGCTCAGGTTGCGCCACCCTCCCCCCGCGGCCCGCACGCCCGTGTGGGAACAGAAGAACCGCACCGTGGGGTGGGTGAAGAGGTTCTCCAGCGTGCGCTCGGAGGCGTGCGCCACGTCCACGCTCAGCCCCAGCCGGGCCATCTCCTCCATCACCTGATGCCCCAGGGACGTCAGGCCCCGGTTGCCCATCATCGGAAACGAGGAGCCTCCCAAATCATTGTTCGACAGGTGCGTGAGCCCCATGAAGCGCACGCCCCGACGGTGCAGCTCCGCCAGTCGCTCCACCTGTCCTTCAATCGCATGCCCGCCCTCCACGCCCAGCACCGCGGACAGCCGCCCCCGGGCCAGGTTCTCCTCCAGGAGGGACGCCGTCGTGGTGATGCGCGCCACATCCTCGGAGCGACGGCAGAACTCCTCCATGCGCTCAATCTGCCAGAGGGCGCGCGTCCACTCGCTCGCGCGCGCCTCCCGGGGCCAGCCGCGCCACGCGGCGAACACCGGGAAGCCACCGATGAAGGGAAAGCCCCGGGTGACGATGGTGAAGCATTGAAGCTTCACCCCCGCCTCCCGCAGCCGGGGAAAGTCCACGTGCCCCTCGTCCGAGCGCGCGCACAAGTCCCGGTTCCACATGAGGGAATCCGCGTGCCCGTCCGCGATGCACCAGCGCTGGTGGAGTTCGTTCACGTCGCCCATAGGCGCATCAGTCTGCCTGTCCTCGCGCGCCAGACAAGCACCCTTCCCGCGCCCCGCTCCCCGCCAACACTCCGCTCACGTCCCGGCCATGGACGCGCCACCGAGCCCCGACGCCGTGGGAAGCCCCTCGTCCGAGGACAACACGTCCGCGGAGCGCCTCCGGGAGCGGGCGTCCTGACGCACCTGGGTCGCCTCACGGGCTGCCTCCGAAGGCCCGTAGGCGTAGCCCCGTCCACCCAGCACCGCGCGCAGCGAGTCCCGAAGCTCCAGCGCTGTCTGGAAGCGCTCCTCCGGCTCGCGGCGCAAGAGCCGCGCGAGGATGGCCCTCAGGGGCGAGGACACGGAGCACGTGGCGTGGTCCACGTGCTCCGGCGCGAAGCACGCCATGCGCGCCGCCATCTGCGGCGCTGACAGCCAGCTCGGGTTCTCCGCCTGGAGTGTCTCCGCGTCCGGAGCCGGACCGGCCGCCAGCGCCGCGCGCTCCACCGCCTCCAGGTCCAGCAGATGCAACCCCGTGAGCAGCTCCAGCAGCACCACGCCCAGCGAGAACAGGTCCGAGCGCCCATCCAACGGCTGGCGAAGCAGCGCCTCCGGCGAGGCATACGCCAGGTCTCCCCGGACGACGTGGGCCTCGGTGGCCACGCGCCCCGGCAGCCGGGCCCAGGCCAGGGCGAAGTCCGCCAGCTTCACGTGGCCTCTCACATCCAGGCGCAGCGTGCGGGGACTGACGTCGCGGTGGACGAGTCCCAGCGGCAGGCCGCGATCATCCTCCAGCGTGTGCGCGTGGTGGAGCGCGTCCGCCACCTCCGCGCCCACGTAGGCGGCGAAGGCCTCCGAGAGCGGCCGCCGCCGCAGCGCCGCGAAGCTGACCAGCGTCTCCAGGCTCTGCCCCTCCACGTACTCCATGACGAGGTGGGGCAGCCCCTCATGCACCCGCACCAGGAACACCTGGGCGATGGCCGGGTGGGACAGCCGCATCAACAGTTTGACCTCCTCGCGAAGCCGCGCCCGTCCCAGTTCGTCGCCCGCGTCTTGCAAGCGTTTGATGAGCACCAGGTCTCCGGGCGTGTCCAGGTAGTGCCTGCGCGCGATGAGCAGCTCTCCCGAGCCGCGCGCGCCCAGGTACCGGATGAGTTCGTACGCCGTGGCGCCAGTGGTGAAGAGGATGAAGGGCCTGGCAGGGGGTTGTGCAGGGTGGTGGGTGCCCATTTCGAATGACTGCTCCCGGGTATGAAGGTCCTCCCCAGGGTTGGGAAGGCGTGAGGAAACCCCACGCGTCCTTCCTACCATCCAGGTCCGACACGCCCTTCCAACCCCTTGGAATGGATTCAGGGAAAAAAGGGAACGGCCCCCACCGAAGTGGGAGCCGCCCCAGGTCCATCCGCTATGGGAGACGAAGCGTCTGCGTGTCGCGGACTACTGGTTGGTGGGCGTCACGGCCTTGGTGACGCTCAGCTCACGGACCACCATGTCCTTGCCGTCCTGCACGTAAGAGGCGCGGACCTGGTCACCCTCCTTGATGTCCTTCACCTTCACGGCGCGGTTGTCCTGGAGGATGCGGCTCTGGTCGTTCGTCTTCAGCTTGAGCTGACGGTTGTTGGTGGTGTCCACCACCGTCAGCGAGTCACCGCTCGTGGAGAGCACGCGGCCCTGGACGCTGGTGGCGGCCATGGTGGCCCCCGCCGCGCCGGAGCCGCCCGTGGCCAGGTCCTCGTTCAAGTCACGCTGCGCCTCGTTGAGGTCCTTCTGCTCGTCGCGGACGTCCTCCTGGGCGCTGGCGATCTCCTCGTTGGCCTCGCGGTGCGTCTCCGCGATGTCTTCCTGCGCGTTGCGCTGCGTGTCCGCGATGTCGCGCTGCTCCTCCTGACGGGCCTGCGCCGTCTCCTGGCGAGCCTCCGTCTGCGCCTCCGCGACGTCCTGCTGCTGCTCCGCGACGTTGTCCCGCTTGCTGCAACCGGAAACCATCGCCAGAGCCGCAATCGCACCGACCGCCATCATGAGCTTGCGCATTGTGTTCCGCCCCTTTCGGTAGGCTTGCGGGAGAGCATGTCTCCCGGTGTTGGGCAGAAAGTGAGCGCTCCTCTCGCACTTGCACAGGGGTTGCGCGGGGCGTTTGGAGGACACAGGGGCATCGTTCCGCGCACGGAGGCCCCGGTCGCCCGGCCGCCCTCCGTGGGAACAATTCCCGGTGCTCACTTGCAAGAGGAACGAAGGTGCCCAGGCAGGCGCGCTTCGTTCCCACTTCGTGGATCACGGCCCGGCGTCGGCTCCGCCATCCCCACGGCCACCATCCGGCGCGTCGCTGCCCGCGTCGCCGCAGAAGGGCGCTCCCCCTTCCACCCATCTCGCGATGATGGCGCGTTGAGCGGCGGTGGGCTGCGGGACGACGCTGACCTCCGGCGGCATGTCCTGCAACACGGACGTGCGCACGCGAATTCGCGAGGCCTTCGCGAAAGCACCCGGCAGCCCCCCGCCGTCCGCGCCACCATCCGCGGGGGCGTAGTAGTCCAACCGGAACGAGGTCTGCGCGCTGTCGCTGGTATCCGCGCCGTGGCACTTGCTCACGCAGCTGGCGGCGAGGATGGGCTGCACGTCATCGCAGTACGTGGGCACCGGCCCGGCGTCGACATCCCCCGCGTCGGGAATACCGGGCAGGCCCAGCACCTCGCACGTCCGGCCCTGCCCCTGTCGCACCGCGACGCAGACGTGCGTGTCGGGACAGTCGCTGGCCGTCTCGCACGTCTTGCCGGTGAAGTCCGCCACGTCGATGGTGCAGGCCACGGTGAACGCAACGACGCCGGCCGCGCTCGCGAGGAGTTTCTTCATGATGGGGCTCGTCCTGGAACCTGGAACCTGAATGCGAGGGGGTACGGCGAGGGACTTCAGGGCCCGGCGTCGGCCGGAGCGTCACAGAGCGGAGCGCCCCCGACGACCCAGCGTGCAATCAGCGCGCGCTCTTCCGCGGTGGGGGCCGGGCTTCCGGCGGGAGGCATGTCCTTCAGGTCCGACGCGCGCACCCGGATGCGCAGCGCCTTGGCTCGCGCGCCGGGGAGGCCGTTGCCCGTCGGCTCGTAGTAGTCCAGCCGGAACGAAGGCTGACTGCTTCCGCTGGTGTCCTCGCCATGGCAGCTGCTCACGCACGTGGCGGCGAGGATGGGCTGGATGTCCTTGCAGTACGTGGGCACCGGCCCCGCGTCGGCGCCGCCGCCGTCGGCCTGCGTGTAGGACGGCGGGTAGATGACCTCGCACGTGCGCTCGCCATCAGCGCCCAGCGCGGTGCAGGCATAGGCGGCGGGACACTCGGAGTTGTCCGTGCAGGCCTTGCCGGCGAGGTCATCCACGTTGAGGGAGCAAGCCACGGCGGCGAGCACGGCGCCGCAGGCCAGGAGGGGGACAGGAGAGCGGAGGGCCACGGGGGGCTCGTTCAGAAGTGGTAGGTGAGGCTCGCCTTGTCGGCGGCCTCGTCGGGCAGCAGCTCCAGCACCAGACCGTACAGCACCGCGGCGCCCGCGGCGGCGTACATCAGGTTCGCGGCGGTGGAAGCCGAACGGGCCCGGTCCAACGTCTCGCTGGCATCCCGGGCCGACGACAGGCTCTGCGCGCGCTTGGCCTCGCCCTGCGCGAAGAAGCCCAGCCCCAGTCCACCCAGGGCCAGCACGCCGCCGGCGACGAAGGCATACCGGTGGCCATGGAGCACGGGTGTGGGCGCGCGGACTGGAGCGTCCAGCGTGGCGACCGGTTCGTCCGCCAGCGCGGTGAGGGGCAGCCCGAGCGCGACGACGAGCGCGATGGAGACAAGCCTGCTGGGAGCCATGAGCATGGCGTCGAGTATACCGGTGACGATGGCGAACGTACTGCCGGAGTGTGCGTTGACAGCACGGTAGGGCGCCCTGTAGTGCGTCCCCAAGTCCCCATCGCAAGGAGCCGTGACGCCGTGCAGGTCTGGGTCAACGGAGAAACGCGCGAGGTGCCGGAGGCCATCACCCTCTCGGCGCTGCTGGAATCGCTGCGAGTCGGAGGCCCCGGAGTGGCCGTGGAAGTGAACGCCGAGGTGGTGCGCCGCGCCCGCCACCCCGAGCATCACCTCCAGTCCGGGGACCGCGTGGAGATCGTCACCTTCGTCGGCGGCGGGTAGCGAGGAGATGGCCATGAGCATCCAGGACAAGCCCTTCACCATCGCGGGGGTGACCTTCACCTCCCGCCTCATCCTCGGGACGGGGAAGTACCCCAGCCACGACGTGATGAAGCGCTGCCACGAGTCCTCCGGCACGGAGATGGTCACCGTGGCCGTGCGCCGGCTGGACTTGAAGGCCACGGGCGAGGCCTCGCTCATGCGCTGGATTGACCGCGAGCGGCTGCGCCTGCTGCCCAACACCGCCCTCTGCTACACGGCCGAAGACGCGGTGCGCACCTGCCGGCTCGCGGAGGAGCTGGGCATGAGCAAGTGGGTCAAGCTGGAGGTCCTCGGCGACGAGAAGACGCTCTACCCGGACGTCGAGGAGACGGTGAAAGCGGCCCGCATCCTGGTGAAGGAGGGCTTCACCGTGCTGCCCTACACCAGCGATGACCCGATCACGGCGCGCAAGCTGGAGGACGCGGGCTGCGCGGCGGTGATGCCATTGGGCGCCCCCATCGGCAGCGGCCTGGGCATCCGCAACCCGCACAACCTCCGGCTCATCCTGGAGACGGTGAAGGTGCCCGTCATCGTCGACGCGGGCGTGGGCACCGCGTCCGACGCGGCCATCGCCATGGAGCTGGGCGTGGACGCCGTGCTGATGAACACCGCCATCGCCGGCGCGCAGGACCCGGTGCGCATGGCCGTCGCCATGAAGAAGGCCGTGGAGGCGGGCCGGGATGCGTACCTCGCCGGCCGCATCCCCCGGAAGGCCTACGGCTCCGCGTCCAGTCCGCTCGAAGGCATCGTCCAGTAGGCCCATGACGCTCCTGGTGACGCCCGCCCTTCCCCGGCTCGTCGTCATCACCGACTGGCGCCTGCCCCGCGAGCGACTCCTCGGCGCGATCTCCCATGCGCTCCAGGCGGGGCCTGACGTCGCCGTCCAGCATCGCCATCCGGAGGCCACCGGCCGCCGCTTCCTCGAGGAGGCGCGGGTCCTCGCCGCGCTCTGCCAGTCCCGAGGCAATCCGCTGTTCGTCAATGGCCGGCTGGACGTCGCTCTCCTCGTGGGCGCGCACCTGCACCTGCCCTCGGAAGGGCCCACGGCCGAGGACGTCCGCCCTCACCTGCCCGCCGGTCGGCTCGTCAGCGTGGCGGTCCATGACACACGCGAGGCCCAGGCGGCGCGCGGCGCGGACCTGGCCCTGGTGAGCCCCGTGTTCGCTCCCGGCTCCAAGCCGGGGGACACCCGGACGACGCTCGGCCCCGAGGGCTTCGCCACACTCGCCTCGCACCTGCCCTGCCCTGCGTTCGCGCTCGGAGGAATCACCGCGGAGAGGGCGAGCAGGCTCACCGGTGCGGCGGGCTTCGCCGTCATCTCCGCCGTGCTGGAGGCGGAGGACCCGGCCCAGGCGGCGCGAGCACTGCTGGCCGCATGCGCGCCCCGGGCTATGCTGCGCGTCCCGTGACTCCGACTCCTTCTGTCCCCGAGCTGCGCCCCCTCGCCCTGGGCGAGCTGATTGACCGCTCCGTCACCTTCTGGCGCGGCCACCTCAAGCCCCTCTTCGTGCTGAGCCTCGGCTACGCCCTGGTCAACTACATCGCGACCAAGGCGACGCTCCAGTTGACGCGCTGGCTGACGCCCATGCTCTACGTGACGGACAAGGACGCCGTCGCCAAGGAGGCGCCACTGGAGATGATGGGACAGGCGGGCCTGTCGCTGGTGCTCTGGTGCGGCCTGTTCACGTTCCTCATCTGGAGCTACTGGCTGGCCATGGTGGCGAGTGCCCGCTACGTGCTGTCCGCGCAGCTCGGCACGCCCGTGAGCCCGGCGGACAGCCTGCGCCGGAGTCTGTCCAAGGTGGGCGCGGTGACGGGGGCCTTCCTCCTGTCGCTCGGGTGGTCGACGCTGGTGACGCTGGTGGCGAGCATCCCCGGCACCGTGCTGATGGTGGCAGGTGGCGTCGCCACGGCCATGGACTCGAAGGTGCTGGGCATCGTGCTGCTGGTGGTGGGCGGACTGCTGCTGACGCTGGGGCTCCTCGGGTCCGTCCTCTGGTACTTCCTGCGCTTCCTGCTGCTGCCTCCCGCGCTGGCCATGGAGGACCTGGGGGCATGGGGCGCCTTCAAGCGCTCGGGCGCGATGCTGTCGGGGCGCGTGGAGCCGGGCTTCCTGGGACGGGTGATGGTGCGAGGGATGATTCTCTTCACCGTGGTGAGCCTCATCCTCTTCTCGGTGCACCTGCTCTTCGGCATCCCCTCGTGGCTGGTGATGATGCCCTATGGCAACCCCTTCGCGGCGGACACCATGGCGCGCACGCCGCAGCTCCTGCTGGTGCCCGTGGAGGTCCTCCAGCTGGCCGCTCAGGCCTTCTTCTCCCCCGTCAACTTCGTCGTCTGCTCGTTCTTCTACCTGGACCTGCGCGTGCGGCGCGAAGCCTTGGACTTGGAGCAGAGGTTGGGCGCGGAGCCGTCGTCGCCTCTCGCCGCCTGACGTCGAGCCCCTTCGTGACAAGCCTGCCCCTGTTGCTGCTGCTGGCCTCCCTGCCCTGCGACGAGCGCGAGGCCACCACGCGCGCGTTGGAAGAGACCGCCCAGGCCCGCCCCGAAGAGCTGGCCCCGGCCGTGGCGGAGCTGGGACGGCGCATGGGCGGCATGCCGCTTCCTCCCGCGTGGCCGGACGCCAAACCGCCCGAGCGCGCCCGGCAGGTGGCGGACTTCCTGAAGCAGGCCTGCGCGCTGGAACGGCACGAGGCCACGTCGAAGGAAGCCGTCGAAGAGCTGTCCGGCGAGGAGCGCGAGCGTCTCACGGCCGTACTCGACAGGCCCGAGTTCTCACGAGCTCGACAGCGTCACGGCGACGTCGTGAAGCAGTTGCTGCGCAAGCTGGAGGCCTGGCTGGAGGGACTGTTCGAGTCGCGTGAGGCACAGGGCTTCGCGGTGGCGACGCGCGCGGTGATGCTGGGGTGCGCGATAGCGCTGGTGCTGTGGGGTGCGTTGAAGCTGCGCTCCCTGCGCCTGCGCGGAAACACCGTGACCCCAGGAGCCTCCGACGCTGGCGCGCCGCTGGTGTTGGACGCTCCGCCAGAGCACCTGAAGCGCGCGCGGACGGCGCTGGCCTCGGACGCACGCGAGGCGATTCGCGAGGCCCTGCTGGGCCTGCTGTCCTCGCTGGAGGAGCGACGATTGGCGCGTCCGGACCGGGTGAAGACCAACCGTGAGCTGGCGGCGGAGCTGCCTTCGCGCGGAGCCCCCGCTTCCGTCACTCGCGAGGTCGAACGACTGATGTCCTGGTACGACCAGGCCTTCTACTCGCTGACACCCGTGCCGGAGGCAGAAGCCACGCGGTTCGTCGAGGCAGTCGAACGGCTCCACGAGACGCTGGGCACGGAGGTCGCGGCATGAAGCGCGCGCTGCTTCGCACTGTCATGGACGGCGTCCCCGCGCCCCAGGAACTCGCGTCATGAAGAACGCGCGCACCGTCGCCGTCTTCGGCCTGCTCATCGCGCTCGCGCTCGCGATGGGGCTGTCCACGCGCCAGGAGGCCCCCGACTCGCCCGTCCCTTCCGTGGACAACCCAGGCCCCCAGGGAGCACGCGCGCTCTACCTGTTCCTCCGCGAGGGCGGCCGCGCGGTCAGCACGCAGCTCACCTCGCTGGAGTCGCTCGCCTCCGGAACGCGCACGCTCGTGCTCGCGGCGCCCACGGGCCGCCCCGTGTCCCAGGAGGAAGTGGACGCCGTGGAGCGCTTCGTCCAGGAGGGCGGCACCCTGGTGTACCTGTCCACGCGCGAGCTGGGCATGCACCAGGCCGCGCTGGAGACGTGGCTTCGGCTCGAGGAAGGGCCGCTGCTGCCCGCGAGTGAGCGCGGACTGGCCACGGACCTCGCGGACGCGGGCGGCACCACGCTGGACATCTGGCTGGGCGCGGGCCCCTTCCGGGGACTCACTGCCCTGCGCGCATCCCAGGACCGGGGGCTGCTCGTGGACCACCCGGAGGCGATTCCCCTCGCGGGACTCGGCGGCGCGGTGGCCGTGTGGCGACGCGCGCTCGGCAAGGGCGAGGTCTACGTCCTCGCCGGCGCGGACCTGCTGGAGAATCGTCGCCTGGAGCTGCTGGACAACGCGCGCCTGTGGAACGCGCTCGCCGCCCGCGGTCCGCTCGTCATCGACGAGTATCACCACCAGCTCGCGCCCCCTCCGCCCCTGTCCCGAGGCATCTGGGTCTTCGTCGCGCAGGTGCTGGCCGTGGGCGGCGTCTACGCCCTCTCCCGTGGCACGCGCTTTGGCGCGCCCAGGCCGGTGCTGGTGGAGAAACACCGCTCCGCCCTGGAGTACGTGCGCAGCATGGGCTGGCTCATGCGTCGCTCGAAGGTGGAGAAGGACCTGCTTCCAGAGCTGGACAGAGCGCTTCGTCAGCGGTGGCAGGAGCGACTGGGAATCTCCCCGGCCCTGGACGACGCGGAAGCCGCGCGGCAGCTCGAGGAGAGCGGCGGCATCCCCGCGTCGCACTACCTGGAGGCGAAGGCGGAGCTGACGCGACTGGTGGCGCGGCCCACTGTCCGTCCAGCGGACTACGCGCGCGTGGCCCGTCTCTACGCGCACCTGGAGCGGGCCGTGACAGGCCGGGAATCCATCGTCCGCGATTGAAACACCCGCACGCGCGGCGATGACGGGCCCCTCGCCGAGCCCCTCACCGCCGCGTGCTTCGAATCCCTCGACCTAGAGCGTCTTGCCCGCGGCCAGCATCGCCGAGCCCACGTGGTGGCGAATCTCCTCCACCCGCGCATCCCAGCTCTCGTTGAAGATCTTCTCGGCGCGCTCGCGGTTGGGCCCGGGGCCCTCCGCGAGGCACTCGTCGACCTTCTTCACGAAGTCCTCCGTCGAGGTGGCGATCTTGCACAGCCCCACCTTGCGCACCTCCGGCAGGTCCGTGGACACCACCGGAAGTCCGGAGGCCAGGTACTCGCGCACCTTGAGCGGGTTGGCGTTCAGCGTCAGTTCGCTGATCTTGAACGGCATCAGCGCCACATCGAAGGCCCGGCTGTAGCCCGGCAGGTCCGCGTACGATTTGCGGCCCAGCATGTGGATGTTGGGCTCGGCCCGCAGCTTCGAGTCATCGCAGTCCGGCGTCGTCTTGCCGATGATGACCACCGAGCCTTCCGGATGCGCCCGTGCGGTGGCGATGATGGCTTCCTGGTCCACCCAGTCCGCCACCAGCCCGAAGAAGCCGATGACGGGCTTGGGCAGGCTCGCGATGTCCTCGGGGATGCGCGTGGTGGCGTCGCACGCCTTCACGAAGTGACGGAAGTCCGTGCCGTGCCGCACCAGCACCGTGCGCGGGTTGACGCGGGACTTGTTCTCCCGCAGGCGCTCCGCGGAGGTGATGCAGAGGTCCGCGCGACGCAGCAGCCGATCCTCCAGCTCCGCGATGTGACGGCCGTTGGTGTCGGCGAAGGCGGAGAACTCGTCCACGCAGTGGTAGACGACGAACTCCTCGCCCAGCGTGCCCGACACGGGCGCGGACGCGGGCAGGAAGCTCCAGGAGATGGGACGCTGGAAGCCCAACTGCTTCATCGCCCGGCGGACTTGAAGTCGCAGCAGCTCGCGGTTCGCCCCACGCACCAGCTCATTGCCGTAGAACGGAATCGCCAGCGGCGACAGGACGTGGAGGTTGGGCTCCACCTCGCGCAGGCCCTTCGTGAAGCGCTCCAGCTTGCCGAAGATGCGCTTCACGTCGTGCGCGTTCGCCTTCGGCGCGCGGTTGCCGATGCTGTTCACCCAGAGGATGCGGTTGTCCCGGGAGAGGATCCGCATGATGTGGACCTTCGACAGCGGGTCCCCATCCCAATCGTTGGAGAACACCACCAGGTCGCGCCCCCGGAGGGCCCGGCGCGTCAAATCCATGTCATCACTGCGCCGCATCTCTCTTCTCTCCTGTGTCGAACAACCTCGCGGTGTCCCCGCGAGCAAGGTTTGGAACAAAGCTCACGCCGCCGGCACCGGCTGGGCCGGCGAAGGCCGACGGGGTGACAAGGCCTCGTAGAGGTCCATCAGCACCGGCCCCACATCCGGAGAGGCCACACGCGCGGGCCCCGCCTCCACCGCGTCGCGAATGCTCGCGGCGAGCGCCGCCGCATCTCCCGCGGAGAACAGCCGCGTCCCCTCCGGCCGCTCACACACGTCACTGGCCACGCAGGGCACGCCCAGGGCCAGTGCCTCGCGCACGGAGATGGAGTCTCCGTCATGCGTGGTGGGACGCAGGAAGACGTCGCTCCGGGCGATGAGCCCCAGCGCGGCTGGATGCTCCAGCTCGCCCAGCGGCTCCAGCGAACCCGCCACGCCCAGCTCACGCGCGTCGCGGATGAAGTCCTCGGAGTCCGTACCGGGACCGAACAACGCCAGCCCCACGCCGGGCCGGGACTCCAACAACAGACGCACCGCCCGGAACGCGAGCTTGCGCCCGTACACCGGTGACGGGTGGTGTGCCATCACCACCAACGGACGGCGTCGGGCGCGCGCGGCCTCGACTCGCACGGGCACCGGGCCCGCCTGTACCTGCGAGGCGCAGAAGGCCGGGTGGACGAGGATTCTCTCCTCGGGAATGCCACACGACACGAGCGCGTCGCGCACCGCCACGGACACCGCGATGATGCGCGCGTAGCCCGCCAGCGCCACCCTCGCGAAGGCCCGCCGTGAAGGCGCCGCCGCGAGGTAGTCCGGCAACAGCCCGGAGTGCAGGGTGATGAAGCGGGGGGCACGCGCCCCCGGCAGACTGCCCACCGCCGCCGCGAGCAGCCAGGCCTTGGGGTTGTTCCCGCTGGTGTGGACATGCACCGTCCACCCCGAGACGAGAAACCCGGTCAGCCTGAGGCCGAAGTGCGCGGGGCTTCGCATCGGAAGGACGTCCGGAGCCGGCCGGCCACCCTTTCCGATATCGAGCACCTTCGCTTCGACCCCACGGCTGCGCAGGAAGCGGTGAAGTTGTTGAACGTGAATGGCCACGCCACCGAAAGGCGGCGGATGGTCGCCAACCAGGAGCACGCGCATGACAAGCCCTATCGCGGTACGGACGCCGAGGGAGGCACCGCCGTCAGCGAGGAGCGCCGGGGTAGCAGCCCCATCTCCCGCTGGTACGTGGTGAGCGGATCAGGATCCTGCCGGATGACCCGCGCCGGAATGCCAGCGACGACAGTGCCCGGCGCCACGTCCTTCAGCACCACGGCATTGGCCCCGATGACGGCGAAGTCGCCAATCTGGATGTTGCCGAGAATCTTGGCGCCCGCGCCCACCCGCACGTAGTCACCAATCATGGGGGCACCCTCGAGTCCCGAGCGCCCGCCAATCGTCACCTGCTGGGAGATGAGGCAGTGCCGGCCAATCTTCGCCGCCTTGTGGATGACGACGCCGATGCCGCCGTACCCCAACTGCGTCCCCTCGCCGATGTCGGCCTCGTCCGGAACGTACGAGCTGTGGAGGTAGTAGATGGCCTTCCGTATCAAGGCCGGGAGCAAGGGAACTCCCTTCAACCGCAGGCCGCGAGCCACCCGGTACAACGTCATCGCATCGACACCCATCCACGCCTCCCTGACCCAACCGCGCGACGGGGAGGAACCTAGGTACCGCTCCCCCAAGTGGGAAGTAGGCCCTCGGGTGCCTCCCTTTTTTCTTCAGACAGTCCTGCGGGGCCGCAGCCCCGCGAGCACGGTGAGCGGCCGGACGCCCGCGGCGTACAGCACCCCCACGTAGCCCACGACGAACAGCACCCCGGCCACCGCCAGCGGCAGCACCCGCCAGAAGAAGCCCGCGGGCAGGTGCATCCAGGCCCCCTGCGCGCCCGCCCTCAAGAGGAAGACCGCCAGGCCCGCCGCCACCGCCGCCACCGAGGAGCGCCCCAGCGCCTGCCACGGGATGATGTCCACCAGCCGCAGCTGACGTTCAGGCGTGGACAGCGCCGCGGGCACGCGCACCAGCAACATCGCCTTGCCCACGACCTCCGCCACCGCCCAGGAGCCAATGCCGCCCATCAACCCCAGGTGCTTCACCCCGAGGATGACCAGCGGCACCGTCACCGCCGCCTTCACCGCATAGGAGACGAAGATGGCCCGGGTCAGCCCGCGCGCGCGCAGCGTCCCGTCCATGGGGAGGATGGAGAGCACCACGCCCAGCACGCTGACGCGGAAGACCGGCACCGCCGGCAGGAACTTCTCGCCGAACATCGCCCCGATGAACTCCGGCGCCGCCGCGAAGAGAAAGGCCGCGAACGGAAGAAAGACATACGCCAGCTTCCCGGCCGCCTCGCGGAACGCCTCCACGCCCTCCTCCAGGCGGCCCTCGCGCTCCAGCTCACCCAGGCGCACCATCAGCACCTCGCTGGTGGGCGTGTAGAGCAGGTCCACCACCGGAAGCTGGAAGCACCCCACCCGGTACAACGCATACAGGGCCGGCGCCACCGCGCCCGCCACCGCGTACAGGTGAGCGTTCTGTTGAGGAATGGCCAGCAGCATGGCCGCGCCGAACGGCGCCGCATAGGCGAGCTGCGCGCGAAAGAGCGGCCCGGACGCCAGCGGCCCGGTGACTCCGCGCAGCGAGACGACCCACGTCGCCACGAACCGCAGCGCCGCGAAGACCGCCACCGCCACCATCATCCCGTGCAGCGAGGCGCCCAACAGCGGCGGCACCACCATCACCGCCGCGCGCACCGCGTCCGAAATCAGATACACGCCCGCCGACGCGCGCGTGCGGCCCTGCGCCGTGAGCGACACCTCCAGCGGGAAGCTGCCCAGGAGGAAGGCGGTGTACGCCGCGAGCGACAACCGGTACTCGAGCAGCGCCGGGTTGGAGAACCACGCCGCCACCGGGCCCAGCAGGACATACACAAGCAACGCGCCGACCAGGCCCGCCCCGGACATGAACAACAGCGTCTGTCCCAGGTACGGCCGCTTCTCGCTGGTGCGGGGCAGGAAGTAATACAGGCTCTGCACCACGCCAAAGGGCAGCACGTAGTACAGCGTCGTGGCGATGAGGAAGAGCTGGTAATACGTACCGTACTCGTCCAGGTGCAGCACCCGGGCAAGCACGAGTGGAATGGACAGCGTCAGCCCGGCGGTGAACAGCCGGGCCAACACCAGGGGGCCGGCGCGTCCGAGGAATGAGCTCCCGGACGCGGCCGACGAGGCACCTCCGCTCACGGAGCCTCCTTCAAGGGCGCCCCCGTTGGCGTCACCAGCACGTTGCCCAACAGGCCCTCACGAAAAGAGTGGGTCCTCCTGCCTGGCACCGGGTGGCTCATGCCGAGCAGCCCGAAGCAGTCATCCAACTGGCACCCGGTGAGCGGCGACGAGTAGTCCCCCAACATGCCCAGGCTGAAGTTCTCCCACAGCACCTTGCGCTTGAGGGTGAACGGGTCTCCCCCAATCCGGTTGGGCAGGTCCTCCGTCGTGACGCCCGAGCGGAAGCCGTGCGACGCCAGCACGCGGATGACCTCGTCCGAGTACCACCCGTTGCAGTACGCGAAGTCGCGCACCTGGATGCCGACCTCCGCTTCGATGGTCCGCTTGGACTCGAGGATCTCCTGCTCGACGACTTCCTGCGGCTCCAGCGTCAGCACCGTGTGCCCCAGCGTGTGCGCGCCGAACTCGAAGCCGTCGCGCGCCATGCGGCGCACCTCGTCCCAGTTCATGACGTCGCCCTGCTCCGGCACCAGGTCCTGCCCGCCGCCCAGTTGCTGCTCCAGCGCGTCGATGATGGACGTCAACACCCGCGTGGGGTGCTCGCCGATGAAGTCGTCGAGCGCGGCCGACACCGTCTTCTGTCCGGAGAGGATGGGGCCGAGCAGCTCCATCGACGCCTCCGGCAGCGCCGCGTACACCGGATGGTAGTGCCGCTCCTGCGCCCGGCGCAGCAGGTGGAACAGGCGGTCATGGTTGAACCGCCGCTTCGTGCCGATGAACGCCGTCGGCAGGTAGGTGATGGCCGGGACTCCCATCTGCTTCAGGATGGGATACGCGTACCGGTACACGTCCCGGTAGCCGTCGTCGAAGGTGATGACGCACAGGTCCTTCTTCGCCACCCTCCGCCCCGACATCACATCCACCGCGTCGCCAATCGACGCCAGCTCGAAGCCGGCCGCCGAGGCCTCCTCGAGATGTCGCCGGAACGTCTCCTGGCTGATGAGCAACCCGGGAATGGAGCGCTGGAGCTCCCCCGTGAAGTCGCTCACCACGCGGTGATAACTCACGATGAGGATGCGCCGGCCTCCCGACTGCACCCTCCGATAAGCCGCCATTGCCCTGCGCATTCCACTGTAGTGCAGCACGCCAGCGGCCGCCGCCTTGACCGCCCTCCGCAAGACCCTCGCCGTCGCCATCACGCCCCTCCGCGGAAAAGCTTCCTCTGGCCCACGTTCCCCAACGGGAACTCCCGAACTCGCGCGGGAGGGCATTGCAGGCGGGATGCCACACCCGAATCCTGAGCGAAACCGTCTCTTCAGAGGGGGAGCCCGGCGGTACGGGGCGCATGGCCGCCGGTAAACACGGCGCACGGTGGAAAATCGACGGCCCCCACGGGCACACGATGCCCCACCCATTGGAAAAACTTTCCTGTCTTCAGGCCCGCTCCGTCCCTGCCCGGCCAGCCACCCGGGTTTCACTGGATGACAGTCGGGATTCCGGCTACGAACCGGCTTCCCGATGCCTTCCCTCCCCGCGCTCGCGTTGCACGACGTCAGCAAGCGTTACGGGCGCCGCTGGGCGCTGGCGCGACTGACCTACGCGCTCCCCCCCGGGCGCTCGCTGCTGCTCACCGGCCACAACGGCTCCGGCAAGACGACCCTGCTGCGCCTGCTGGCCACCG
>Ga0126314_10000185_pt1 | contig 32928 bp, 37 predicted proteins | sample Plot105B_FD_92535 | JGI IMG/M metagenome (GOLD analysis project Ga0126314, IMG submission 92535) | Serpentine soil microbial communities from UC McLaughlin Reserve, CA, USA - Plot105B | ecosystem: Environmental > Terrestrial > Soil > Grasslands | place: USA: UC McLaughlin Reserve, Lake County... | reverse complement strand
TCTTCCTGCCCATTGCGGTTGCCGTCCTGGGCGGTGACGCCATCGCGGGGGAGAGCCAGACCGGAACCCTTCGATATCTGTTGGTGCGGCCCGTCGGGCGCACGTCGCTGCTGCTGGCCAAGCTGGTGACCGTGGTGGCGTTCGTGCTGCTCGCCGTCCTTGTGGTTGCCGGGGTTTCCTACCTTGAGGGCCGGCTGCTGCTTGGTACGGCACCGGCAACCGGAACTGTCAGCCTGAGCGGGTCCACCCTCACTCAGCAAGATCTCGGCTGGCGTACAACCCTCGCATTGGGGTACGTGGTGATCTGCATGCTCGGCGTCGCGGCGGTTGCCTTGTTCTTCTCTACGGTCACGACCTCCTCGATCGCGGCCGCCCTGGGCACGGTCGGCGTGCTCATTGCGTCGACCGTGCTGCTCGGGCTGGATGCCGCCGCCGCCTTGCATCCATACTTACCGACGCGTTACTGGCTGGCGTTCGTCGACTTGTTCCGTGACCCGATCATGTGGCGCGATGTCCAGCGTGGGCTGGTCGTGCAGCTCAGTTACCTGGTCGTTTTCACGCTTGCCGCCTGGGCCAGCTTCACCACCAAAGACATCACCGACTGACTACTGCTGCTCGCGCGGGAGATCGTCCGAAGTCCGGGTCGTTGTTGGCCAAGCGTGTTCACCCTGCTCATGCACTCACCGGAGGACGATCTCTCCACCGACGCTTGCGCGAATTAGCAAGCCACATTGTTGGGGGCGCGCGGCGGGTCCACACCCAGTACCGAGTCGAGTGTGGCAAGGACCACCGGGTCGCTGACCAGGTCGCCGTGCGTGGCGGTTGAGGTCGGGCAGACCTCTTGGACGACCAGATTCAGGGCACCATCAAGCGCGGCCGAATCCACCGGTGTAACCACGCGGTCCACCGTGGTGCGGAGGGTCACCCAGAGCGCTGGATCCGGCGTTTCGTCTCCGGCGTTGAGGCGACGCAGGAGGTCGCTGTCTGGCGACAACTGCTGACATGCCTCAGGGCAGCCGCCCGCAAGTCCAGCTCCCAGGGCGGCCTGGCTCGTGCCGTGGTGCGGCGAGCCGATCGTGAACACCCGACGAGCAACGTCAGTGCCGCCGTCCTCTCGGACCCACAGCCGAGCGACCACACCACCAGCAGAGAATCCCACCACATCGACCGACGCCGCGTTCGTGTCGCGCCGTACCCGTTCCGCCGTGACGGCTAGGTGCCTGGCTTGTGCCCGAAGATCGCCGGTCCCATCCCCGATCGGTTCTACAGACACTGCCATCCGACCGGCCGAACGCAACGCCGCCACCAGAGGCTGAACCGAACTGGCTGTGCCGCCGTAGCCCGGCACCACGAGGACCGGACCGGGCTGTGATTGGGGCGGTCCAGCGGAGATCGACCTAGAGCGGACTACCGATGTCACCACTGTTGCGATGATCAACAGCAGGACAAGCAGGGCGGCGGCCAGGACGACGCGTCGTCGCTGCGGCGACAGGGCGTCGAGGAGCATCACGAAAGTCCGAGGTTCAGGGCGAGGCCGGCATGATCAGACGGCCACAGACCGGTACGGAGTTCGCGGTCGGCCAACTCATCGCCGGTGACATCACCGTTGCTGATGGTCACGTCAGTATCTTTCGCCGGCCTGGCAAGCACCAGGTCCAGGCGGCGAGTGAACCCGTCAGGCGTCGGATCATTGACCAACTCACCAAGTCCGGAGGTGTAGCCGGTGCCAGCAGACTCCGGTTGCTGCAGCCATAGGTCGGCGAAACGGTCGGTGTTGGTCAATATCTGATATGTCGTCAAAGGTGCTGCCACCTCAGCGGGTGCGCCGCCACTGCTCTCGGGGTCGGCGTTGCAGTCACAGACGATGAGCGTTGTCTGCGTCGCAAGTCCCGCCAACGCTTGAAGCAGCTCATCGGCTTGAGCAGCCGCAACGTCACCGTTCTGCGACTCCAGGTGCGTGCTGACAAATCGGAGACCGTAATTGCCCTTCGTCACCTCAACCCACGCATAGCCACGAACGAAGCTGAACGGCACACCCGCAAGATCAACAGGTAGCTCGTGGCGGTAGTGCGCTCCGCCACTTTCCGCGACCTGAATTCCGCTGCCCTGCCGAAGCAAGATGACGTCGCGCACTGTCAGTCGGACGTCCTGGGTATCCCTAGCCGTCCCGGCATAGGGGTTACCTGTGAAGGCCGGCGCCTCAACATCGGACTCCTCTTGGATCTTGAGGACTTCGTACCCGGCTCCTCGTTGACTCAAGTCGGCTAACAGAGTCGCCAAGAAGTCATAGTCGACCTCCGTGGCGTTGGGCTTTCCGAGCTGGTCCAGCTGCATCTCCCCGTGGCGCCACAGTGCCACCTCCTGGAGCCCGACGAGGTCGGGCTGAGCGGCAGCGATCTCCTCGGCAAGCAACTTGCTGCGCACCCCAAAGTTCGTGCGCTCGACGATCTTCCGCAACTCATGGTTGGCGTGCCCGAGCGCAAGGATTGCCTCCTGACCGTTCCGGCCTTCGGCGGCTCGCAGCGGCCGGGTGATATCCGCCCCGATGTAGAGGTTGCGCGTCATCACCGTTACCGCCTGGTGTTCAGACCTCGCCTGTGCGCGGAGGATCAGGACGGCGATCGTTACGACGCAGAGCAGGGTGAGGACGGCGGCGAGCCACACCGCTGGTCGGTTCAGCTTTCGCCGCATCTCACCGTTGTAGCGTCGGGAAGGGCCGGAGCAAAGGCCAGATTTCGGCAAAGAACCGAGTCAAGCTGAGATTGTCCGCCAGGGAGGAGCAACGAATGTCAATGAGCATGCCCGAGCCCGGGGCGGCGCATGCTGTCCTTCCTCCAACTCCGGTGGCCTCGGTGAGAGCGCAGATTCTGGCTACCGAGCATTGGAGCTTGTTGGCCACTCGGAGCATGACTTGGTCGGAGGTGATGAGCCGAATCGTTGTTCACCTCACGGTGCTCTCTGCAGGGCTGGTTGTGCTCGCTTTGCTCGCCCAGGCACATGGATTCGGAAGGACGTTCCAGGTGCTCTCCATCGGGTTGGCGGCTGCTGCCTTGGTGCTCGGCACCCTAACCGGGTTTAGGGTGTACAACGCCAGTGATGACGATGCCGCGATGCTGATCGGAATGAATCGGCTTCGAAACGCATACGTCGATCTGGATCCCGGCATGGAGCCGTACCTTGTGACATCCCGTTACGACGACGCTGCCGGTTTGTCGGCCTCGTACCTCATGGGCAGACGTCGCTCGACGGCCAGCCATGCCCTGGCTAGTACTGGGATGTTTGTCACAGTCGTGAACGCAATTGTCGCGGGAACGCTTGGCGCATTGATCACCCTGGCGGCTGAGGCTCCAGTCTGGCTGATCGCTGTGATCGGTGCTGTTTCCGGCTTGGCGTATCTAGCCGCCGCCCTCGCCGTAGCGACACGGAGATTTGGCTCCAACTCGATTGAGAGCCGGTTCCCGTCCCCTGGCTAGCGTCCCTTCCCCTGCGAGCGTGCTATTCCAGCCACTCGGTGACGAAGCGGGGATTGGCGTGGATGTGTACCCCCTCATAGCCGTCCGGTCCGGTTTCGAACTTGTGCGGGGTGTTGGCCGGGACGACGAGAACCTGCCCGGCGCCGCCCTTCAGTTGCTCGGAGCCGATGGTGAAAGTTGCCCATCCGCGGCGGATGATGAAGGTTTCGGCGTACGGATGCTGGTGTAGCCGTGGCCCCACGCCCGCCCTCGTCGTTGACTAGAGGATGATCGAGATGTTGGCGCTGCCTGGCAGATCTTCGTAGTTCTCGTTCCAGTCCTCGCCGTCGTCGCGGCCATCGGAACGATCAATCGCGAACCCGTCCATCGTCTGAAGATAATCGATGCCGACGTAGCAGTCTGGCAGCTCGGCGGCTGAGATCCGAGGCGTAGGACCGGGGCACGTACGCGCTGCCCCGGTAGAGGTCGGCGTACGGCTTGACAAGCTGCGGGTAGTTGGCATGGAGGTAGCCGAAGAACCATTCTCGGGCGCCGGGCCGGAGGTGCAGCGCGAAGACCGTTGCCCGGTCGGCGCCAGCCGTCGCAACCAGGCCGAGAATCCGGTCAAGATCATCATCACTATCGGTGATCATGGGCAGGACCGGGGCAACGAGCACCGAACATGGCAGACCTGCCTCGGTGATCGCCTCGACCAGAGCCAGCCGAGCCCGAGGTGTTGGTGCACCTGGCTCCAATGCCCGATGGATCGCCTCGTCGGCCAGCGCGATGGAGACCGCCATGCTGACCGGGACCTGCTCAGCAGCGCTGGCGAGTAATGGCAGATCTCGGCGGGTCAGAGTGCCCTTGGTCAGGATCGAGAACGGCGTACCGGAGTCAGCAAACGCCGTGATGATCTTCGGCATCAGCCGGTATCTGCCCTCGGCCCGCTGGTAGGGGTCGGTATTGGTGCCCAGCGCCACCGGCTCGTGAGTCCACGAATGCCGGCGCAGCTCCCGGGCCAGGACCTCTCCGACGTTGATCTTGACCACGATCTGGCTGTCGAAGTCAGTGCCGGCGTTCAGATCAAGGTAGGTGTGTGTCTGCCGCGCGAAGCAGTAGGTGCATGCATGGCTGCAGCCACGGTAGGGGTTCACCGTCCAGTTGAACGGCACGCGGGCAACCGTCGGCACCCGATTGAGTGCCGACCTGGCGAGGACCTCGTGAAAGGTAATGCCCTCGAACTCCGGCGTCCGCACCGTCCGTACCAGGTTCTGCAGACGCTCCAGACCAGGCAGTGCGTTGGGGTCGGCCGAAGCCTGGTTTGAAATCTCTTGCCCGGCCCATCGCACCGCTCTATTCAAACACAATTTCGATTTCGTGGCAGCTGGCAGAGCCCAGTCTTTGGTCAGACCTAGGTCGGACTCCAGCGTGCCTCCTCAAGCACAGCGAGATCGCGCACCGCATAGCGACGGTGCTCGCACTCCTCATCCATGACGACGCGGAGGCATTGACCGACCGTCCGCATTTCCTCGGGATATCCGGGTGCCGGCGTACGCGTACAGATCCGTTCGAGCTCGTTATCGGTAAGACTGTCGACCATGCCGCGGACCAGTGCGATGCGGTCCCCGCGCACCTCTTTCACCTCTGCGAATGACGGCCGCGCCTCGAGGTCTATACCGAGCGCCTCCGCATCCGCATGCGGATAGCCGGTGTAAGTCAGGCCGAGCCGGTGGTAAGGCATCGGCTCATCGAGGACCGTGCGAGAGACCCAGGCGTCGGTGGCGAAGATGAGATGGCGCAGAGTCTCGACGAAGGACCATTCGTCGTCGACACGTTCGTGACGCGCCCCTTCGGGCAGCCGCTCGGCTCGAGCGACCGTTTCTGACCACAAGGTTTCGATCGTGTGCCACATCGCGCCGTAGTCGTCGGCGGTCTGCATGTTCCGTAGCAGAACACGTTCAGGGTGCCGCTCGTCCAGCTGGGCCTCGACGAACGCGGTGACGTCGACGTCGTTGACCAGGAAGTTGCCGACGATTCCGGACACGTTGACATCGACCAGCCATGAGTCGGTGATCTTTATCTGCCGCATGTCGCAGTCGCGGAACTTGGCGCCGGTGAAGTCCGCGCTGGTAAAGCTCGTACCGCGGAAGGCACCCGTCTGGTCGTACCCCGCCGTCATCGCGCCATTGTCCCTGATCGATCATCGGAGGATGCAGATGCCTAGGCCCAGCGAGGCCGACAAAGAACGCTTCCGGTCGCTGGTCCCTGAGGACCACCGCATCCAGGTCAAGCCGATGTTCGGCAATCTCGGCGCGTTCGTCAACGGAAACATGTTCATGGGGCTGTTCGGATCTGACATCGGCGTAAAACTGAGTTCCGCCGATCAGGAGAGCGCGCGGGCCGCCGGTGGCGGTGCGTTCGGCCCGGCGGAACGGCCGATGAGCGGCTATGTGTCCCTTCCGCCGACAGCCACACCCGATGAGGCGGCGAAGTGGGTGGAGTCGGCGATGAGCTGCGTAGCCGAGCTGCCGCCGAAGCAGCCCAAGCGGAAATCCTAACCTGGCTGCGGCCGCCGCGAGGGGCGGGCGGTGAAGTCCAGATCAGCCTCGGATCCGGTACTGGAGGTACACCACACCATTGCCGAAGCGACGTTCGTCGAGCAACTCCAGGTCCAGGCGCAGATTGTCGGGCAGGGCTTGGTTCCCGCCGCCGACCACCACGGGGTTGATAAAGAACTGGCACTCATCCACAAGCCCTGCGTTGAGCGCCTGTGCGGCGAGATCGGGACCGCCCACACTGATGTCCTGATCTGCTGCGGCTTTCAGCTGCCGGATCACTTCCGGATCGAAGGCTCGTTCGATCCGGGTTCGAGCGCTGGAAACCCTTTCGAGCGACTTCGAGTAGACGATCTTGTCCGTGGCCTGCCAGATTTTGGCGTACTCCCGTTCGACGGCCGCCAAATCGGGGATCGTGTGAGCGGTTTCCCAGTAGGCAAGAACCTCATACATCCGGCGTCCCAGCAGGTTGGTGCCGATCTCGCGCTCAAGATCATTTACGAAGGTATGCACTTCGGTATCCGGCGCTGCCCAGTCGAAGTTCCCGTCCTTGTCAGCGACGTAGCCGTCTAGCGACGTGATCGTCGAGTAGATCAGCCTGGCCATAGTTCGCCTCTCGTTCGGACTGGCGGGCATAGGTGCCCGATGATCAAGCTCACCTGTGCACGAGGCTAGCTGGTAGCGGTGTCAGGGTGACACCAATGGGCATTCGGAATACCGCCAGATCTTCGCCGTCGCCCGGGCTCCACGGCATGAATTTGCTACCGATCCTCTGATTTGCTGCCAAATATTCGGGAGTAAATGCAAGGTTCAGCAGCGGATCGGCCCTCACGGTAGGGTCGCTGCTGCCTGAGATACGCCGGTTGCGATGGAGTCGTCTACAATCGTGCGGTACCCGATAGGCAGAACTGGTCCCGAGATGCCGGCTACGGGGGGTCGATCGTCTCGGATAGTCGATATTCGTCAGGGAAATCATGCCGAAGGCTCCGCCCCGATCTCAGCAGAGTTACCGTCACGAAGCTTTCCTATGGCAGGACGCTCGTGAATACGCTTCTGTACTGGCGCAGTTCATCGAGGATGGCTTGGCCGCCGGCGAGCCGGTGATGGCCGCCTTGATCCGCGAGCACGCCAACATGTTGCGCGACACCCTCGGCGGCCAGTCACGCAAGGTCAAGTTCGTGGACATGGCCGTCTTGGGCCGAAACCCAGCACGAATAATCCCTGCCTGGCAGCAGTTCCTCGACAGCCAGTCGGGTTCCGACCGGCCGGTACGCGGCATCGGCGAACCGATCTGGGCCGGGCGACGCCTGGAAGAAGTTGCTGAGTGTCAGCTCCATGAGGCTCTGCTCAACGTGGCAGTCGATCCCAAGACTCCGTTCTGGCTGATCTGCCCGTACGACGTGCAAGGTCTTGACCCCTCAGTGATCGACGAGGTCTATCACAGCCACCTCGCTGTGCTGGAGGGACGGCGCTATGAGAGCAACTCGCGCTACGGGGGCCGTACCCAGATCGACGCTCTGTTCACCGCGGCGCTTGCTGAGCTCGAGGGCCAGCCAACGGAGTTCGTCTTCACGCGGGACAACGTCGAGAGCGTCTTCGGCATTGTCACGCTCGACGCATACGCGGCTGAGCTTCGGTCCGACAAGATTTCGGACATCTCGAGTACTGTTCGCCGGCTCGCCGTAGCCAGTGTGGAACGGGGTGCCAAGCAAGGCGTGCTTCGCATCTGGCACAGACCCGATGCGATGATCTGCGATGTCTGGGACGACACGGTCATCGAGGATGTTCTGATAGGGCGGCGATCTCTGCAGGCGGACGCCACCGATGGCCTGTGGCAGGCCAACCAGCATTGTGATCTCGTACAGGTCCGATCCGCTCAGTCGGGTACGACCGTGCGGTTGCACATCTGGAAGTGACGAGTCTGAACGGGTACCGTTCCGAGATGTCCATCAGTCCTGTGCGGCTCAATCACGCTGTCCTCTTCGTCGCTGATCTTGAGCGTTCGCTGCGGTTCTACACGGAGGTTTTCGGGATGGAGGTCGCTGCGCGTGAGCCACGCGCCAATGCGGCCTTCCTGCGCCTCCCACGATCGGAGAACCATCACGATCTCGGCCTGTTCGGCGTCGGAGAGCAAGCTCCGCCGAAGCGCCGCGGCGGCATAGGGCTCTACCACCTTGCCTGGCAGCTCGACACTATCGATGAGCTGGCGGCTGCTCGGCAGACCCTCCTGGATGCCGGCGCCTACACCGGCGAGTCGAGCCACGGCGCGACCAAAAGCATCTACGGCTCCGATCCTGATGGGAACGAATTCGAGGTGATGTGGATGTTGCCGCGCTCCGACTGGGGTGAGTACGAGAACTCCGCCAGCATCGAGGTCCTCGACCTTTCTGCGGAATTGGACCGCTGGTCCGGCGTGCCGACGGCGGGAAGGATCGTCTCGGAATCGGCGACGCCGCCGGCCTGACGATGGCCGTCCAGCTGGCCGCCGGCGATCGCGGTGCGTGCTGCGAGAACGTCTTCAGGCTGGGTTTGGAACCATGCCACGGTTCGGCGTAGCCCCTCCTCGAGCGGGACCTCGGGACGCCAGCCCAGCAGTTGCTCCGCCCGCCTGATCACTGGCCGCCGCCGGGTCGGGTCATCGACCGGCAGCGGGTGATACTCAATCGCCGACGATGACTGGGTCAGATCGAGTATCAGGCTGGCGAACTCAGCGACGGTTCGCTCTGTCGGGTTTCCCAGGTTGATTGGACCGGACTCTTCGGAGTCGAGGAGGGCGAGCAGCCCGCGTACGAGATCGTCGACGTAGCAGAAGCTGCGCGTCTGACTTCCGTCGCCGTAGATGGTCAACGGGTCCCCCAGCAGGGCCTGAGCGATGAAGTTGGTCACGACGCGGCCGTCGTGTGGCCGCATCCGGGGCCCGAAGGTGTTGAAGATCCTGGCGATCGCCACATTGGTGTCCAGGGCCCGGCGATAAGCCATAGTGACCGCCTCTGCGAATCGCTTGGACTCGTCATACACACTGCGAGGGCCGATGGGGTTGACCTGTCCCCAGTACTCCTCCGGCTGCGGGTGCACCGCCGGGTCGCCATACACCTCGCTGGTCGAGGCAAGGAGAAAACGAGCACCGTGTGCGCACGCGAGCCGGAGCGCGTTCTCGGTGCCGCGGCTTCCAGTGGCCAGCGTTTCCAGCGGCAGCCGCAGATAGTCCGGAGGTGACGCCGGACTCGCCAGGTGTGCAACCGCGTCGACTGGACCGTTGACGGGCATCTCAACGGACACGTCAGATGGGAGGAAGTCGAACTGAGGATCCGGCAGAAGATGGGCGATGTTGTCTATCCGCCCGGTGGCCAGATTGTCAACGCAGACGACCGCATCGTCCCGTTGGATCAGCCGTTCGCACAGATGCGAGCCGACAAAGCCGGCACCCCCAGTGACGACTACGCGCACGATCGAGACCTCCGCCCCATTAGAGACCGCTCCTCTTAACCTGCCTGCAAAGGGTTATCACAGGCGAACCCCTACGCGCGTATCCGTCGCCAAGCGACGGGTTCAGATCACGATGCGCCGAAGAACGCCTGCTTGTGCGCGCGACACGCGGCATGGCGCTCAAACAAAGGCGACTGGAAGGCACTTTTCAGCGGAGGCATCGACAACCGCCGTTCGCGATCCGCGCTGCGTTCTGTGATGTGAGACGCACGGCAGGGGAATGGCCGGGATGGCAGAGTTCTCCATTATCCCGACTAGATAACTCGGAAATATAGGGAGCCAATTGAAATGCACGAGAAGCGATCTTCGAGCGGTTGGGCGAAGGTGGGAGCTCTACTCGCGGTGGCGGCGATGGCCGTTCTCACTGCCTGCGGCGGCGGCTCGGCCGCCTCGGGTTCGACGGAGGACTCTGAGCTCGACCTCGTGGCCTTTTCGGTACCGAAGGCGGCCTATGACGATACCCAAAAGGCGTTTGCCAATACACCGGATGGCGGGGGGGTTTCCTGGAAGTCCTCCTACGGCGCGAGCGGCGATCAGGCAAGAGCGGTGATCTCCGGACTCCCTGCGGATTACGTCAGCTTCTCGCTCAGCTCAGACATGACCAAGCTGGTCGACAATTCGCAGGTCGCTCAGGACTGGAACTCCGGCGCCAACAAGGGCATCGTCAGTACCTCCGTCGTCGTGATCGCAGTTCGCAAGGGAAATCCGCTCGGGATCAAGGGTTGGGAGGATCTCGCCAGGCCGGGAGTCAAGATCGTGACGCCCAATCCGGGCTCCTCCGGCTCCGCCCGCTGGAACATTCTGGCGGCGTGGTCGCACATCACCGCGAACGGCGGTTCGGAGCAGGACGCGACCGATTACCTGCCGAAGTACTACGCCAACATCGTCAGCCTGCCATCGAGCGCGCGAGAGGCAACCAGCGCCTTCAACAGCGGTACGGGGGACGTGCTGATCTCCTATGAGAACGAGGCGATCGCCGCGCGACAGAACGGGGTTGAGCTGGACTACGTTGTCCCCGACACGACGATCAAGATCGAGAACCCCGGTGCTGTGACCACCAATGCGCCGGAGTCAGCCAAGAAGTTCCTCAGTTTCGTCATCTCCGACGAGGGCCAGAAGATTTTTGCCGAGCACGGGTTCCGCCCGCTGAACGCCTCGGTCAAGCCCGCGGAGGTCGAGGGGGCCAATGATCCGGCGAATCCGTTCCCCGAAGTGAAGAAGCTGGCCACCATCGCTGACCTCGGCGGCTGGTCTGAGGTGTCGAAGAAGTTCTTCGATGAAGACGACGGCGTCGTCACCAGGATCCAGGACGCCAGCGCAGTGTCGTGAGTACCACCAGCACTCCTGTTGCTGCGTCGGCCGGCCCGATTGGTATCCAACCCGATGGGTCGGCCGCGCCAGCGCCCGCCGGGGGACCAGGACATCAGGCACGTCCGGAAGGCGTTCTTCCCCTCGGGCGGAGCTCCGGCCTCGCTCTTGGGATTGTCATGCTATGGATGAGCATTCTGGTGATCCTGCCGTTGTCCGCCGTGCTGGTCACCTCGATGGAGAACGGTCTGAGCGGTTTCGTCGACACGATCACCAGCCCAGCAGTAGCGGCCGCCATCCGATTGACTGTGATGGAAGCAGCAGCCGCGACAGTGGTGAACACGGTATTCGGAACGCTGGTCGCCTGGGTGCTGGTCCGCGACCGTTTCCCCGGTCGCCAGCTGCTGAGTCTGGTGATCGACGTGCCGTTCGCCCTCCCGACGATCGTGGCCGGTTTGGTGCTGATCGCGCTCTACGGCAGCAACAGCCCGATCGGCATAACCCTGGCGCAAACCCGCTGGGCGATCTTTGTCGCGCTGCTCTTCGTCACCCTGCCTTTCGTTGTCCGGGCTGTGCAGCCTGTGCTGGAGGAGCTGGACCCCGACGTCGAGGAGGCTGGCGCATCCCTCGGAGCCGGCAGGTTCACGATCTTCCGGCGGCTGATCCTGCCCAATATCGCACCCGCGATGGCCGCCGGAGCCGCCCTGTCGTTCGCTCGCGGACTCGGCGAGTTCGGCTCAGTCATCTTGATCTCCGGCAGTCTTCCCCGGCGCACCGAAGTGGCATCGGCCCGGATGCTTGGTCAGATCGAGAACGACAACCTGGCCGGGGCGTCGGCGGTGGCGACGGTTTTGTTGTTTGTCGCCCTGGTCGTGATCATCTTGCTTGGTGTTATCCAGCGACGGACGGCTCGCCGTGGCTGAGGTCCGCACGATTGCCGGCGACCCAGGTCGAGCGCAGCAGGCCACCACCCGGTGGGCCTTGCGTCTCATCGCGATCCTGTACGTGACGGTCCTCGTTGTGCTACCGCTCGCCGTCATGGTCGGGCGGACTTTCGAAGAAGGCATTGGCGAATTCGTGGACTCGATCACCTCGCCGGAGGCCGTCGCGGCGATCACCCTGTCCCTCCGCGTCACCGCGCTGGCAATCTTGATCAACACGGTCTTCGGCTTGACGACTGCTCTGCTGCTCACTCGATACCAGTTTCCCGGCCGGAGCGTGCTGAATTCCTTGATCGACCTGCCGGTGTCCGTGTCACCGGTCATTGCGGGCCTTGCACTGATCTTGGTGTACGGGCGCAGTGGCTGGTTCGGCGGGTCACTGCAAGAGCTTGGCATTCAGATCATCTACGCCGAGCCAGCAATTGTGCTGGCCACCTGCTTTGTGTCACTGCCGTTGGTGGTGCGGGAGCTCGTACCGGTACTTGAGGAAATCGGCCTGGAACAAGAGCAGGCTGGCAAGTCTCTCGGCGCCAGCGGCTGGCAACGCCTGTGGCGGCTGACCCTGCCGAGCGTGCGCTGGGCCTTGGCGTACGGCGTGGTCCTCACCTTGGCAAGGTCACTCGGTGAATTCGGAGCCGTGCGGGTTGTCGCCGGCAACGTACTGGGCTCGACTCAGACCATGCCGCTGCTGGCCGCCCAGCGCTACACCGATCTAGACGAGCAGGGCGCGTATTCGATCAGCTTCGTGATGGTCGCCGTAGCGATCATGTGCATCATCGTGGTCGCGATCTTGCGGCCCAAGGAAGAGCAGTAGGAGCGCTCATGGGAATCCAGGCCCTGAACATCAAAAAGAGCTTCGGAGACTTCGTCGCGCTCGACGACGTCAGCGTCGACGTACACAGCGGTCAGCTGACCGCACTCCTCGGCCCGAGTGGCGGCGGCAAGTCCACGCTGCTGCGGATCATCGCCGGGCTCGATCAGGCCGACAGCGGGACCGTACGGATTGACGGATCGGACGCCACCTCACTGCCGCCGCAGCGCCGTGACGTCGGGTTTGTGTTCCAGCACTACGCGGCTTTCAAGCACCTGAGCGTCTACCGCAATGTGGCCTTCGGACTGGAGGTTCGCAAGCGCCCGCGATCCGAGATCCGGCGGCGGGTGCACGAGCTGCTCGATCTAGTGCATCTTGATCAATTCGCCGACCGCATGCCGTCTCAGCTCTCCGGCGGCCAGCGGCAGCGGATGGCGCTGGCTCGGGCCCTGGCCGCCGAGCCAAAGGTGCTGCTGCTTGACGAGCCCTTCGGGGCCTTGGATGCCAAGGTACGCAAGGAACTTCGGGACTGGCTACGCCGACTCCACGACGAGGTGCATGTCACCACGGTGTTCGTGACGCACGATCAGGAAGAGGCGCTCGAGGTCGCTGATGAGCTCGTGGTGATCAATTACGGCAGAGTCGAACAAGTGGGCGGTCCCAACGACCTTTACGATCGCCCGGCCAACGAGTTCGTGATGGAGTTCCTCGGACCGGTCACCCGTCTCAACGGCCGTTTGCTGCGCCCGCACGACGTCGATGTCTTCGAGACCCCGCACGAGGGCACGATCACCGCTCAGGTCGAGCGTCTGCAGCGCATAGGATTCGAGGTTCGAGCCGATGTGCGCAGCGCCGACTCGAACTTCTGGGTGCAGCTGACGCCCGGTCAGATTGAGGCCATGGGTCTGGCCGAGGGTGCGCCCGTGTGGGTACGACCCGCGCGAGGTGCGGCGACGATCGAGGAACACGAACCGCCCGCCATGCTGCCCGATCCATCAAACCTGAGCGAATCGGCCGAAAAGTGACGGCGGTTTCAGTGAGCAAGCTCAGTCCATTCCAGGCCGCGGAGCAAGCCTGGGTCGGCGCGCAGCTGGATCTCGGCGATGGCGTCACCCGGGATCGTGAAGTGGAACACAACCAAAGGTCTGCCTTCCGACGCCCAGACGGCACCTATTTCACCGCCGACCAGAGCCAACCGGGCATGCCGTGCTCTGCCCGTGAAGGTCTTGGCTACCGCGTCCGCACCGACCACCTCAGCAGATGCGCCGAGTCGTACAGCTGCTCCATCGGCCCGCAGTACGGCCTCCGGATCGAGGAGTGATAGCAGCCCACCGAAGTCGCCGTTGCGAGACGCTGCCAGAAAGGCGGCGACTATTTCGCGTTTCCGAGCGGGATCGGCCCTCGACGCCGAGGTTCCCTGCACTCGCCGTCGGGCCCGGCTGGCTAGCTGGCGAGCAGCCTCAGGTGAGCGGCCAACGATGGGGGAAATCTCGTCGAACGGCACCCCGAACAGGTCATGCAAGACGAAGGCGAGCCGCTCAGTCGGCGTCAGTGTCTCCAGGACGATCAGCAGAGCGGAGCCGACCGAGTCCGCCATGACCGCCTCGGATTCTGGGTCTAGCGCGGAGTCTGGGTCGGCCCTCTCCGTCGAGACGCCGGTCTCAAGTGCTTCTTCGCGAAGCGCTGATCGCGAACGCAGCATGTCCAACGACACGCGCGCGATCACAGTCGTCAGCCAGCCGCGCAGATTCGCTACGTCGCTGGCGTCCGAGCGGCTCAGCCGGATCCAGGTCTCCTGAACGGCGTCTTCGGCCTGGTCGCTCGATCCAAGCATCCGGTATGCGACTGCTCGCAGATAGCTGCGGTTCTCCTCGAACCGCTGGGCCAGCCATGCCTTATCGTCCATCCGTCACATCCTCGGGGTTTGCTGCGCTTGTTGACGATCCAGATCGGTTCGACGTGACGATGCGAAGTCGATCATCTACCCGCGTCAACGCCGCGGCAAAAGCGCCTTATCGCCCAGCGAGCCGGCGCTGGCGCTGCTGAACACCAAGTTCTCCGTACGGATAGTCAGTCGCGCCAGGATCGCTCGCCTTTTCAAGGGCGGCAGTCTCCTCGGCCGACAAATGCAGGTCCGCGGCCTTCAGATTTGTCGCCAGCTGTTCGGTGGTCCGGGCTCCGAGGATGGTCGATGTCACCCCAGGGCGGTCGGTCACCCAGGCCAGCGCCACCTCCGCCATCGACACTCCGCGCGCCTCGGCCACGGTCTGCACGGCGTCAATGATGTCCCAAGTCCGCTCGGTGCCACGGCGGTCGTAGGCCTCCATGCCGCGGTTCGGATCGTCACCCAGCCGGGTGTCACCACTCGGACGTTGGTCCCGGGCGTACTTGCCGGAAAGCCAGCCACCACCCAGGGGACTCCATGGCAGCATCCCCATGCCGACATCCAGCACCGCAGGTACGATCTCCCACTCGATCTCGCGCACGATCAGGCTGTACTGCGGTTGCAAAGTCACTGGCTCGGCCAAGTTCATCGTCCGAGCCGTATGAACGGCTTTGGTGAGCTGCCATCCGGTGAAGTTCGATAGGCCGTAATAGCGGATCTTGCCCGCCTGGATGAACCCGTCGAGGGTCCGCAAGGTCTCGTCCAGTGGCGTCAAAGGATCGAAGGCGTGCACCTGATACAGGTCGATTGCGTCCAAGCCCAATCGCCTCAAGGAAGCGTCGAGGGCCCGGGTCAGGTGCCGGGTCGACAACCCGGATCCGTTCGGTGAGTCGTCGGTCGGGAACCGCCCCTTCGTTGCCAGGACGATTGTCTCGGTGACCTCGGCGGGACGGTTCGCGAACCACTGACCGATGATCTGCTCGCTGGCACCGGCACCGTAGACGTCGGCGGTGTCGACGAGGTTCCCGCCCGCCTCGACGAACGCATCCAGCTGAGCGTGTGAGCCGGTCTCGTCGGTCTCCTGGCCGAAGGTCATCGTCCCCAGGCAGAGATTGGAAACGGCACAGCCGCTGTGCCCCAAGGTGCGATAGTCCATGCGAAGCTTCTCCCGCTAACGTCGGCGACCCACGGCCACGATCGTGACCAGTCCGACGATGAACATCACGCCCAAGACCGTTCCTTCGATGCCGTGGTCGGTGGCGATCAAATAGACGCATGCTCCAAGGAACGCGAGGGTGACGATCACTCCGTAGGTGAGTCCTTGGGAATTGAGCGCGGCATGGCGCCGGTCGAGATCGTTGATCCGATCGAGTTCCTTTTCGATCACGGTTCGGGTCTCCGCATCTGCCTCGGCGTACACCTGTAGTGGATCCTTGTGGCTACCGGAATCCTGTAAGCGCTCGCTCATTCGTCGTTCCTTGATTGCTCATTGCCAAGCCGGTCGAACTTCTGCCCTTCCGGTTCAGCCGCGTTCGGTCCGAACTCCGCATCGGGCTCGGCATGGGCCCAGATTGGCCCGGCATCCGCGGATTGTGGCGGCAAGTCCGCTCGCGGCTCGGCAGGCGGCGAGGTCGACTCAGGCTCGGCGGCCGACCAGATCGATTCCGGCTCGGAGGCACCCGATGACCAAAGGGATTCGGTTTCTCCCGGGGCCCACGGTTCTTCCGGCTCAGCCGCTGGCGGGAGCGAAGTCTGGGTGTCGACGAAACCGGCCTGCAACAGGGCGCTGCCGATTCGCCGGGGGGCGGCGTAGGGATCCACGACATCCACGCGCAGAATTGCGCGCTCAAGGTGACGCTGCACGCTGCCTCGGCTCCGGGTGAAGTCCAACGGCGGGAACAGGTAAGCGGCACCCATGATCAAGTGGTTTGCTGGCGAATCCGATAGTCTGCGGGCACGTGGACGCGGTCGAGAGCGGCCTCCACCGGTGATGAAGATCGGAATCACAAAGCCGGCGATGACGAGAAGTGTGGCTATCAGGATGCCGATCACCAAGATCAACGTCGAACTGCTGTTCACTCCCCAATACCTCCCTAGAACACCCTAGTCACGATTCCTACGCAGCCGGGGTATTGGAGGCCGCTAGCGTGGTGCCGCGGCGAGTCGCTGCGCGATCGATGCGGCCCAGTCGCGGATCTGGCCCCAGTCGCGGTAATCCCCAGCGGCATCGCTGTTTGCCACCCATTTCGCGATCCGGCCCTTGGCACGGGCAGGATCGAGGTTGCCACCGAAGACGACCGGCGGCTCGATGCCGAGCTCGTTCGCGATGCTGAGGACCTTGCCGCTGGCCTCCGTCCGGGCCGTCTGATCACCTCGGCCGATCGGCCCGCTCTGAAACAGCCAGGTCGGTCGGCCGGCCAGTTGGCGGCGGTTCTGCTTGAGATATCGCCGAGCAGGCTTGAGCCAGCGGCCGGCGTAGACGCCGCTGCCCAGCACGACCGCGTCGTACTCAAGCGGCGGGAAGGCCGTACGGGCGTCGCTGACATCGACTTCAGCGCCGGACTTGCGTAGCTCGTCGCCGATCGCCTCGGCGATCTCTGCGGTTGACCCCATCTTCGAGGAGTATGCGACCAAGACTCGACCCAAGTTGGGCGTGCTGGCAGTCATGGTGTCAACACTGCCTGCCGGTGACCGTGGTCAGCGGCCGCTGCCACCTCCACTCGCGGATCTCGGGCATATCCTCCAGGTGCTCCACCACGTATGCCTCATGCGCCTCGAGCTGTGCTCGGCACCAGGCCATCAGGTCGGTGGCACCGGCGGGGGTCCGCGAAGCGCGGCTGATCGCGTCCATGACCAGGTGATAACGGGACGTCTTGTTCTTCACTGTCATGTCGAACGGCGTCGTGGTCGTGCCCTGTTCGATGAAGCCGCGAACATGAATGCGGTCGGCATCCGGCCGACCGTGTACCAGCTGATGGATCGCGCCCGGGAAGCCATGGAACGTGAAGATCACATCGACGTGGTCGGTGAAGAGCTCCTGGAAGTAGGTTTTGGCGAGCCCATGCGGATGATCTTGGGGCCGAGGGAGGCACATCAGGTCAACCACGTTGACGACCCGAACCCGCATATGGGGGAGTCGCTCGCGTAGGATCTCCGCTGCTGCGACGGTTTCCATGGTGACGATGTCACCGGCGCAGGCAAGGACGATATCTGGATCCTCGCGAAAATCGTCGGTTCCCGCCCAAGGCCAGATGCCAGCGCCCTTTCGACAGTGTTCGATTGCCTCGTCGATGGACAGCCACTGCGGTTGGGGCTGCTTGTCGATCACGATCAAGTTCACATACGAGCGCGATCGCAGGCAATGGTTTGCCACCGACAGTAAGCAGTTGGCGTCGGGCGGCAGGTACACGCGGGAAACCTCGCCGCGATGGGTGATCACGGTCTGGATCAGACCAGGCCCCTGATGAGAGAAGCCATTGTGATCGTTACGCCAGCAGGTAGAGGTCAGAAGGATGTTCAGGCTCGGCACCTTGGCCCGCCAGGGAAGATGGTTCGCCTCAGCCAGCCACTTGCTGTGCTGCACGGTCTGCGACGCCGAAACCATGGCGAACGCCTCGTAGGTGGCGAACAGACCGTGCCGCCCGGTGAGCGTGTAGCCCTCGAGCCAGCCGTGGCAGTTGTGCTCGCTGAGCACCTCCATCACCCGGCCGTGTTGTGAGATGGCCGTGTCGTACGGACCGATCCGTTCCATGAAGTTGCGCTCCGATGTCTCGAGGACCGCGCCCAGCCGGTTGCTGTTGGTCTCGTCGGGGCAGAAGAGCCGGAATGTCTCGGGGTTGCGACGGTAAACCTCGGCCAGCATCTGGCCGAACCGGCGCGTTGACTCGACAAGCTTGCCGGGAGATTCGAGTTCGACCGCGAACTCGCCGAAGTCAGGCAGGTCCAGATCCTTGGCAAGCAGGCCGCCGTTGGCGTGGGGGGTGGCGCTCATCCGCAGGTCGCCGGCGGGGTTGACTGATCGAACCAGCTCATTGGGTGAGCCGTCCTCGTCGAACAGCTCCTCGGGTCGGTAGGAGCGGAGCCAGGTCTCCAGCAAGGCGAGGTGTTCTGGGTTGTCCTTGACACCGGACAGCGGGACCTGATGGGAGCGATAGGTGCCCGAGACCTGCACGCCGTCGACGGTCTCCGGACCGGTCCATCCTTTGGGCGTGCGCAAAATGATCAACGGCCACTTCGGCCGGGACTCGACTCCGCCGGCCCCCCTCGCCGCTTTCTGGATTTCGCGAATCGCCGCATAGGCGTCACCGAGAGCCTCGGCGAACCGGACATGCATCCCGGGCAGATCGTCGCCCGTCACTTCGATGATTCGGTAGCCATGGCCGGACAGCAGCGCGTTGACCTCCTCGGGAGGCTTGCGGCCGAGGACCGTGGGTCCAGAGATCTTGGCTTCGTTGAGGTGGAGGATCGGAAGTACGGCGCCGTCATGAGTCGGGTCCAGAAACGAGATGCCCTTCCACGAGCCTTCGAGCGGACCGGTCTCCGCCTCGCCATCTCCAACCACCGCGATCGCAAGCAGGTCGGGGTTGTCCATCACCGCTCCAAAGGCATGGACCAGGACGTATCCGAGCTCTCCGCCCTCGTGGATCGATCCAGGAGTAGGCACCGAAACGTGGCTCGGAATGCCACCGGGAGAGGAGAACTGACGGAACAGCCGGCGCATGCCCTCCGCATCCCGAGTGACCGCCGGATAGACCTCGCTGTAGGTGCCCTCCAGCCACCCTGCGGCCACAAGTGCCGGGCCGCCGTGTCCCGGACCGGTGAAGTAGATGCAGGACTGACCGGTCTGCAAGATCAGCCGTGATACGTGGGCGTAGATGAAGGACAAGCCAGGGCTGGTGCCCCAATGTCCGAGCAGCCGAGGCTTGATGTCGTCCGCGGTCAGCGGTCTGCCGAGAAGCGGGTTGTCCTTCAGGTAGATCTGCCCGACAGTCAGGTAGTTGCAGGCACGCCACCACGCGTCGATGGCGACGAAGTCCTCCTCACCGTCAGACCTCGGCTGAGCGGTCGGGATGGTTGTGTCGACAGGGGCTGCAGAGGTGGACAAGGCATACTCCAGGTTTGCGGTACTCGGCGGGCGACGGTGCTCTCGAACAAAGTCTCGCCCATGACGGCGCTAGGTGGTCAGAGGCCCAAGTCCCTACGCGCCCTGAGCTTGCCGAAGCGTGCCGCATGAGTCACCGCCACTTGACCTGCTCAGGACGGACTCCAGGCATAGTCGCCTGTGGAATCGACATAGCGCGATCCGCTACCGCGCCGGTCACCCACGGGGGATGAGGCGCTGCCGGGCTAATTGGGACAGCGTTGAGGGATGGGCCTCAGTATCAGCCACCCTGAGGGTGCCGCGGTCAGCGGCGGACGGCCCGATATCGACCCGGTGGCCCTGATCCGCTCGAAGCCATACATCACTGCGCTACTGCTCGCGACATCCCTGGGTGTTCCCATCGCAGCCATCGCCTATGGCTTCCTTGCACTGGTCGACAAAGCCCAGAAGCTGCTGTTCACCGATCTGCCGGATCAGCTCTTTGGCGAGGCTCCACCGTGGTGGCCTGTGCCATGGTTACTGCTCTGCGGGCTGCTCACCGGGCTCACGATCCGGTACCTGCCCGGGGATGGGGGCCATTCACCCGCGTTGGGATTCAAAACCGGCGGCGGTCCCTCGGCGGGGCGGGAACTGGTTGGCATCACACTTGCCGCGCTGACGACGCTGAGCCTGGGCGCTGTACTCGGCCCGGAGGCTCCCTTGATCGCCATCGGTGGCGGGCTCGCCGCCCTGACGGTACGCCTGGCGAAGAAGGATGCGCCACCGATGGCGCTGACGATCATGGCGGCGGCTGGCAGCTTCGCAGCGATCAGCACCCTGCTTGGTTCGCCGGTACTCGGCGCTTTCTTGATCATGGAGGCTGCCGGAATCGGCGGAATGACGCTGAGCCTGGTGGCGTTGCCTGGCTTGCTCGCATCAGGTATTGGCGCGTTGGTTTTCGTCGGCCTGAACGCCTGGACCGGTCTAGGCACCTTCTCGCTGGCACTGCCGACGGTGCCGGCCGCGGTACCACCAACCTTGGCGAGCCTTGCCTGGGCGGTGGTCATGGGCGTTGCGGGCGCACTGCTGGGATGGTTGATCCGTTCGGGCGCACTGTGGCTGCGTCCGATCGTGCACCTCAACCGCGTGCTGGTCACGTCAGCTTTCGGCATGGTCATCGGCCTCGTCGCCATGACCTACCAGCTGCTGACCGGACGCGGCTTCACCCAGGTGCTGTTCTCAGGTCAGGACGCCTTGCCGGACCTGGTCGCTCAGGCCGCCGAGTTTCCGGTCTGGGTGCTGATCCTGCTCATCTTGGGTAAGGGCTTGGTCTACTCACTCTCACTCAGCGCGTTTCGTGGCGGCCCGGTGTTTCCGTCGATGTTCATCGGGGCAGCGATTGGTATTGCGACGGCCGAGCTGCCGGGCATGGATCCGGCCGCAGCGATTGGCATGGGAATCGGTGCGATGTGTGCGGCGATGCTGCGGCTGCCGTTGACGGCGACTCTGCTGGCTGTCCTGCTGATGGGGACCGACGGTGTTGCAGTGACACCCCAGGTCGTGGTCGCCGTGGCGGTGAGTTTCGTCGTGACGAGTCTCTTGCCGGTTCCCGGGCCCCGACAACAAGAGTTGGCATCGGTCCTGCCCGAGGCCGGCAGCCGGCCTGAGAGCCGGAGACCGGGGCTGCATGACGCCTGAAACCAAGGACACCACAGGAGATGTGCTGAGCGCGGAGGCCGCACTGCCGGCGCCTCCACGTCGCGTGCTGATCATGGCGCTGCTGCGCTCGCTGCTGTCAGTTGTCGTGGTGGTAACCATCTACTTCCAACTGCCGCTAACCAGGCAGCTACTCACACCAGATGACCAGGCTTGACGCGCTTTATTTCACAGTGACGACTTTCGCAACAGTTGGATATGGCGATATCTCGCCGGCCTCCCAGGGAGCCAGATTAGTGGCGCTGCTGCAGATGGTTCTGGGACTCGTACTGGTAGGGGTCATCGCCCGTGTCATCACCGGCGCTGCCCAGCTTGGAATGAAGCGCCATCGCAGTGAAGGCGAGTCGACTGGTGGATCTCCCTCCGCCACGGGTTAGGGAAGAGGACAACGCGTCATTACGTCATTGCGAGGAGCCGATCTCTCGTACAGCCGCCGCAACCGCAGGTGCGACCGACGCATCAAACACACTCGGAATGATGTAGCTCGGATTCAGCTCGTCCGTATGGACTTGATCGGCGATCGCATTCGCTGCGGCCGAGAGCATTTCGTCGGTGATATTTCGTATGTTCCCATCCAAGAGGCCGCGGAAGAACCCTGGGAAGGCGAGCACATTGTTGATCTGGTTAGGGAAGTCGCTGCGCCCGGTTGCGACGACGGCTGCGTAGCGCTGGGCCTCCATGGGGTCGACCTCGGGCACCGGGTTCGCCAGGCCGAAGACCACAGCCTTGTCGGCCATCCGGGCAATGTCGTCACCGTCGAGGATGTTCGGCGCCGAAACGCCGATGAACACATCAGCGCCGACCAAGACCTCCTTCAAGGTTCCTTTGCGCTTCTCGAAGTTCGTGTTCTCCACCAACCACCGCCGCATCGCTGACGACCCCTCCGGGGCGTCATGGACCGCACCGGCTCGGTCAGCACCGATGATCTTGGTCGCGCCCTGCCGCTTGAGCAGCCGGATGATCGCCGAACCCGCGGCTCCAACACCGGAGATCACGAACGAGACATCGGCGATGTCCTTGTCCACCACCCGAAGGGCGTTGATCAAGGCCGCGAGCACGACGATGGCGGTACCGTGTTGATCATCATGGAAGACCGGGATGTCGAGCTCCGCCCGCAGCCGTTCCTCGATCTCGAAGCACCGCGGCGCCGAAATGTCCTCGAGGTTGACACCGCCGTAGACCGGAGCTATCGCCTTGACGATCTCCACGATCTTGTCAGAATCCTGGGTGTCCAGGCACACCGGCCAGGCATCGACGCCAGCGAACCGTTTGAACAGCGCCGCCTTGCCCTCCATCACGGGCAGCGCGGCGGCGGGACCGATATTGCCGAGGCCCAGGACCGCTGAACCGTCGGTGACGACGGCGACTGTGTTGCGCTTGATGGTGAGTCGGCGCGCGTCGGCCGGATTCTCTGCGATGGCCAGGGACACCCGCGCCACGCCAGGTGTGTACGCCCGGGAAAGATCATCTCGGTGTACCAGCGCCACTTTCGGGTTCACCTCGATCTTGCCGCCGAGGTGCATCAGGAAGGTGCGATCGGACACTTTGAGGACCCGGAATCCGTCCATCGCGGCGATCGCCTCGGTGATCGCCTCTGAATGCGCCACATCGCTGGCATTGCAGCTCACGTCCACGACGAGCTTGTCGTACCGGGACTCGGCGACGTCGAGAGCTGTGATTGCACCGCCGTACTCTGCGACGATGCTCGATAGCCGGGCGGTGGCACGAGGATCGGTGGGCGCCTCAACGCGCACAGTGATCGAATAGCCCGGACTCGGCGTGGCCATGAGGTCTCCCTTGTCGGTTGCGGCAATGTCCGCGAGACGGACCTTAATGCACCTGCGCATGAGGCAACCGTCCGTGGTCGAAATCATCCCTCCTGGGTGAGGATGAGAGTGCGAGCGGTCTGTTTGAGTTGAGATCGAGTCAAAATCGAATCGGTCCTTCGGGACCACAGATCGGAGGAACCTTCCATGGCCACTCTCACGGCGTGGGCCTTCAAGGACGCCTACGGGGCCGAACAGGCAGCCGAGCGGCTGCGCGGGCTGCAGGCTCAGCAGCTGATCGACGTTCAGGACGCGGCGATCGTGTCCTGGGAGGTTGACAGGAAGAAGCCGAAAACCCGCCAACTGAACAACTTGGCCGCAGCCGGAGCGCTTGGCGGCACGTTCTGGGGCATGCTGTTCGGGCTGATCTTCTTCGTGCCGCTACTCGGGGCGGCCGTAGGCGCAGCCATCGGGGCACTCACCGGCTCGCTGGCCGATGTCGGCATCGACGACAGTTTCATCAACGCCGTGAAGGAGCAGGTGACCCCGGGCACGTCGGCGCTATTCCTGCTCACCTCCGATGCGGTGATCGACCGGATCAAGCAGGAGTTCCCGGAGTCGCATGCCAAATTAATCGCCAGCAACCTGTCGTCGGAGCAGGAAGCGAAGCTGCGCGAGGCCTTCTCAGAGGAGTAACCGGCAGGGGAGGTCGCGGAATGGTGAGGCATCCCCGTTCCCGCGCGCGGCCCGCTGGCCTGCGGCGTCGGCTGACCAGCACAGGGGAGTCACCTCAGCGGACGCGGGTCGCTCTCCTTGCTACGCCGGAGAGCAGCGAGCCGATGAGCAGACCGATAGCCACCACAACTAAGGCTGTGGCCAGCTTCTCGGCCCTGGTGGCGTCGACCAGGAACGGCACCAGTGCGATTGCCGCCGTGGTCAGTCCGACGATCCAGGTGAAGAATCGGCGGGGCTGCGGCGTGCTCAGCAGGAGTAGATGCAATATGCCGGTAGCCAGCAGGGCAGCCGCAGCGGCCAGGACAGCTAGCCAGGTGATGCTGACCTCTCCCCAAGACCCGTCGCCCGTTGGCCCAATCACGTCCACGTCGAAGACCGCGCCGGCTATGAGCACTCCGACTATGGCAACCAGGGCAGCGACCACCGCGGTCGCCGCACCACCGGTCCAAAGCCGAACCGCGTCGACCGCCGGCGACGGACGATCAACGGAGTTGACAGCATCGAGCGGATCTCGCTGGACACCGTGGGGGTCGTAGCCGCCGCCTGGATATGTCATCGAAAACCCCTTCCGCCGCAACTGCAGCTGCTCCAATCATCATTGCTGTCCACCGCGTTCTAGCTCATCCGCGCTCAGCGCGTCGTCCAGACTGTTGTCGAATTCAAAAGATGCATCTCTACAGGGTGTCGTGAACTGGCCAGGCCCTTGTCAGCTGCTGCTCAGTTGATGGCATAACCCACCAGGGTGATGCGACCCTCGTGACGACTAGCCGAACATGACCGGCAGATCCGCCAGTTGAGAGGCCGCGAGCGCAAGGGTGGCTAGGGCGGCCGCGAGTAGCAGGGCGCGGGCCGGTCGATACTTGAATTGGGTTGTGACCCCAGCGAAGAACAGGGTGACTGCGAGCAAGATCGTCACGGAGACGTAGGCACTGGCGTTGTCGCCTGCCTCTTGGCTCTCTCGGGCGAACTGGTCTGACGCTGCAACACTCTTCTGATAATCGGCAAGCTGCTTGGCCACATAGTCGGGGTCGTCGGTCAAAGGCGTCGGCGCCTGCCCAGCCCTTATGTCTGCCTCCCATCGGTCCAGGATTGGCACGAATTCCGGACGGACCAGGCTGGCGCGGTAGAACCTGACAAGCCGCGTGTTGCCATTTGCCGCTGCCTCGGCGTACTGGGCCACAATCGTGCTGTCATAAGCGACCTTCTGAGTCGCCAGCCCGAACAGTCGGGCACTTTCGACCTGCTGGTCTGAGCTTTGCCGCGTAAGTTCGGAGCTCGCTCCACTCCACTGAGAGGCCTGATACGCACACCACGCAGTGCCGACAGTCGACAGCCCGAGGAGGATGACCGCCACAATCTCGATGATCCTGTCGGCAACCGTGAGATCGCCCGACGGCGCGTTCGACGTGGCTGTGACGGGGGCGACGGACAGCAGGGCACTCATCGCTGCTGCTCCGTCTGGCCGGGAACCGGTGGCGTCGTAGAGGACGTACCGGGCACCGGACCCCGAGCCATGCTCTGCAGGCCGATGTTGAGGGTCTCCCTACGAGCAATCAGCTCGCGCCACAAATCGGTCTCCCGGTAACGCCAGGCTGCCTCGCCGGTTGTTGCCTTGCTGTCCTCAAGCTCGAGGTCGTTTGCCGCCCGCGCCAGCCGGGTGGCCGCATCGACGCGTTCTTGCTCCAGCTCGTGTCGCGCTCGGCTGATGGCTTGGATGACCTCACCTGTACGGCCGAGTTCCGAAGTGCCAAACAGGAATCTGCTCAGTTCTAGACCGTCGGCATCCAATACCTCTGCCAGCTCGGAGCTGATGGCTTGCTGACTGGCATCCCGAGACGGACCGAAGAGGTCATCGACAGTGATCTCCGTTCGACCCAGCGCGCTGCTGACTACCTGCGTGCTCCGGTCCCGGACCATGCCGAAGATTCCGCCGGGTCCATACCGTTCGTGGACAAACCGTAGCTGGTCGGGAAGCAACCGGAATCGCACGGTATAGGACAGAGTCACGGACGTACGGTCACCTAGGAAGAGACTGACCGCCGGCCCGGTGTTTTCGAGAGCAGTCTGGTCGGCTGCCTCCGCGCCCCCGCGTGCTCGATAAGTCATTTCGACTGCCGGGTACATGACGACCATCCGGCGACGCAGGGCGAATACGAAATGCAGTCCTGGCGGCAATGTGGTCTCCGTGGCCCTGCCATGCACGATAAGCAGGCCGAGGTTGCCAGTGGGCACCCGAACGAACGACGCCGCAAGAATCACCCAAAGGAGGAGACCTATCGCAGGAATGAGCAGGATCAAGAGAATGATCCAAGCAATAGTGCTCACGGTGTTCTCCCATCTGGCACTCAATGGCTATCAAGTGCAGCGCATCGTAGCGGCTTAAGGTCATGAGGCAGTCATCGGCACCGGCACGTCGATGCCGCCCTCCATGGTGATCCGGTCGCCGACCTTGACGATGCTCGGTGCTGCGACGAATCCGCCCGCCAGCAAAGCCTCCCCCTGCCGGAATCGTGCGGCCTGGGTCAGCATGGCCCGCGGGACGAATCCAAAGATGTCGGCCAGCTCATCGAGATCTGTGGGTGAGTTCATCCGCATCAGCGTCAGGTTGTCGCACTGCGACACGATGCCGGGGTGCACCTTCGACGGGCGCTGCGTCGACAACAGGAGCCAGAGCCCGAACTTGCGGCCCTCGGCTGCGATTTGAATGATTCGGTCTCGCACAACTCGGCCGAGCAGGGAGTCCATCTCGGGAGCACACAGGTTGTGAGCCTCGTCGATTACCAGTAGGACCGGCCGGCGTTCCTCCCGGTGTCTCCAGAGATCCTCCAGCACTGCCAGCGCCACGGTGAGCTGCTCCTCGATCCGGTTGAAACCACCTAGATCAAGTACGGTCGCCGCCGGGCGGCGAGCGATGATCTGCGTGGCCGGAGGCATGTCGTACGCCCAGGTCTGCCAGGCGAAGATCTCCAGGTTCTCCAGCCGCTCGGCCACCTGAGCCCCCTCTGCTCCCGCCTCCGACCGGAGCAGATCAGGCACTTGGTCGGGGTCACCGGCCAGCTTCGGAGCCAGTCGGGCCAGCACGTTGTACTCATGTCGATCGATGATGGGGTCCAGTTGCAGGATGGCCGCACGGGCTCGCGCCGACATGGAGCGGAACTGGACCCGCAGCGAGCCCAGACCTTCGCCTGGACGCAGGATGCGAATGTCGGTCTCGGCCAGGCGTTGCCTGTCCGCCTCAGAAGCGTCTGGGCGCGCCTCGTCCAGCCGGGCGAAGTCACTGTTCGGATCGAAGATCACCATCGGGAGTCCGGTATGCAGGATCACCCGCTCAAGAGCGACGCCCAACGCGTAGGTCTTTCCCGACCCGCTCTGGCCGCACCAGAACGTGTGCCGGTTCAACTTGCTCGCGTGCAAGCCGACGCCGACGGCAGGATCCGACACCAGGCGCGCGAACTCCATGGGCGCCGGCTGGCCGGCGAGGAACTCGGCGATCTGATCCGAACTGCAACGCCGTGCCGGGCTGCTGCGAATGAGCCCGGGCGGAGCCGAACCGCGCCGGCCAGGCAGGACCGCTCCGGCGCCGACCCGTCCGTTGCTGAGGAGCGCAACGTCTTCGACGAAGCCCAGATGTTCGGTCCCGGCTTCGTCGGCGAAGGCCAGGAAGTCCCCTGCTCGGAGGCCCGCTTCGGCGGACGCCTCCACTTGAAATGACCGCCCGTCGGTAGACGACACCAGAAGATCCACCAAACCAGTCGGCGTGGGTTGCTCACTCTGCAGTTCGGTACTCATGTGCCTGCCTTACCTGCGTCGGACCTGACAGCCGACAGCAACAAGGAGACCTCCTGCCTTGAACGGCGGCCCACTAAGGGATGACGCGGTCACTGTACGGTCAATGCCCCGAGCCGGCCTCACCCAGCGCGGGTGATGACGGCCGTCTTGCCAAGGGACACAGTTTCCTGGTGGACCCAAGGCGCGGAGCGGGACGGTGACGTAGTGCCGGACGAGGTCGCGCTTAGTCAGGCGGAGCGGGCCGAGCTGGAGCGGCTGCGCGCCGAGGCGGCAGCGAGCCCCCAGGCAGAGACGGGCAACGAAACTGCCGCTCCGCCCCGCCGCCAGCGTTGGCGCTCTGTGGTGGCCAGCCTGCTCATCGTCCTCGGCTGCATCCTCGCCCCGCTGTCGGTAGTCGCCGTCTGGACACGCAACCTGGTAACCGACACCGATCGCTACGTGGCGACGGTCGCACCGCTCGCCAGCGATCCGGCTATCCAAGACGCGGTTGCGAACCGCGTTACGGCTCAAATCGTCAGCCGTCTTGACGTCAGCGGAATCGTGAACCAGACGGTGGACTCGCTTGCCGATCGCGGGCTGCCGCCTGTGCTCGCTACCCGGCTCCAGTCACTGTCGACGCCGGTGGCCGAGGGAGTGGAAGGCTTTGTCGGAACCAAGGTGGACGAGATTGTTGCAAGCGATGACTTCGCCGACGTGTGGGTCAGCGCGAATCGAGCGGCACACAGCGCGCTGGTTGCTGCACTGACCGGTGAGGGCGATGGAGCGATCTCCATTGAGAACGACACGGTCAGTCTCGATCTTGGCCCGTTCATTTCGATTGTCAAGCAGCGGCTGGTCGACTCGGGATTTGAGCTGGCGAGCCGCATTCCCGAGATCGACACCTCGTTGGTGCTGGTCCAGTCCGACGCCATCGTCCTCGTCCAGGATGCGTTGCGCCTGCTCAATGCAGTGGGGAACTGGCTCCCGGTGCTGGTTCTGGCGCTCCTGGGGCTGGGCGTATACGTCGCCAAGGGCCACCGACGAGCGCTGGTCGGCGTCGGGCTCGGGCTTGCAGCGGGGATGCTAGCTGTTGCCCTGGCGCTCGCCGGGTTCCGGACGCTCTATCTCAACGGACTTCCGCCTGAGGTCTCCCACGACGCCGCAGCCGTCTTCTATGACACCTTGACGAGGTTCCTGCGCACGGGGCTTCGCACGGTGTTCGTTCTCGGCCTGGTAGTTGCCATCGCGGGGTTCTTCACTGGGCGGTCGGCAACAGCGGTGCGTTCCCGCGCCGGCATCAAGTCCGCGATCGGCTGGCTACGCGGCGGCACGGAGAAGGCCGGATTGGGCACCGGGCCGGTGGGCGCCTGGGTGTACGCCTATAAGAGGCCTTTACGCATCGGCGCGACAGCGGCGGCCGGTTTAGTGCTGATCCTCTGGGATCAGCCGACCGGCAAGGTGATCATCGGGTTGGCACTCATTCTGGTGGCTGTCCTGGCGATCATCGAATTCCTCGGCCGGCCTCCGGCTGGCCGGCCGGCTGCGGTCGAGACGTCAAAGACAGAGAGTGCAGGAGCGCTTTAGCGCCCATTACGTCGCCGAAACATCGGCGGCAACTACGGATAAGGAGGTCGGGCATGGGTCTGCGAGATCGACGCGAGGAAAGGCGTGACGAACGACGCGGCGGCGGGAGCACGTATCGGATGCGAGAGAAGCTCGTCTCGATCGGAGATGACTACTGGATCGAAGACGAGCAGGGCCGACGAGCATTCAAGGTCAACGGCAAGGCCCTGCGCATTCGCGACACAATGGTATTCGAGGATGCCGGGGGTAATGAGCTGCTCAAGATCCAGGAACGCAAGCTACGGGTCCGCGACAGCATGGAGATCGAGGACGCGAACGGAAACAGGGTGGCGCTGGTCAAGAAGGCATTGATTACCCCGTTGCGCGAACGGTTCGACGTCAACGTCGAAAACGGACCTGACCTCGAAGTTCAGGGGAACATCGTCGACCACGAATACGACATCTCGGAGGGCCGCACCAAGGTGGCCGAGGTTTCCAAAAAGTGGTTCCGGGTCGCAGACACCTACGGTGTCGAGATCGCCGAGGGGCAGAACCCAGTGCTGCTACTGGCCATCACAGCAGTCGTGGACAACTTGACTACTCGCTGAACGAGCCGGAGCGCTAGAGGAGGTCGGCAATCCCGACTCCCATGACGACAACTCCGATGATCATCGTGATGACTGCAGTGACGAGGTCACCGTGTCGGTCGAGCCAGCCGCGCCACCTCACCAGACGGGGTTCCATGCGATCGGGTGATACCAGGGTCCAGATGACGGGTACAGCCACGGTCGAGGCCGAGACAACAATGTAGATGCCGACCGCGATGGCGTCCTCTGTCTGGGTCAATGAGTTGCTTGCGAGAGTCAGGCCGGCGGCTGCACCCAGCACCAGCGCCTTCGGCCGGAATCCCATAGCGAAGCCGACGCCGAACGCAGCCAGCGGTCCGAGAGATCCAAGGCTGTCCAGCCAGCTCTTGCGACAAGGTGGAGCGTGGCCGGAGCGTCGCCAAGCCACGATTGCCGAAATGACCAGCACGCCGCCCAGGACGATTCCGGCTATCGCTATGGCTGTCAGCTGTTCCCCTCTGAGTGACCTCCGCAGGGCGAAGGTACCGCTAGCGGCGGCGAGGACGATCACGGTGATGCTGAGCATCCAACCAGCGAGGAATGGAATGCTCGAATGCCGACGGCGAGGTGACAGGAGGATGACGAGAGTAGCGGTGATCGGCACGGAACTGAGCGCCATCGCGATAGCAATCGGCAGCAGACTGCCCAGCTCCAGGCCCCCCGTCACAAGCTCACTGCACACCGAAAACCGGTGTGTGTCGTCGATGCGGCCAAGGACTGCGGCGACCGCGCCGCCGGCTCGACCAGGTCGAAAGGCGTGCTCACCCTGACGACGCTAGTTGCGGCTGGTCGTGCTCGCGCATAGCTGGGGCAAAGATCACCCCGAAGGTGTGATGCCGTCCACTGGGGACTCGAGCAGAGTGCTTCCCATCCGAGGAGTTGGGTTGAAAGTAGGCGGGAGTGGTCGTGTCTGAACTAAGTCAGAGAACGCAGAACCCCTGGGCGCTCGGGATTGCGGTGTTCGCAGCCGCAATGCTGATCATGTCGGGAATATGGCAAATCTTCCTCGGCATCGCGGCCATCGTCGGGAGCGAATTGTTTGTGGTTGTTGAGGGCTACATTTACAGTTTCGACACCACCGTTTGGGGATGGATCCACATTCTCATCGGCGCTGTCTTTGTCGTCGTGGGCTTCTTTCTGTTCCGGGGAAGCACCTGGGCGGTTTGGGCAGCTATCGGCGTTGCGATTGTGAATGGGCTGCTGAATTTCCTGTGGCTGCCTATCTACCCGATTTGGGCTTTGGTCTTGATCGCCATCGATGTGGCTGTGGTCCGGGCCTTGGCCACGAGCAGTCAACCGGCTCGGCGGTTATGACTGGGAGCGCTGCGCGCCCGAGATATGAGATAAGAGTGCGTGGCGAGTTGACTCCGGCACTTGTCAGCATGCTTGAGGCTTTGAACCTCCGCACTGAGCAGATGGAAACTGGCCCCATCCTGGTTGGTGTGTTCCGAGACCAGGCCGAGCTCAACGGTGCTTTGCAGGCCCTTTCGGATCTCGGAATCGAGCTCGTTTCTGTGCGGCAATTGGATGGCTAGCCGGCGGAAGGGAAGACTCTTCGCTTAAGATCAAATACGCGTAGACAAGCCTAAGCAAAAGCGGTTGGCTGGCGGACTGACTGCGCGCCGTCACCTCCGTGACGGACGTCCCCTCGGCGAAGGGCTTACCGGCTGAAGCATGTCAGTTCCTCAGAACGGCGTCATAACCCGGCAGAGGCTCCTTGAACTAGGTGACGGCGCGAAGCCGATCACGCTGATTTCGGCTCCAGCCGGCTATGGCAAGACCACCTTGTTGCGGCAATGGGCTCCAGTCACTGGTGCCGTTGTACGGCTTGATCCGGCTGAGATCGGTGACGGCTGGGAGTTGTGGCATCGGTTGGATAACGCCCTCCGCCTCGCGGATGTGACTGTGATACTCGATGATGTTCACCTTCTCGATAGCAGCCGCAAAACCTCCGAACTCAAGCGCGCGTTGGATCTCGCCGGCAGCGATCGACGACTCGTCATCGCAACGCGAAGGGATCCGATCCTCGAGCTTCACGACGCCCGGTTGGCCGGCAACGTGCTCGAGATCAGAGCCGATGACCTGGCCTTCGATGAGGCAGAGACTCGACTGTTCCTAGCCATGAACCACATCACAGCGACACCCGAGCAGGCGCGCGCTCTGGGTGCACACCGAAGGCTGGCCAGCCGGACTTCGGCTCTCGACCACGCCGCTGTCTCGCGCAGCCGGGTCGCAGGAGGCTTTCGCGACGTTGCTGCACGGCGACACCGCCGTCGGCAGTTATCTCATGGGACAGGCACTGTCGTGCACATCCGAGGAACTCCACAGCTTCTTGCTGCGAACCTCGGTGAGCGAGTTTCTCGACGCCACATTGGCCCAGGAACTCACCGGCCGCTCCGATGCTGCCCTGTTTCTTGAGCTCGCGCGTAGCCAGCCCGGCTTTCTGCATCGGTTTTCCGGCGGGCCGTGGCCCTATCGCTATCACCCCATGTTTCGGGGGCTTCTGCTTGCTGAACTGATGCGAGCTGCGCCTGAGGATGCCAGACGGCTGACCGCGGTAGCCGCCGCATGGTTTCTGGGTCACGGTGAGCACATCCGCGCTGCAACTCTCGCCGCGCAGGGTGGGGCCTGGGATGTCCTTGCCGGTGCGCTGCTCGAGGGCTCATGCGTGGCGCTTGCCACCGGAGACTGGATCTGGGTGAAGACAGAGCTCAACCGGCTTCCGCAGCCGATCCAAAACGCAAACGTGGATGTCCGATTGTCGTCCGCGCTGATGAAGCTCGGAACGGGCGCACGCATGGAGGCTATCGAGTTGGTGTCAACACTGCTCCCAGCCCCGCCTCCCACGCAGACCAGGCGACAAGCCGAGGTGCTCCGCTTCCTGGAGTCCTGGCTGATGGCCGAGTCAGGTCACCCGCATCAGGCGATCTCGATCTTGGATGTTGGACCGGCCGACGACCTGGCGCCAGCATCCGGCTCGGCATCGGGTGGACTTCGGTCCAGTTGGCGGCAGTTACAAGCGGCCTGCCTATTCGCCGACGGCTCACCGGCCAGGATCCAAGCAATGCTTGAAGATTTCGCAACCTCAAGTGCTGAGCCGTACACCCGTGGCGAGCTTGGCGCTGGCTCGAGTTGGAGACAGGCATTTCTCCGCCGCCGCTGCTGTCCGAGATCCCACCGGGCTACGCACATTCAATATTTCCGCTGCCCATCCGCCGAGCATTGGAAACGATCAC
>Ga0126314_10000184_pt1 | contig 33117 bp, 34 predicted proteins | sample Plot105B_FD_92535 | JGI IMG/M metagenome (GOLD analysis project Ga0126314, IMG submission 92535) | Serpentine soil microbial communities from UC McLaughlin Reserve, CA, USA - Plot105B | ecosystem: Environmental > Terrestrial > Soil > Grasslands | place: USA: UC McLaughlin Reserve, Lake County... | reverse complement strand
GTCCCATCTATATCTTAAATGGGTATAGAAACGGTTATCTTTCTTGGTATGGTTGCGGCGCAAAGGTTCTCGTATGCAAATCTCATGTGCAAATACTATCTTCACTTTAGTATACAAAGGCAATTATATATGATGGAAATATTTGTATTAATTATGAAAGTCAACCTGTCTGTTACTGATAACAATAATCGGGCTAGTAATACTACGCAGATAATGAACCCCTCTAGCAATACAAAAATGAAATGCTGTCCAATTAATAACACTTTCAAAATCATTGGTAAAAAATTTACAATTCTAATCCTAAGAAATATGATAAATAGTAACCAGAATAGGTTCAACCAATTATTAAATTCCATCGAAGAGAGTAATCCAAAGACCTTATCAGCAAGACTTAAAGAGATGGAGAAAATGGGACTAATAAAGCGTAAGGTATACTACAATCAAAGTCCAGTCAGAATAGAATACTATCCAACAGAAAAAGGCCTAGCACTACAGCCCATTTTGGATATGATGGCTGCGTATTCCATGAAATATTGTAGTAAAGATGTTTTCAAAGATTCTAAACGAAGAGAATTTAAACAGGTATATGGAAGAGAGATCGAAACTGAAATTCCCAGGTAAATATGAATAAACAAGTTAACCATGAATGCATAGTGTTTTTTTATTTTTGTTAAAGAATTATTCTTATTATTATGAGAAAACAGCTTTACCGGTAGCTGAATAGCTTAATATTTTATTGATTAAATCCCATGTCTATTTTATAATTGTGTTCAAAAGAAGCAGATTAACTCAAATGATCTCTTTATGTCTGTCTATATCCCTGTTATTTCCATAATATACTTCATATGACCTACTAATATTGCACTGTTATGTTGCTTCAACCAGTTGCTTTTTGTTTGTCCTTCTTGGAAGTTTGCCACCATTCCAAATAAGCATCATGCTGTAAGCTTCTCTTATCCTTATACTGAGTTTCTCCGCTTTCACGTAGTTCTTCTATTTTCTCTCTTGAAGCAAAGAGTCCACAGCTTTTGCATAGAAAATTCTTGCTAACAGAATCAAATTCTAATTTTCCACCACATTCTGGACAGAAATTTGCCAAATGATTATGATCATGCAGCTCACTATAAAAGCCTTGTGAAATGACTGCTTTTGGAGAATTAGTAGTGCTATTCGTTATATGATCATCCATCTTCTATGCATAGATCGTTACCAAATTATACTAACTAAAGACACATGTGCTTATGATACATATCTATATGATTGATGGCCAGTCATCTGCAGAACAAGATATTATATATAAAGAATTACCGCCCCATTCCTGAATAAATGAGTGCGCTTAGACTTGTTACTATTTCTCTAATTTTGATCTAATATGCCATCTCTTGGCTAGCCAATCAATAATTACCTATTTGATATACAAAACAGCATCATCATCATCTTTGTTTTGATAGTAAGAGCCTCAATCCAATAATAATATCTTATAGCTAATTAATACCACAAAGTATACAATTATCTAATTCGATCAAAATCTCGGTGCGTGGACTTTGGTCGTCATTCCGCAATGGAAGCGGTCAGTTCGCCCGTCAAATGCCAGCACCGAGATAATAAATATTTGTGACATTCAAAATTAAACTGTTTTGATTGTTACTAATTCTTTATCTGCATCAACGCAGATTCCCATTTCAGATTCTAAGATAAACGATGACGGTTTTTCTAACATATCTACAAGTGGGATGTCTGAAATTGCACAGCCAGAAGCTGTAATTATATCGGCATTGTTTATACATATTATAGCACTGGGTGCCACTCGGTTTATCTTTAATGAATATATAGCATATGCACCAACGCTACTTCCGATTGCATTTGGAAATACCAGAATGAGATCTTTGATTGATTTGCCATATAATTCATGATGCTTGTCTATTATAGTAGCTGATTTGGTATCTACCATTGCAAGAAAGTTAATAACATTGTTCGTAACAAGTGCTTTGCTTATGCCAATTCCTGGCACAATTTTTCTACAGTTAAGCTCCGTATGCATACTACCACCACTAATCCGTATATTCTTTTACAATTGACTTCATATCTTTAAGAGCAACTCCAATTCTATTGGAATGATTCAGATAGTATGCACCCTTTATACTATTGGTAATTGCTGAATCAAAATCATTTCTGGTAATGAGAGGGGTAAGGCAAGTACATGAATCGCATATGAATTCCACTCCTGATTTCTGTATCTTATCAATTAAACCGGTATTTGCGGCCTGGTTATAAACTGCCCTAGGACAGAAAATCATACAACGTTTTAGAAACCTTTTACTCTCTACTAGCTTTGAAAGAAAATTTATCTCATTTATTCCGAGCTGCGGGCTTCCAAGAACGATAATATCCCCATCTTCTGCAGTATTAATTTCATCCTTAATTGCGTTACTCTCTTCTCTACCGTATGAAATTACTTCATTTGTCTTCTCTTCAGATGTAAACATTCCACAGATTCCTGATGTACCTATCGCTGCTGAAAGGGATTTCGTATTAATTATGCCTGTTTTTTCTTTCATATAGTCAAATGCAATACAAGTGTCATTTACCATCTTTCCTGCAAAGTAACCAAGCAATCCGTAATCTACCTCTGTACTGAGTTTTACAGTTGGTTTAACAGTAACCTTTGGATGCCTAAATTCTTCTATTCGAAGATCCGAATAAGGTGCCTTTCCAGTCACAGAACTTGCAAGCGCGCTGAGTGAACTTTCTTTATTTGTCAATAATCCCAGTACTGAATTTGAATAGAGCGCGGCATTACTTTCTGCAAAACTTACTGCACTCCCCCTATCCGGAATATCAAAGATTTCATATGGAATACATGTAAATGAAGGAGTAGTACCCATTTTTTCATATGATCTCACTATTCTCATCTGCTGGTCAGTAAAAATTTCTGGCAGGTTAGCAGGTTTATTCCTATCAAAACCCATCGGATTTAATGTAGTTTTCACTGCAACTTTGGCGCCTCTACTAAATTTTTCAAGAAATTCAACGCCTGCATCGCCAATAGTGTTGTAATTAACTCCTGATATGTGAGCCCATTTAATAGGAACAAGTTTTTCTGCTCCTGTAGCCATCCCAATTGCAAGCAGAATTTTGTACGCAGAAGCCATAGTTTCACCCTTCTCGCCATTGAGTGATTTTTCCTCATCCCTAGTGAGATACATTAACTCTAACTAACAACAAATTGATAATATTCCAGTAAATAATTCTATGCTTATACCTGCCATCACCATAATCTACTACATTTTTACCACTAACAAATACCATTTGATGATGTTATATAGGCTGTGTTCAGACTTCGTTTTTTGAATCAAATATTTATTGCAGTAGTATTACGAAGGATGATCGTCTGCATGAGGATAATAAGAGTATTATTATATCTTCAGCTATGTCGCCAATAATCTATATACTTGCGTAGACTGAAGATTAGAATAAATATAGTATAGCTGAAAAATGTTAGTATGGAATGCGCAGTTTATGATACTTATGTAAGCAAAAAGGACGGTAAGATCATGCACTTCGATGTGGTCGTGGAGGCAAATACCCCACATGAGAAGGCAATTGAATATGGCAAAGAATATCTTGCTAGCGTAGGTCAAGAAGGGCAAAAAATGACTCAGGAAGAGTGCCAATTCTGTCATGTACAAGAGGCACCACCGATGGTTGAAAAAGATATCAAAGGAAAGGGGTATTATATACAAAAAATGGAAGGCTGTACGCCATAATTTTTTTGCTACCGTAAGATATTATTATATTTTGAAAATTTTAACAAGTTATATATCGGTTGCAGGCCTGAAATATTATTAAGTTGGATTTTTTTCTTTGATGGTCAGATATAATATCTACAGTCGAATTGGTGAATTGGGCTATAATTACTATTATCACTATTATGTCACTTTCTTAAAAATAATATTCAAATCATTGCGAATCTCTTTAGTTACATTAATGATCCTGAAATGTACATAGTATTGGCTCTTAACTTTTCTTTTTTGCCATTCTATATCCATGTGTAAAACCTGCATCATAGACTTTAGAAAATTGGTAATTTGTTGGTGCTAATACATCTCCTACAATGATCAGTGCAGTTTTAATTATTTTAGATTCCTTAGTTTTATTTACTATGTTGCCTAATGTCCCCTTGATTATCTTTTGATCTTTCCATGTCGCTCTATAAACAACGGCAGCAGGAGTTTCTTTATTATAAATTCCACCTTTTAAAATCTCTTCTACTATATCTGATATTAAATGTACACTGAGATAGAAAACCATAGTGGCACCGTGTTTTGCTAATTCAGATATTTTCTCTCTGTCAGGTACTGGAGTTCTAAATTCCGCCCTTGTTATTATCAAAGTTTGTGTATTACCTGGAAGGGTCAATTCCAAATTCATAGCTGCAGCTGCTCCAAGTATTGCAGTTATCCCAGGGACTACAATACATCGTAGTCCATCCTTTTCTAATTTGTCAATCTGCTCTCTGATAGTGCTGAAAAGCCCAGGATCACCATCATGAAAACGAATGGCAAGTTTTCCCTGTTTGGTAGAGTCTCTTAAAATGCTATATATTTTCTCTCTATCTAACAGAGCTGCATCATAAAGCTGAGCATCTTTTTTTGTGTATTCGAGTATCTTTGGGTTTAAAAGTGAACCGGAATAAACTATGATATCTGCTTGCTCAATTAATTTCTTGGCCTTTATTGTAATAAGCTCAGGATCTCCTGGACCTGACCCTACGAAATAGACTGTGTTACTCTCTATCACTTTTCTTCTTTGCTACCATTATAGAGAAATATTTTTCTGTTGATCCCCTTCTTCCACGCAAATCAGCTAATCTGCTCATCTTCATTATCTCGCCTTTGATTGCTACATCTTGTGCAATTGCAATCATTGAATCTTCCACAAAACCTGCATCGGAGAGCATATCAATTACGTCATCAAAATACCTGCCATCTTTAAGGAAAATGACTGTATCACATACATTTGAAGCTCGCCTTACTCTATCCATGTCATAACATGCAGGAACTATGGCCAGGGTTTCATCGCCTTCTACGAGGGCAATTTTGGCCTCTGCGGCAAATGCAAATATTGAGGTTATGCCGGGCACTATGTCGATTTCAATGTCTTTATGATTCTTTCTTAATTCCTTGTATATGTATATCCACGTGCTATATATTGAAGGGTCGCCAACAGTTAAATAAATGACTCTTTTTCCTGCTCTGACTTTATTAGCAATTCTCTCAGTATTTTCTTTCCAATGATTCCTCAGGACTTCTTTGTCTTTTAACATAGGAAATATAAGATTGACCGTTTCGGTGGAACTATTGATATATTTTTTTACTATGGATAATGCTATGCTGGGTTTACCTTCTTTTGAAGTAGGTGCAAAAACCACCTCTGCGTTTTTAATTAATCTTACAGCTTTTACTGTAAGCAATTCAGGATCGCCAGGGCCGCAACCTACACACGAAAGTTTCATTATCATAAATTTTAAAATTGAGAGTTATTTAAATGAAAAGACAGTTCTTGTAGTTTTAAATTCATATATATCCACAATGCCGACATTTCTATCCATTGTAGGTACTTTTCTTTCGTCAGATTGTAATTATATCTCTGAAAATATGCCAATATTATAGGGAGTAAAATAACAATCCATCAACAGAATCTTTTGCTAGAACTTTATTCATACCATTTATACAATCCTTTAGAAAAAGAGAGATCTTGCCTATTCTTTTGTATGATGATATCGTAACGGTCAATGCTTTGTAGCTGAAATTATTATTATTGGGTTTCTTGCCGACATCATTGTGCCTGTAGTAACTTTCCTTGCCTTTGCAATTATAGCTTGCGTAACGTCCACTTCTTTTAAATTCGCTTGATTAATGGTAGTTAAAGCCCTATACGTAGTTTCAATCAATACGGTATCGATTACTATTCGTCCACCTTTATTTAGTCTATCGACGCCCAAGTTAACAATCCTTTCGACTTCTCCTGATGTTCCACCAATTAATATGGCATCAACCTGGGGAAGAAGTGGCAAAATGTCCTGTGCTTTGGAAAAGATTACTTCAGCTTTTACATTAAACTTTAGAAGATTTTTCCTAGTCAATTCCACGGCCTTTTCATCAAAATCAATAGCATAGATCTTGTTGCCTTTTGTCTGTAAGCACATCTCAACAGTAATACTGCCACTTCCGCAACCAACATCTATCGCAGAGGAATTCTCTTTAAGTCGTAATTTACTTATGACAAGAGCTCTTACATCTTCTTTTGTAATAGGAACGTCTTCTACTCTATCGAATAATTCATCAGGAATTCCTGGAGTTCTATAATCCCAAAGCAATCTAACTTTTATCCTAAATAAATCAAGTATTTTAACCTGCGATTTTTTGGTGCAAGCCAGTATAGACAATTATCATAAACATTAGCAAAAGAAAAATAAATGGAAATATGCCGTTTGTTGCTAGCTTACGTCGCATAGTCTGTGGGATATTCTTTGCAATGCCCTTCGCAACCCCGTATGAAACTATGTAGAATATTATACCAATGAGAATTACTGTTCCGGTAGCAGTATTTTGGTTTGTACTAGGTGGTATTATAATACCCGCAACTATGCCTGCAATAAGTCCTAGTACTGCTCTCATGTAAAAAACACGATCCAGTGATTCCAAAATAGGTTACTTGTGTCATTAAATATCACTTGGTTTAATTTCTTGCGGTTTACCAAGCTATAACAGCTTTGCAATTACTAATATTATTGGTTTAGTTAATATTTATGGCTGACTTAGTAGTATTGTTATGTATGGAGTTGTCTGGAATTGAACTGCATTATGTAGTAAACGAAATTAAAAATATTATTAAAGAATATTATATAAGTAACGTTAATGCAGTCACAAAAGATTCTTTTCTTTTCAGACTACATCATCCTAATAAACCTGATGTTATGCTCGTGATTTCGACTAGAGGTATTTGGTTAACAAGGCTTAAGTTCAAACAAATCCAAGAAAATGATCTTATTAACATACTCAAAGCTGAAGTAGAAAGAGCAAAGATTGAATCAATAGAACAACGTGGTAGTGAACGTATAGTATCTATAAAATTCAAACATATGGACGGTAAATGCAGAGTAGTAATAGGAGAATTCTTTGGACAGGGGAATATAATATTGTGTGATGAAAATATGCTCATACTCGCTACTCTTAGCCCTATTGAAGTAAGACATAGGATCTTAAGGACCGGTTTACACTATGTTTATCCGCCAGCTCGTGGGAATGATGTATTTGACCTTTCATTTGAACAACTACAATATCTAAGAAGTACTAGTGAAAAAGACCTCGATGTTTTAAGATGGCTCGGTAGAAGTACTTCTATGCCCAGAAGATTCGTAGAAGAAATAGCAACTAGGGCCAGTGTACAATCAAAGAAAGTGGGACAACTTTCAGATGATGATCTAAACAAGGTTTACACTGAAATACGAGAGTTAGTTGCAAATGTTAGCACAGGTAAGAATCTCGAACCTATAATAATCACAGGAGCAGACGGTAAGGCACAAGACGCAGTCCCGATCGTAACATATAATGTAACTAAATTGCCATTCAAGCTAAAAAAAGTCAGCTCATATATGGATGCGATAGATGAAGTTCTTAGCGGCAATATATTAGATCTAGGACGTAATATTAAGACGGTGGAAATTGGAAAAGAGATTGCAAGTCTAGAACATGATTTAACTGAGCAGAATAAAGCAAAAGAAGAAGTTATTTCAAAGTCCAATACGATAAGAAAGATTGCTAGTGAGTTAATGGCTCTTTCTTATTCGGGAGCACATGCTTTTGACGAGGGCCGAGTTAAAGAATTGCTAGCGGCTAACTGCGCATATGTTATCACTGAAAAAGGAGTTAAATTTTTAGAGGTAGTTAATGAGCGTATTCGACTTGATGATAATAATAATCTGCCCAAGATAGCATCCCTTCTTTTTGGAAGGGCCAAGGAAATGGAAAGAGGAAGTGCATCGATAGAGGAAGCCAAATCAAGATTACTTGCACAGATACATAAATTACGAAATCAAACTGCCAAGATACATAATAAAGTCATTGTAAAACATCAGGTCAACAAGGAATGGTATGAGAGATATAGATGGTTTATAACAAGTGACGGTTTGTTAGCGATAGGCGGCAGAGATTCCTCTTCTAACTCTGTTGTCATTCGTAAATATTTAACTGAATATGATATTATATTCCATGCAGAAATCTATGGCTCTCCATTCTTTGTTATTAAAAATTCAGCAGCAACAACGTCACCACGAACAACAGCTGCTGTTGTTGTTGGTGATGGTGATGATAATGATATATCTATGAGCTTACAACAAGTAGCACAGGCAACAGTCTCTTTTAGTAGAGCATGGAAGGATGGATTGTTTAGCGGGGATGCATATTGGGTGAAAGCCGATCAGATAAGGAAAGGCGCGCCTACAGGACAATTTCTTCCTAAGGGTTCGTTTGTTATTGAAGGAAAACGTAATTACATAAAGGGAGTTGAAATAAAACTCGCGATTGGAGTAATGCAAATGAGCAACAATAAATTTACTCTTGTTTGTGGTCCAATAGACGCAGTAAAGAAGAGTTCTCTGGTATATTCAGTTTTATTACCTGGCACTATGGATCCGACTAATATTGCTAAAAAAATTAAAAATGAATTCATCAGAGTAGCTTCAGATCATACGGAGTTGCTGGATTTTATTAAAACAATAAGTATAGATGACTTTGTAAGGACAATTCCATACGGACAGTCAAAAATTTCCTTTACTGAAAGAGGAGAGAGAAGAGAGATAGTAGGTATAGCAACTACGAATGATTTACCTTCTTCAGCTAAGCAAAGTAATTAAAGGTATGTTTTGAATCTGATATTGTGGTAAAAAGGCCAATCAGACAACATGGTGATGCTAATATGACTACCCGTGTTCTGGTAAGAGATATTATGAATAGTACTGTCATATCGGCTTCACCCCACGATACAATAAAAGATATTGCTACCAAGATGAAAGAGGAAAGGATTGGAAGCATTATCATTATGGAAAATGAGAAAGCAGTAGGAATAGTTACAGATTGGGACATAGTTTCGAACGCTGTCATCAAGGATATAAAACCCACTATGGTCAAAGCTTCGGATATAATGCAAAAGCTACACACTATAGAAGGGGAAGAAGGTATTACTGAAGCTGCTCGCATTTTGAGACAACATAATATAAAACGTCTTGGCGTAGTTTATAAGAACAGATTGGTAGGCATCATTTCCGCATCAGACGTTATTGCTGTCACTCCCGATTTAGTTGATGTAATTTCTGAGAAGGCCTCACTTATGAGAGGAGAAATAGGACGATCTGCAGGCAATGTTTCGGGTTATTGCGATGAATGTGGTGAATGGTCTGATCTTTTGCAATTTGATGAAGGAACATTTTCTTGCGAAGTATGTAGAGGCGAAGTGGTTAGTTAGCTAAGTCGAACCCAACTTTTTTAGCAGATGCAATGCTGGGAAGTGTCGCTCGCAAATTACGTATTTTTGGTTTTGATACCCTGTATTTGAGACATTTTAATGATGATGATGTATTAAAAATTGGAGTTGCACAGGACAGGATTATTTTAACCTGTGATAGGGACCTATTCAGAAAAATTGTAAAAGCAGGAGCACATGGGGCTTTACTCAAGGGTTCAGACGATCTTGAAGATATTGCTCATGTATTATCTAAATGCAAAATCACTTCAATAAGTTTTAGTACATTAAATTCAAGGTGCTCTATATGTAACGGATTAATAATAAAAGGAAGAAGCATTTTAGACATTAAAAGACATTTGCCATCTAAAGTCATAAAGTGGCATGATGAGTTCTTTCAATGTACAAATTGCAATAAGGTTTACTGGGAGGGCGGTCATATTATCCGTATTAAATCTTTAGCAAGAGAGTTAAATATGAAACTGAAAAAAAGAATCAAGGTTATAAATAAGTAAATTTTCATATAGTCCCATAAGTTTGAAACCGAATTTACATAGGAACAGTATCAAATCAAAAGATAGATGGATGGATGAATGGATGGATAAGTAGATAGATAGGTAGATAAATAAATAAATACTGATCTCTCTGAAAATGTTGTGTAAAGCTCTAGCCTCCCGCGATAAGAATTCTTAATTCGATGGTTTCCGAGGAGTCATTTTTATTCAATTAAAATTCAATTTAATGAAACATGGTTTTCATATCATTAAGTATTTACCTAATACTTTGAAAGCTGCTGAAAGAATAAAAAAAGAATAATCAAGACAAATGTGCAATTTTTCTGCTGACTTTATTGTAACAAAAGATTAAAATCACGTCATGCAGCGACAACATTATACAATGAGTTCGACTTCTGCACTAGAGCAAACGATAGATAAAGTTCTTGCTCAGAGGGAAGCAGATTTAATTAAACAGCTTGATTCTGCATATGAGGAGTCAATAACAAATCTTGAATCATCTAGAACAAATTTAGAATCTGAATATTTAAGAATTGTAGAAGGAGCTAAGAAACTAGCAGAAAACTTAAGGAGACAAATTGTTGGTTCAAGTAGACTTAGTGCTAGAAACAAAGAACTAGTTATAGTCGAAACAGCTATCAACGATGCGTTTGAAAGAGCAAAAGTAAAGATGGCCTCTTCAAATAAAATTCAAGGTTACAAAGCACTTATTACAAAAATGCTTGAAAACAGCGTTTCTGAAATAGGATCTGATGAAGTTACCATAGAATGTAACAATAATGACTTTGAAGTTGTTAAAGATGCAATTGCTAATTTCCATAACAATAACAAAGTCAGACTAAGGTTATCTGACAAGCCCATAAATGTTATTGGTGGAATCCGTCTGAGATCTGCTGATGGATCGATAACGTACGATAATACTTTGGATTCACGTATCGAAAGACTCAAACCTTTAATAAGGAAGAATATTGTCCAAATGTTGAGGGGTAGCAATTAAGGGATGGTATCTAAAGGAAAAATTGTCTGGGTCAGCGGCCCAGCAGTAAGAGCAGATGGTATGTCTTCTACAAAGATGTATGAGACTGTTGAGGTAGGAGAGTCAAAATTAATCGGTGAAGTTATCAGATTAACTGGTGATATTGCTTTTATCCAGGTTTACGAATCTACTTCTGGTTTAAAGCCTGGTGAGCCTGTAGTTGGTACTGGCCAGCCTCTTTCAGTTTTGCTGGGTCCTGGAATAATCGGGAAAATTTACGATGGAATACAACGACCACTTGAAGAAATTGCCCAAAAATCAGGAGCCTTCATCGGTAGAGGTATAGCTACAAGTCCTGTAGATATGAAAAAAAAATACCGGTTCATACCAGCTCTAAAGAAAGGAGATGACATTAGCGCAGGATCAATCCTTGGTACCGTAGAAGAAACTCCATTATTGACTCATGGTATTTTGGTTCCACCTTATCACCACGGTGGTAAAATTACCGACATAGTAAGAGAAGGTGATTATGACATTGAAAGCATAATTGCCAGTACAGAAAAGGATGGTAATAAAGATGAATTGAAGATGTATCATAAATGGCCAGTTAGAAGGCCACGGCCGTATGCAGAAAGGTACGACCCATCTGTCCCATTAATTACAGGACAGCGTGTAATTGATACATATTTCCCAATTGCAAAAGGTGGGACAGGCGCTATACCGGGAGGTTTTGGAACAGGAAAGACTGTCACATTGCACCAAATTGCAAAATGGGCAGATTCCAAAGTTGTAGTATACATTGGATGTGGTGAACGTGGTAATGAGATGACCGAGGTCCTTGTGGAATTTCCACATTTAATCGACCCAAGGTCAGGTCGTCCGCTTATGGAACGAACTGTGCTCGTCGCAAATACCAGCAATATGCCAGTAGCGGCTAGGGAAGCATCTATCTATACAGGGGTTACAATAGCAGAATACTACCGAGATATGGGTTTTGACGTTGTACTAGTAGCAGATTCAACAAGTAGATGGGCAGAGGCTCTGAGAGAAATGTCAGGTAGATTAGAAGAGATGCCTGCAGAGGAGGGTTATCCATCGTATCTTGCGTCCCGATTAGCTGAATTCTATGAAAGAGCAGGCCGTATACGAGCATTAGGTTCACCTGAAAGAGCCGGCTCTGTAACTCTGGTCGGTGCGGTATCTCCGTCTGGAGCCGACTTTACTGAACCAGTTACAACACACACAATCAGATTTATCAAGACCTTTTGGGCTCTTGATACAAGATTGGCTTATTCGAGACATTATCCATCAATTAACTGGATGCAATCATATTCAGGATATCTTGAAGATGTATCAAAATGGTGGAAGCAAAATGTAAGTGCAGATTGGTATGATTTGAGAGCACAATCATACAATATTCTCCAAAGAGAAGACACTTTAAAAGAAATAGTCCGACTACTAGGTCCTGAAGCATTGCCAGATGAAGAAAAGTTGGTTTTAGAAGTAGCAAGAATGATTAAAATTGGCATTTTACAACAAAGCTCTTTTGATAAGGTAGATACATACTGTGGTCCTGAAAAACAGTTGAAACTAGTAAAATTGATGGTAGATTTCCACAAAGAAGCACAAAGAGCTCTTAAAGAGGGTGCATCACTTCCAGATATTAGGGCCATGCCAATTATAACAACCCTTCTAAAAGCTAAATTCGAAGTCCCTGATGACCAAGTAAATAAACTAGATGATATTAACAAAGATATGGGCGATCAATTTCACAAAGTAATTGGACATGAGGAGGTAAAGGTAGTTGTCTGAAACTGTAGGTGGTATTGAATATACCAAGGTAGTAGAAATTAAGGGTCCGCTTATGATCGTAGACGGGATCACAAAGGTATCCTTTGATGAGCTAGTAGAAATCGAAACAGCAGAAGGAGAAAAGAGACTTGGAAGAGTGTTAGAAGTAGGATATGGAAAAGCTGTAGTTCAAATATTCGAAGGTACAAGCGGTCTTGCAATTAGCGGTACAAAAGCAAAGTTCCTTGGTAAGACAATGGCCATGCCAGTTTCACAGGAATTGCTTGGCAGAGTATTTGATGGCCTGGGAAGGCCTAATGACGGACTACCTGAACCAGTTGCGGACAGATTTATTGATGTTAATGGGGAGCCAATGAATCCCGAGCGCAGAGAATATCCAACTTCTTTCATCCAGACTGGTATTTCGGTGATTGATGGAATGCTTACACTTGTAAGAGGCCAAAAACTTCCAATATTTTCAGGGTCTGGAATGCCACATAATATTTTGGCAGCACAAATTGCTCGCCAAGCAGCAGTAGTGGGAACAAAAGAAGACTTTGCTGTAGTGTTTGCAGCTATTGGTGTGCAGTATTCTGAAGCACAGTATTTTAAACGCAGTTTAGAGGAGTCTGGTGCTCTTAGGCGTAGTGTATTATTTTTGAACCTTGCAGACGATCCCGCCATAGAGAGAATTATAACTCCAAGAGTTGCCTTAACAGTGGCAGAGTATTTAGCATTTGATTTAGGTATGCATGTATTAGCGATTTTGACTGACATGACAAATTATGCTGAAGCATTGAGAGAAATCAGTGCAGCAAGGGAGGAAGTACCAGGCAGAAAAGGATATCCAGGTTACCTGTACACAGATCTTGCAAACAACTATGAGCGTGCAGGCAGAATCAAAGGTAATAATGGAAGTGTGACACAAGTTCCTATTCTATCAATGCCAGCAGATGATATAACCCATCCAATTCCTGATCTCACAGGATACATTACAGAAGGGCAGGTTGTTCTTGGCCGTGACTTGTTTAGAAAAGGTGTTTACCCGCCAGTTAATGTTCTTATGTCTCTTTCAAGATTAATGAAAGACGGAGTAGGAGAAGGCAAGACAAGAGCAGATCATATGGAAGTTGGAAATCAGCTGTACGATGCTTATTCAAGAACACAAGAAGTACGTGCACTTGCTGAGATCGTTGGTAGAGCGGGTCTGACTGGTATTGATTTAAAGTATTTGGATTCTGGTGATATGTTTGAAAACTACTTTCTAAAACAAAGTCATGATGAAAATAGGAATTTAGATGAGACATTAAGTAGAGCATGGGATGTATTATCTACACTTCCAGAAGGCGAACTGACAAAAATCAAGGACAAGAATGTGAGGCAGTATTACAAGGGGAACAAATAGACAGCCATGTCATTTGGAAAAAGAGTAAGTGCAACGAAAATTGAGCTTATCAAGATCAGACGCTCAATGCAAGTATCAAAGATGGTTCACAAGATACTTGATGATAAACGTGAAGTATTATTAAAGAAGATTGACGAGATGATCGAAGAGGCCAACAAAGCTAGAGGAGATATATGGTCTCCGTTAGGCGAAATTTATACAGCAGTGTATGATGCATATATGTCGCTTGGTACCTCTATGTTGGAATCTATTTCAGATTCTACCCCAAGTGTTATGGAAGTTGATGTCAATGTTCGAAGGATTGTGGATGTAAAGATCCCCACTCTTCAAATAAAGTCAAGGGAAGGAGGCCAGGACCTTTCTTATGGATTTGTTGAGACCAATGCCTCGGTGGATAAAGCTGCAAGGCTAATTAAGAATATGCTTCATAAAGTCTGCAAAGCTGCAGAATATGAAAATGCCATATTTAGTTTGGCAAAGGAACTTGAACGAACACAAAAACTTATTAACGCATTAGAATTTGTGATTATTCCCCAGTATGAAAGTGCTATTGCTTTTATCCGTGCGACTCTTGAAGAAAGAGAGCGTGAAGAATTCGTACGTCTCAAGAAGGTCAAGGTAGTTATAGATAGGCGAAGAGTAGAACAAGAGAGGAGGTAGTTGTAAGCCATGACACAAGATATGATTTCAAGTCATTTTGAGAAGGCGCGAGCAATGTTAAAGTCTGAACATGATTTAATGATCCAGAAGATAAAGGAAGAGATTTCCCAGAGCAAACAAAGGACTCTTTCTAAAATTTAAAGACCGTTTTTTATTATTATAAAATTTCTACATTTTTTCCTTATTACCCACGCAACACGTATCTATCCATTCACCAGTGGGTTGTTATTATTTCACAAAAAGTACTACTCTTATGTTATTGCTTTAACGACTCATTAGTTATAATTAAATATGGCATTTATGCTCGAACCATTTATATGAAAAGGGAAGCACGGGATGTGATTTTAACTTTGGCCATTATCATATCATTTACTTCAATATATCTGGTAACGATGGGATCAGCAGCTTTTGCACAGACTCCTTCCACTGGCTCAGATGCCGGGGGATCAAAACTTATTGGTGCAGGTTTGGCCTTTGGTCTGGCAGGGGCTGGGGCTGGTATAGGACTTGGCTTTGTGGGCGCCGCTGGTCTAGCTGCAATTAGTGATAATCCCAAAATGCAGTCTAGGGTATTTATTTTCGTAGGTATGGTAGAATCTATTGCAATCTATGGTATAGTCATGATGTTCATAATCCTAGGTCAGTAATAATCCTAGTTTAGGAATAGAAAAGGTTTGATCTAATCTTTAACTGGATACCCATGTAAATATGCAAGAACCAAGGTAAAATAAAATTCTAGACATTAAAGCCTCTATTTCTAGTCTAGGAGTTCAAATGGATTTCATGCTACATGGTATGATATAAGAGCCAATTACTTTATTTTATTTTTGCTTGATTCGAAACAGAAATGGAAAGATTTTAAAGAGATTGAAATTTACACTTAAAACGGACTGAAGATGGGACAGGCCAAACTTATGAAAGCTACTGTAATCCTTCCTAGAATGGAGACTCAGGAGGCAATAAGTCGATTAGCAGAACTAGAGTGGCTTCATCTTCTTCCAAGTACTTCTTCTTCAGAGCACCCTAACCCTTACCTTGACGATCTTCTTCTGAGAGCTCAGAAGTTATTCCAAGATACCGATGAGGTAGTCAGGGCATTAGGAATTCCGCTGGAAACAGGTGTTATGGCTACAATGTTCAAGGGTGCTCCAAAAGGTAAGACAGATTATGCTATTGACAATATTCAGGATTTCATAGCCAATTTGGAAGAAAAGAGTAAAACCTTGTTATATGAACCAAAAAAGATTTTGTTAGAACAAAACAAGCTTTCCAAGTCACTCGAAGAGTATAGTACTATCGAGGCCGCTCTTAAGATGGCGGCAACTATCAATCTAAATTTATCATCTTTCAGACAGCTCAAGAGATTCTATTCAGATATTTTTATTGTCGATTCAAAAGATAGAGAGGAGATACAAAAGAGTCTTGGTGATCTTCCGCTGTATATCAATAAACTTGATGAGCAAAAATCTTCAATGGTTGTATTCAGCTCATCTGAGGATTCAGAAAGAGTAATTAAGGTTCTGAGAAGTTTTGGCGTTCATCCACTCCTAATTCCAACAGATATGCCCCAAAACCCAAGTGCCGCTTATGGTCAAGCTAAGTCAAAGGTTAAAGAGCTTCAAATAAAAGCTACAGAGAATACTAAAAATATACATAAGATAATAAAATCATCTGCAACATTAACTAAAATTCTATCTCTACGTGAAGCCGCAAAATTAGCCAAGGATGTCCTAGAAGTTACTCGAAAGCCAGGCGGGACAAAAAATTTTGCGATGATCCAAGGATATATACCCACACAAATGGAAAAAAAATTCAAGGATCTGACTCGTGATTATATTTCGTTGATTGAGGATGCGAATGTCGATGAACATGATGAAACTAGCCAAGTATTGCCTACTCTTCTTACAAACAAGTCGTATACACGTACGTTTGAAGTCATAACCGAGACTCAAGGGACACCAAGATATGACGAAGTCGATCCTACTCCCATCATAGCATTTGTATGGCCTCTCTTTTATGGTCTAATGTTTGCTGACTTAGGTCATGGACTATTGTTATTTGGGCTCGGTATGCTTATAAGACAAAGAGGGATTGGCACTTTAAGAACATGGGGTACTCTACTAGCAGCAAGCGGTGCAGCGGCTAGCTTAGCAGGATTGGGAACAGGAGAGTTCTTTGGGTTCCATATAATAGAATTACCTGTATTGTCTGCTATCTTTGCAAAATCTAATATTATAGGAGTTTTGAATGTCTCTGAGCTCACTTTCGATCAGGTGATAAAAATACTCAAAGTCTCAGTAGCAATAGGTATTGTGCATCTGCTATTAGCTTTCTTTCTCAGATTACGAAAGAATATCCTAGATGGCAATAAATTCCTTGTACTTACTCATGATATTCCTACCATAATACAATTTCTAGCCGTAGTTGCACTGATACTTGCTGCTATAGGATCAGGTTATGATATAATAGGGATGTTTGGTGTTTCTGGACAGATTCATACAGAACCGGTTCCTTGGCTCACGTTCATATTTGGTGACTGGGTTACAGTTGATTTAGTGGCAAAAGCAATGCCACCGGTAATCTTTGCCACTGTAGGAGTAATGATCTATGGTGGAATGAAGGAGCAAAAATTGGCTGCTAAACACGGTCATGGCGGAGAAGAAGGTGGAGGGTTTATGGGAATTGTTATAGAAGTTATCCTTGTGAGAATTATTGAAGTTCTTTCCAATGTAATTAGTTATACTAGACTTGGAATTATGCTTCTAGTACATGCCGCACTGCTTGTTACTGTAAATCAGTCATTTGCCCATGGCGGTGGTTTGGCAGTATTAATCGGAGGTAATATCGGAGTAATGCTTATAGAAGGGTTGATAGTATACATTCAGACCATTAGATTGCATCTATATGAATGGTTTCCAAAATGGTATGTTGGAGAAGGCATAGAATTCAAAAAACTTGTGCCAAAAATGCTCTATTCCAATCTTATTTGGAAAGATAACCAGATTCAAGGTAAAAGTATTCCTGAGCCAAAACTGAAAAAAAGTAAAAAAATAAGAAATAAAATTTCATAATAGATCACAATACAAATTCTTAAATTATCAATATACCAACTAATGGCATGCTTGGAACGCAGGGTGTTTCTCGAGAAAAAAAAGAAGTTGTGATGAATCTTTATTTATCTGGCATAGGAGAAGAATTTATTGCGATGCAACTTGATTTAGAGATTCCAATCGTAATAAATATTTTAAAAGAATTAAATGTCTATAAAGGAACACATGAAGAATAGCAGTAGTATCAGGCAAAGAGACTACCAACCAAGATGCAACGATGTAAAGTGAATTTTGTTATTGCAAAAATAAAATAAAATAAAATAAAAACAATAATAAAAATAATGAAAAATAAAAATATCACTCTGGCCTAACGAGCCTAGAAACTATAGTTTCCGTTGGGACTTTTTGCTCTATACCAGAGGCTATGGCAGACAAGTTTCTGACCTCCACTATCATGAGCTTTAAAGCAGCAAGCATAATTCCTACGCTGAACATGGTCCTAAACGAACCTATAACCCTCTTTAATCCTATAGCTTCAAAACCTGACTCTAATTGCATTATGGCATCTATATCATTAGCAGCTCCTTGAGGTATTATCCCATCATATACAGTATTAGATAATTCTCCAATTGCATCAGAGATCTTCTCTGCATTAATCATTTTTTGCAATGTATCCTTTGTAACTTTTGATGTAGTAGTTACTATCAATTCATTAATGTCATTTGTACTAAGGTTCCAGAACTTGCCTCTGAGAATTGCAAGGACATTATATGAATCAATGTCAGTTGACACAACCTTCTTAACATCTGGAGATTGAGATTCAGCATTCATTGCCCTGCCTAATTCATGATAAAAAACATGATCGAGGTAGATATCAAATATTCTTAGATCGCCTTTTTCCTTGTAAATTGTTGCCGCTTTTGTTGCATCTTCACCAAATTCACTACCAGAAACAGCAGCAACTGCCTCTTCTAGATTTTTTGCTACGAGCGATTTTACAATTATATCTCGTCTACCTACTAGCTCTTCAGCCCTTAGATTTACCTTTGGGAGCAATTCTTCATATGATTTTCCCAATGCTTTACCTTTTAATACTATCTTTAGATTCCAAGTAATATATTTGGTAAAATAAGCATTAAGTATTCCGGAGCCGCCTGTGACATTAACCATCTTTGCGTGTGCATTTACTAGGTATTCTCTTAGTGCTCCCTCTATTTTTTCAGCATTATAAGGCTTTGTTAGTTTTGCAAATGCATCAAGATAAACCGTGTTCTTTAATCTTGTAACTAACTCTTCCATGTCGCGAGATTCTGCAAGTGTTTGTAGTTCGCTCTTGGTAAGCATCCTCCCTCTCAGACCGTGAGAAAGCACAGTACCGAAAATTTTGCTAGGCATACTAATCTTGCTCATATCTAACTGTATAACACTCCAAGCATATACTTCAACTCTTTCTTGAGGAGGTCAACAATTTTAATTTTTAGCAACAAAACAAAAAGGTAAAAGAAAAATTGGCATATGATTAATTGGTTGATTGATTAGTCTAAAACACTAACCAAAAAATGTGATTTTCAATTATCAAAGAATGATGTTATAAATGAAGAAATCCTTACCGATTGTGAAAATAGTATAAAGTGAATGCCAAAACCAATCACAACACCCATTAATAAATTACCACTAGTCTGAAATACCGCTATGAATATGGCTAGTGGTGGTATTGTTAGAATCAGGGCAAGAGATGTGCTAACCCAAAATGATTTCATAATTATATCTGGTGTGATAGAATCATTTCTTTGCCTAACAAAACTGATCTTTATTTTATGTGGTTGGTCACTCAATTGAATAAGCATTTTTCTTTGATGTTTAAGAAATATAAATATTAACATATATACAAGATTACGTGCATATGTGTAAATCCACTCAACAAACTCATATTATGGAGAATATTGAATAAAATTTTTTACTTTAGTTGCTTTGTATGTGAAAATTAATAGGTCTACCTATGAGCTGGGTGAGTATTCGTGATAATTTATTAATAAATATGTCGTTTTTCTTATAATATATACATGATAGGCATAATGATATAAGTAAAAAAAGTATTGATTATCTGGATAATCTTAATAATCACTGCTTCACTATTATAACACCATGAAATCTTTAATCGAGGAAGATCAGAAGGAGAATGAAGAAGGAGACTATAAAAAATTAAATAAAAGACTCGAAGCCTTGCTAGATCAATTTGAGAATGAGGTTAAATCTTATGATAAATGGTCAAGTATATCATTGCTAGCCGCTCCAGTAGGGATTATTATTTCCATATTTCTTCCTATTATATTCATACAATATGTGTCCCATGGTAACCTATACGTATCCATTAATTCTAGTCCGGCTTTGTATTTGGTTTTTAGTGGCATTGTTGCAACCGTTATCATCACAAAACTGGCGATATTCTATGTAGATTATAAAAAACATGAAGTCTCTAGGACCAAATATAGGCCCATTGCTGGCGTGTGTATGTGTGACCTCAGCCAACTGAGAACCCATATGATTAAAATAGAGAAATCCAAAACAGCAGGCGAACGTATGAGACATGTACGATTGATGAACTATTATAAGCGTCAGATGGGATGGCTATAATGATTAAATCAATAAATCAATAATAGCATATATATGCTCTCATATCAATTCAATATCTGAGAGTCAGGTGACTGATCAGAATAGTGATGGTAATGCGCCTCATCCAAAACCAACCAAATCTAGTACCCTTGCAATATTTATGGCAGCGACTATTTTGGCACTTGTAATTTCTGTGCCAGCTATAGTTGTAAGTATTGTAACATACTATATTATCAAAATGAATGTAATGTTAACGTTGATAGCGAGCTTAGTGACTCTCTTTATAGCCATGGGATTTAGCTACAAATTATCCGGAAAGCTTGCTAAAATACAAGCTCATCAATAGTCAACGTCCTTGCACAATATCTGCATTTTAATATGATTTTTTCTTTATCCATAATATCGATGATAGGGTTAATGTTTTCATCGCTATTTGTAATGCATTTCAAATTTGGACAGCGAAATATTCCTACAATAGACTCAGGAAGCTGAATCTTACGTTTCTCAATTAGCTTATAATCTTTTATGATGTTGATGGTAGCATGAGGAGCAATCAGCGCAAGTTTATTAGTTTCATGTGTTTCCAAAAATCTGTTTTCAACCTTAATTATGTCCTTCTTGTGGTGTTTGCTGCTAGGAACATTTAACGCAACCGTAATTACGTTTCCTTCCTTACCTGTTATGTTTAGTGCACGTAAAACAAATAATGCCTTGGCTGATTCAATATGATCTATTACTGTGCCATCCTTGATCCTACGAACAAGAAGCTGACTTGAATCAGACATTCATTACGGCTTATGTTGATTTACTTATAACCCTAACTACACACATTGACGTTCGTAAGTTTTATTGATTTACAGTCTTAATATTATACATTCATTAGAATTTGCCAAATTCTTCCTGATGGTATGTTTCTATTTGAATTGTTGAATGTGTTATTTTAAATTCCTTTTCAAGTATAGCATTTATTTCTTGGAGAATTGCCTGTGCTTTGCTTGTATCGATTATGACTACATGAGCTGACAATGAATTCATACCTGATGTTATAGTCCATATATGAAGCTCAAATATGCCTGTTACACCCTTAATGCCAAGTATAGCTTCTTTTACTCTTTCATGTGGTATATTAGATGGAGATCCTTCCATCAATATATGAATTGCTTTTTTCATAATCGACCATGTTCTAGGAATCATGAATAATGCTAAAACAATACTGATTATTGGATCAGCCAAATAAAATTTAGTTGTTAGCATTATTATACCGGCAGCAATCACACCCGCGGCGCCTATGGTATCACTTAGAATTTCCAGATATACAGCTTTGAAATTTAGGATCTCTTCTTGCTCATTTTGCCTGTCTGTATTATCATCATTATGATTATTATGTATATGAGGGTGATGATGATGCCCGCTGTTGTTATTAAGCAAGAGCATTCCAATAAAATTCAGAACAAGTCCAATGGCAGCAACTATTATTATAGGAAAGCTTTCGATCTGCGGTGGTTCAAAAATCCGTCCAAAAGCCTCATATAGAATATATATAGAAAGTAATGCCAATATTAGACTGTTTACAAACGATGCTAGTATTTCCATTCTGTAAAAACCGTAAGTTCTTTGAGGAGTTGCTGGCTTACGTGTATAAATGACTGCAAAAAGAGCCAGTGCAATTCCTCCTATATCAGCTAGTACATGCCCGGCTTCTGAAAGCAAAGCTAAACTACCGGTAGTCAGTACGGCAATTATTGACAAGCCAAAATAAGAAGAAGTAAGCAAAAGCACAATTTTGAGCCTACGAACTCGTTGTAATGATAATTCTCCTTGCGTAGATGTCATAATGTATAGAAGGTTAATTAAATATCATCAAAACATATTCCTCACTGTATAAACTATGGTGACTATTTCGGTCTAACATTTCAATAATAGTGTCATCTTGTTAAGACTGACTGATATGAAACAACAATTACTATATGTAGAGAGTTTTTATTTACTATGTTTAGCAACCACTTCAAAAGCTAGAAATACACAGAATAATATATTTGGAAATAGTATTACGAGAGATGAATTATAGTAAGCAAAATCAAAAAGGTTATTATATTCACATCAGAAACAGTGGCATCAGGATCACACTTTTAGCCGCAGTTGGCATCCTGGTAGTTTTTGCGCTTTATGGATATAGAATATCCCATCTAAACAATGATGATGTTGTATCTTTGAATATCAATAAATCTTCGTCCAACTTAGGGTTTATAGTCATTTTATTTTTGATTGGTTCTTTAGTCACAATGGGGTATGGCGTATATCGTATATGTTTATCGCAGAAAATGAAGGTTCGATCAAATATTAGCACTAAAAGAGATGTTATTCTGATGATCTTACCTCTAATCGTAGATATTATTTCACAAAGAAAAAGATATCAGGTTGTATTTGTCAGTGTATTACTTGCATATGCACTGCTTTTTGCCTTTGTTTCCCAAATTGTAATTTTTAGACCTGGTATATCTTTTTCAAAAATATATGAGGTAGCAATTCCATCTTGGACAATCACCCCATGCTGCAATTTACCGGGACTTGTTCCAACATTTACTGCTTATTTAGCAGATGATCTAATTATATTTATAACTCCATTAAACCTCATCCTTACTGTAATTTTATCTACTTTGGTCAGTGTGAATATCACACTCGCGTTGTGCATGTTTCAAAATAGCAGATCTAAAAATACAGCAAATAAATCATGTTTCAGCGGCTTTGGAATAGCCATGGGTCTTTTTACTGCATGTCCAACATGCGCAGGTACATTTTTTTCCACGATCACAGGGCTGATCACTGCTAGTACATCTAGTGCGTTAGCCACAGCTAGTGCCACATCAGCTATTGCACCCTTCCAAATATTGTTTATTGTTATAAGTACATCTATATTGCTAGTTTCTCCATATCTATCAATTAAAGGTACGATAAAGAAAAACTACTCCTCGCCTGATACCTCATCCAAATAGAGTCAGGCTTTTACAAAAAAGTTGTTTTCTGTAGCAACAGCTAACTTTAACTTGCGGCGTCCAATAATTGATTATATAGATACTTCGAGTTGAGAAAAACAGTAATTATCAGTGTATATGCTTGGTACGCATACAAATTCATTCACTAGAGGTATGAAAAAGGTTGGGTTAGATTATTTAAACTGAAATCTGCCATCCAGGAATAGCATTATCTTTTCACCTGGTTTTATTTTTAAGATATATCTGCTTCATTTCTGTCAACCATACATCTTTCTTTATATAGAGTTCCTTTATCTCCCTTCGTTTACATTCAGAGAGCACGTATGAACAAAGAATAGGAAAATAAACAGATGAATCCCCGTAAACGATAACATTTCCTTTGTGTGATGTCTTGATCTTACCCCAACTCTTGCCCTCCTGTAAAGTTGCACCAGAGAGGCCACCAGTATCCGGTCTTGCATCTGTCAGCTGTACAATATAGTCATGACCACCTTCTTTTATCTTTAAAATTTGATACAACGCAGGGCCAGTTTGCTGAAAGAAGTTCTTTGGAACACCTCCACCTAATTCAATTCCACCAGATGTATGACTTTTCCATAAAATTGCAGCAGATTCAGCCACGTCCAAAATTACATTTAGGAAAATTCTATTATTATTATCTCTTAATAATAGTGGAAGCATATTAAGACCAATTGACGAATCACCTATCGCAGGTATGTAAACTGGGACATTATTTTCATACGCTGCAACCATAAAGGATTTTTCGGGATGGCTAGATGCCTCTTTTGCGGCCCTACCTAATAAATGAGATATATTGGCAGTTGAACCGGTCCAGGAAGATGGCTCTTTTTGATTTTTAAGTTGATTTTGAATAATAAGGTCTTGCGTTTGTAATGTGCCTACTTCTTTTATATATACATCATAGATTCTAACTATTTGTTTTGAATATAGAATATCGTCATCGACATTAAAATGACCTTGACGCACAGGCAAGTCATAAGCAAAATGCAGATCATGATATACATTGGCCCCAGTTGTAATGATCCAATCTATAAACCCGTTTTGAATCATAGTTGCAATTGCCTTGCCCATGCCTAGCGGAGTCATTGCACCTGCCAAAGTCAAGCATACCGTAGAATTTGTTTCGATCATCTGTTTAGTAATTTCTGCTGCTTCAGCAAGCCTGCGGGCATTGTATCCAGTTGCTCCAAAGAAATTAATCAGCTGTGAAACTGTCATATCTGGGAAAATATCTGGCGGATCAATTTTCCGCCCACTGAAAGAATGGCTATTTTGCATCTTACTAATATGGCTTCACCCTTGCTTTTAAAAATTCTATTTATAATATGCAAAATCATGGGAAATAAATGTGGCCGCCATCGTCGCTACCAGCCACTACTGGTACTACTAGCTTTTCCTCTACACTTGTTACTAACCTTATCGACTTTTTCTATAATATATAATAGATCTTGACAATCAAACTATTAGGTTGTTTTGACGTTATAAGACACCCTTTAAAAATACCAGAGTAGTTAAAAGTAACCTTTGGAGCATTTCGTATCCAAATTTTTAAATTAGTTAGTTTTAATTATAATCTGATAATGGAAGAACAAAAGAGAGGAGAGGAACCTAGAAAGGAGCCTTCAGAAGATTACTATTCAGGTTATTATTGGGGCAACAATCCTTACGATTCCTCTACTGTTGCTGGACGCAAAAGCGATGAAGAATTAAAAAATAGCATAATTGAAAACATCAAAAAAAACAATAATATCGATTCATCGAAAATCGAAGTATCTGTGAACAATTCTACTGTAATTTTGAAAGGAGTTGTAGAGACGTATGAAGAAAGACGCTTAGCTGGCCAAGCGGCATGGAATGTATCTGGAGTATCCAAAGTGTTAAATGATCTTCAGGTAGCCAAGCCAGAAACCGCAGGACCAGGCAGGGTATCAGGATCATCATAAAACCGATATAATACAAGAATATATGTCTTGTAATTTACGCATTGGTAATTACAAGGAAATGCTTTTGGCAGCCGATGCCAACTGACATGTGTACTCATAACGGCCATATTTATTATATATTTAATATACGATAAGGAAGTGGATATGAATACAATTTTATTATCATAATATTAGCACAATCGCATAGTGTACGCATTGAAATATAAGCAGTAAAAAGATATTTTATATAATGAAAATAATCTGCATATATATGCATGGCTACACAGAGTCTAAAAAATAAAAAAAACAATAATAATATTAATAATAAAAAAATTAAGAATAATTTACTAAATGATGTAGTAAAGGATTATTCAATAAAGCCAAATGATATCACCTCTATCTTTAACAGCATGGCACAATCTGGCGGCTTTGAATCGAGAAATCTCTCTGATGGCTTAGATATTCTACGAAGTATGCACAATGAAACGGAATGTACAAGGTTCCTATCATTTGTTGGGGCCCTAATGTCGACTGGTATTCGAGGGATTATTCGTGATATGATAAAAAATAAGATGTTTAATTGTGTGATTACTACATGTGGTGCCCTTGATCATGATATTGCTAGAACTTATGATAAGTACTACGCAGGACAGTTTAGAATGGATGATCATAGTCTTTTTAAGAAAAAAATCCATCGCCTGGGAAATGTATTAATTCCTATGTCCAATTATGGACCGTTAATCGAAGAAAAAGTACAGGCATGTCTAAATAACCTGTATAACAAACACGGAAAACGTGGAGTCCCTTCATATGAAATTCTGGATTATATTGGTAGCACTCTTGATGAATCATCTTTTTTATATTGGGCTCACGAGAATAAGATTCCTGTTATAGTTCCTGGCATAGTTGATGGTGCCGTTGGAAGCCAAATTTGGTCATTTTATCAACAACACAGAGATTTCAAGATTGATATTATGATGGATGAAACAAAATTATCCGATCTGGTATATGATGCAAGAAAATCAGGTGCATTAATGATTGGAGGTGGTATTTCAAAACATCATACGCTTTGGTGGAATCAGTTTAAAGGCGGCTTAGATTATGCAGTATACATTACCACTGCGCCAGAATGGGATGGAAGCTTAAGTGGTGCTCTTGTTGAAGAAGCAATTTCCTGGAGAAAGGTTACAACAAAAGCTCGACACACGACAATTCATGGTGAAGCAACCACATTGTTACCGTTTGTATACGCCGCCCTCTTGGAAGATAAAGAGAAGTAATGATATTTTTGTTAAAGGTGTTATGTTAATCATCAATTGCAAAAAAGCTTGATAGAAACAAAAATGTTGGATGTAACATGAGATAATAATTATTATCATTATTATTACTAATAGTAAATTTTTAATTTCGTTAATTTATTTGATGATTGTGTGTATTTATCTCCTTTTCTTTTCTTTTCTGGCAGTCATTACAAAATCATGAAAAAACTACAACTATCATACTACCTACTTCTACATTAATGGTACTTTTGGTTGATGTTGATGATGGTGCGTCAGTTTTTTATATTTGGGAAAGCCCCTCATTTATTAGATTTGGGTATATAGTTTTGATTAACCTTGTAAATCAAGACTCCAAAAACTAGCCCTGGATCATTACTGTTGAAACTTGGTGACGCATATACCAAATTTAATGGCTGGCTAGTACCATTTACACTGCTCTGGGGGTATTTAATATCTTTTGAATAAATGGCAATCGTACCTGGAGAGTATTGTGATTGAATGTTGGTTCTTGAAGCATAACCTTGAACAGTAAAGGGTATCAACTGACTGAGAAATGTTGCATTCCAGAATAATGGTGTAGGAGTTACTCCATCTTGTTCTAAATATTTATTCTCATCGAACCCTCCTATTCTAATGAACCACTGCTTCTTACTTTCATCTCCGCCATTTCCCAAAGTATATAAAGCATTAGGACTTGCAGTTGCCAGACGTTGAGCTACAACGTAGACTAAAATGTAATCTGCCTTTAATTGTCGAGCTATTTTAATTGAGTCTTCGGGTTTTTCAATGAACATTTTTGCAATAGTTTGTATACGAGTTTGATTTATGGTTCCATTATCTGCTAAGCTGGTTCGATTGCCTAAAGTAGTTATCCAGTATCCATAATCCCACCATGACGCAATTATTGCATTTTTTGGAGTGTTTTTTGAAATCCAATTTAAAGAATTTATCCAATCATTAGTCTGTATTTTATATCCTGTTCCACCGTTGGCGATAGACGGAGGAATATCTGCAGAAATCAGCCAATTAGAATTTGGTGGGTATATCATTGGAATTGAAAGTATGAAAATAATCATGACTACAGAGACAATTCTAATAATTCTTGCTTTGGACCGTTGTTGTATTCCGCCAGCACTCTGGTCAAATCTTTTTCTGTTAATTTTTCTTGCCTTTGCTGCTGATGTTGCAGACGTAGCTGATGACGATGATTCTCTAATTTCAAGTATGCTCTGTGTTACCTCGTATATTCCCAATCCAGCCAAGACGATAACTCCCATAGATGCAAAGACTAACAACCTGGCAAATGTAGCACTAACATAAATTCCTGTCAATCCAAGTATTAATGCAAATATTGACATATCGTCCCTTCGTTTAAATGCCATCCAAACACCTAATCCACCGAACATTAACAATATTGAGTAGTTTGAGAAATAATCTACCAACGTAGGTGTAAAATGCTCAGCAACTGATTGAGTTAAAGCATTTTGTGATGAGAGAAATGGATTTACTGAGTTTAGGTATCTGAATGAGGATGGATGATATACTCCTGCACCTATGACACCACCTGCTACAATAACGAATGCAGCTAAAAGAAAGAGTGTGTTTCGGATTTCTGTCTTTGGCTGACTTAATTTTTTCAAAAAGTTTGCTATACACAGAAATATTGTGCCACCAATCAAAGCAATACCTGGTAAACCAAATACAAACGAAATGCCCGGCCTTGGAAAAGCTCCTGCTGATATCAGGGCAAATATCGTAAATGTAATTGCTACATACATCGGAATACTTGTATCTCTTCTAAAGAACGGAAGTGCAATAAGAAATAATGAAATCGGTATACTAAAATACTGAATTCCTCCCCATGATGCATTAGCAAGTCCAAGCATAAGTCCTCCTACAACTGCTTTTGGGATAGCATACTTGACTTCTCTATGCTTAATTGCAGAAATAAACAAATATGTAGCAAGCAAACCAAAAAACAAGCCCAGAGGTTCTGATTTGAACCACCCTAGATTTCCCCTTTGGATTATAGCAGGAGAGAAGGAAAATAGGAGCGCTGAAAACATTCCTGCAGAAGTGCCGGCTATTACCCTTACAAGCGCAAAAATAACTATAGCAGTTAGTGAACCCATAATCACAGGTAATATGATTGTAAAATCTAGCAATGAAATACCGCGACCAAAAATACTATATAGAAAAGCAGCAACTATGTGTAGTCCTGACTGCGATGTGCCTGGAATATTGCGTCCTTCAGGATACCATGACATGGTATCATGCCATTTCCAGTATGCACTAAGGCCATGATCTACAATATATTTAGTTGCACGATAATCAAAGTAAGGATCAAATTCATTTAGATAGAATCCATATTTTCCTGGATAAGAACGCATTATAAATGCGGTCGTAAATACAATACCTAAAACACCAATAATTAAAAGATGTCTTAATTGAAATTCAAAACCTGCTCTCCGAAAAACAGTCTTGCCTCCCTCCAACATTACATTTGAAGTTGATTTTACCTCTTTTTTAAGTTACTGGCATATGAAGTACTTGAAGCAAAATTGAATTACGATTATTATTTATAAAAAATTAAAGTAAAAAAAGCAGTTTATAAAGGGGCATACACAGCTCTTTAATATCTATCTTTTACTGTTTGCGCTTGTTCCATTCTGCAACGCCTCAGCTTCCTATAATGATAATGGCATCACCATTTACAACTGTGTCGATCAGTTACGGCCACTTTCCATATGAGTCAAGAGGAGAGAATATTATATTCTTCTTCCTTTATTTTATTATAATTTTGGCACTTTTTTTACGGATTCCTTTAATGGATAGAATACAGGAATATTATAATCAAAAAAAATATGCATTTAGTACGCATTTGAATTGATCTTTGTGTGAGTTGAAAATTAGGATTCTCTGTCATAACCTTAGAGCATGCAATTTTCAAAACCAGAATTTTTCTTTTCCTTTTTTACATCTACTTTATTGCAGCGTTAAAATAAAATAAAACAGAATAAAATAAAAAATATTATGAAAAAGGACTACTGTTAAATTAGTATTACCGACTACACATCCTCATTTTTCAAGCCAAAGCATATATTCTCTGGATTACATTATACTCTATTGCAATATTGCTGTGATTGTTATCACATACTTAACTGGAAGCTAAATTAAAAATAATTTGCAGAACATCAGAGGTCTGTAAATGACGTGATTGACAAAAGAAAGGGAAACACCGCAAGAAAGATCGTTTAAATGATCACTTCTTGGATTTAGCCCCTGCTTTCACTTTCTTTGCAGACTTTGATCCTTTTTTCTTTGCTGCCATTTTCATTTATATAAAAAAGAAATCGTATTTAAGTTTTTAAATACTCTGTTTTCATAAAGTGTTATCAAATTTTATTTTATTTTCTATTTTCAATTCAATTCAATCTGATATCATTCTCGTTTTAAGATTTTAGTCTCACATGTCTTAACAAGCTTTGAGAATTTTTCAGCGTCCTTGTCTGTGCCGACTATTGATCCATAATGCATAGGTATTGCTATTTTTTTTGGCCTAATGTATTCATTTACTGCTTGAGCAGCCTCTTCCGCTGTCATAACATATGTTCCTGATACAGGAACAAATGCTATGTCAGGGTTAATCGATCTCATTTCAGGAATTATATCTGTGTCACCAGTATGGTAAATACGTTGATTGCTCACAGTAAAAACATAGCCAACCTTTTCGTCGGGTTTTGGATGAAATTTCTTATTTGTATTGTACGCCGGCACAGTTTCAATTGGAATGTCTCGAATAACTATTTTATCCCCTGGACTTACAGTTTTCACTTCTTGTACATCTATTTCTTTTAGCTGTTCACTGCATTCCTTAGCGGCAATTATACTTGTTTGTTTGCTTATAACGTGTTTTAAATCATCTATGCTCAAATGGTCATAGTGATTATGAGATATTAAAACAAGATCTGCATCATTTTTATTCTGTTGCATTTTCGAAAGTTGATAGGGATCAATATATATTGTAATGTTGTTATTGCTGGTGTCTTTGCCACGTACTCTGAAGCCATCATGGCCTATCCAATGTAACTCAACTTCAGCAGAATCTGACATACTGGATTATTATAATACATAAGATGATATTATATAAGTTTCACTTGTATATTTAAGATTAAAATTAGAACTGAAATTCCTGTTGAATACAACTTAGTTCAAGCACAGTAAATACAATTAGGAATGAATGGCAGCATAATAACTGTTAGCATAAAGTATTATTATCGTCATCTTTAGCTACTATAATATGGCATAAAGAAATTCTCCATATATACATTAGTTACTGAGATTTGTTGCAATCCCATTAAAATTATCGAGATAGTTAAAAGTTATTTTTTGTATGTTCTGGGAGTATGTTATTATTTACTATAAATGATAATAATTAGCTATAAAAATAAAAATAATATAGTATAAAGAGAATAACAATACAAAGAATCTAAGTGACTAGTAGCAATAATACTAACCATGGATCGTTATCTATATACGAACTTATCATGAATTTCCCATTTTCATATAGACGCCATAATCAAGAAAAGGTACTGCAGGAGATGTGCAATGCATTCAATTCGGGCTACAAATATATCGTATTAGAGGCGCCTACAGGTTTTGGGAAAAGCCCGTAGCTATAGCTGTTGCCAGAACATTGGGTTCAAGCTATATTTGTACTTCGACAAAGGATTGGCAGACCCAATACTCAAAGGATTTTCCATATCTTAAGGCGGCAAAAGGAAAGAATAACTTTACTTGTTTGGTAAAAGAAGATTTTATCAGAAATGGTACCTATCGATGTGGAAGCTGTGCTTCAAGTAATATGAAGGAATGCTATCATACTTCAGTACAATATGGTCATTGTATGACAGATGATTCCTTGAATGATAGTGGTTGCAAATATAGAACTGAATTTCTGGATAATTTAGAAGAGTTTATAGAAGTGTGTAATGAAGACGATGTCCCTGAATTTATGTGTACAACTATCCAATTCAAAGATACTGAGCTGCCCCCACTTGAACATGTTGGGAAAAGCGACATCTCAGAACTTACTCAAACTGGAGTGAACCATTAAGATGGAAACATTAGCATTTGCATTAAAATATATACAACAGCGCTATAGCGTAATTCCACTCAAATCCGGAAGCAATGTCCCCTTTGTTAGTAGTTGGGAGCCATATCAGAAAACATTTGCATCCGAAGGACAATTTGACGTATGGTTTTCAAATAGCCATGCTAGCAACAATCCACAGCAAGTGGAAATACCAATGTCATTGTTGGTTTTAGAATAGAAGAATTTACTTCAGCTGATGATTATAAACTCATAGCAAATCATGTACTATGGACAAATGGTAAACATAGTGAAATAAGAGTCAAAGGAGAAGGTGGTTATATTGTTGCTCCCCCGTCCACACTTGCAGATGGAAAGAGGTATGAGCTAATTGATGGCAAAAGTACAGTAGCTATATTATCAAAGACACAAATCGCCAGCACATAATCTCAGAACGCAAAGAAAAGGCTCATTGGGTACAAAATATCATGCACAATCCAAGAATCATGTTTACTGTAAATTCCAAGTCATTTGAAGGCGCGGCACGAATTGTTGATAAACATCGTGAGCCCAAATTGGCAGAAGAAGTGTCTGGTCATATGCATACAAAGTATGGATGGAGCGATGGCTTAATTGTAGAGCTGGCCCATCCAACGTATTACTAAATAGATATTATTAAACCACAAGGCTGCAACAAATAATAATAAAGATAACGAAGTGGTTCACAGCCTTCTACCAAAGGTTCGACTGAGTATTTCACCGGCGCCGTTCGCATTGATCCCTTGTTCCAAGCAAACGATCCACCGCGGGCGGTTGGTGCCACTGTCACATTTGAGCCTGGCTCCCGTATTGTATGGCACACCCATCCGCTAGGCCAGACCTTATTGTGACATATCCTATTAATTATATAAAAATTAATACAAAAATTTAGCATAGTCCACCCTGTTCATAAGGCCCTATTTTGAGTTCAGCTAAAATTCCATGATAATAGACGATGATAGATGATGATACGAGATAATGCCTGATTATGGATGGATAACAATATAATGGAAATGGTAACTTAATGATAATTGGATGGTAATATAAGATATGGAATGGTAACAATCGTCCATTTTTTATTTTATACTCATTTTTATAAATACTTGCAGAAACATATGATATCAGATATAGACTCAAATGGAGTATTGACCAGAAAGGAAAAAGAAGAGCTTATTTTAGACCTGTATTTTAACCAGAACAAGAAATACAGCGAAATAGCAAAGATAGCAAGAATCTCC
>Ga0126314_10000183_pt1 | contig 33156 bp, 21 predicted proteins | sample Plot105B_FD_92535 | JGI IMG/M metagenome (GOLD analysis project Ga0126314, IMG submission 92535) | Serpentine soil microbial communities from UC McLaughlin Reserve, CA, USA - Plot105B | ecosystem: Environmental > Terrestrial > Soil > Grasslands | place: USA: UC McLaughlin Reserve, Lake County... | reverse complement strand
GCTGTCTCGGCGGTGGCTGTTGGTGCCCGCCGTCTGGGTGCTCGCGCTCGCGACCGTGGGGAAGACGGAGACGCATCGCTTCCTGGAGTGGAGGCCGGAGACGGGGCTCGCCTTCATCGCGGTGGCGCTGGGGGTGGGGCTGTTGTCCGCCGTCTGTCAGACGGGTGGAGTGCAGCGTGCGCTCAGCGCGGTGGCGTCGAAGCTGACGCCCGGGCTGGAGGGCACCTGGAGCGAGCCCTTGTGGGTGGGAAGCGCCGGAGCGCTGGCGCTGCTGCTCCTGGGGCGACTGGCGGATGCGGGGCCGGGCGCGCTCTCTCCGCAAGTGGCGGCGGGCGCGGTCCTCACCTCGCTGGTGTTGATGTTCGCCCGTGAGCGGTGGATGGCGAACGTGGCCACCGGACTGCTCGCGGCCTCGCTGGTCGCAGCGGTGCCCTGGTTGTGGCTGCCCGCCGTCATCAGCGGCGCGGGCCTGGTGCTGTGCGTGAGCGGCATGGTGCTCGACGAGCGAGGGGTTCGCGTCGGGGCCTCGCTGCACCATGGTGGCTGGGTGCTGGCCCTGCTGTCGCTGGCCACGCTGAGTGACCTGGAGCACCTGGCGACGCCGCTGTGCTTCCTCTTCGGCCTCGCCTCCGCGTGGACGGTGGTGTGGCGTCGGCGTGAGCGCGAGGTGGTGGGCTGGCTGGCGTCGCTCGCGGCGGCCCACGGCGCGCTGATGCACCTGGGCGCGGTGTATTCGTCCGGACGCGGCTCGGAGTTCATCCTCCCGCACTTCGGCGCGGCCAGTGCCGTGCTCGCCGCGCTGGCGCTGTTCGTGGCGGGCGCGAAGCTGCGTCGGGGCGTGGGGCTGGGCTTCACCGTCGTCGCGCTCACCGAGGTCCTTCTCGGGTTGTCGATGCTGGGAGCGACGGGAGACGCGCTGCGCGAAGCGCTGGTGGCCTGCACGGCGCTGGCGGTGCTGTTCGTCGCGCTGGTGCGCCACGCCGCCGTGGCGAAGGACGAGCCGGCGGCGTTCCTCGCCCAGGCCGTGCTCGTGCTGGGCTACCTCTCCGTGCGTCTGTTGGGCATGGGTGCCCACCCGAGCACCGGGGACAGCCTCGCGGCGCTCGTGGGCGGCGCCCTCTTCACGGGCCTCTACTTCTTCGTGCAGCGCGAGGGCTCCAGCCTGGGTGTCTTCAGCAGGCCCGCGCTGTGGGGCGCGTTCCTCTTCCCGCTGGCGGGGTTGTTCTCCGCGCCGTGGAGCGAGCCGCTCCAGGTGGCCGCGCTGCTCGTGGGCCATGCCGCGCACTTCGCCGCGCTCGCGTCGCACCCGACGCGCAGAGGCGTGGCCTCGCTCGCGTCGGTGGTGGCCTTCAACGTGGCGCTCTACCTCGTGTGGCAGGGCACCGGGAACGGCGAGCCGCAGTTCTACGTCATCCCCGCGGGCCTCTCGCTGCTCGCGCTGCTGCGCGTGTTCCGCGGCGCCATCGACGAGGACACCTACGCACGGCTGCGCGCGCTGGCCGTCACCGTCATCTACGTGGCGGGAGCGTGGAAGCCGCTGATGTTCAACGACGGCGGCGCCATGCTGCTGTGCGTGTTCCTCTGCGTGGTGGGCGTGGGCTTCGGCATCGCCTTGCGCATTCGCTCCTACGTGTACCTGGGCACCGCGTTCATGGTGACGTGCATCGTGGCGAACCTCGTGCGCTTCGGAATGAGGGACCACCGCATCGCCGCCGCGTCGCTGTTCGTCCTGGGCCTCGTCGTCATCGGCACCATGGTGCTGCTCAGCGCCCACCGCGCCGCACTCCTCCAGAGGTACACGCGGGTCCGCGCACTGCTGTCCACCTGGGAGGGCTGACACTTCGAGTTCTTGGCGGGACCCCCAAAAACGTGGGATTGAATGCGGCGCCAACTTTCGAAGGGCCTCCGGTTGTCCCGTCTTCGCCTGCTCGCCACCGTTCCGCTGTGTGCCCTCATCGGCTGTGCCACCGTGCAGTCCCGCGACGTCGGGGCTGCCCTGGAGGTGGCGCCACAGGTGGCGGTGGCTCCCACCGAGCAGGTCGTGGCGGATCCCTCCGCCGAGCCGTCCGTCACGGTCCTCGCCGAGTCAGAGGGCGCGTCGAACTCCCAGCCGCCCCTGGTGAAGTCCGACGCGCCAGCAGCGCCGAAGGCCGAGGTGGGGCCGCGCGTCGTGGCCACCGTCGTCTCCGAGGAGAAGGAGCGACCGCTGGTGACAGGGGTCATCGCGGCCGCGCTGGAGGCCGTCGCGCTCGTCGTCCCTCCATCCACGGACCTGGCGGCGGGCTTCTGGGATGCCTACCGCACGCCGATGCAACTGGCGCGGCTCATCGTGACGCGCTCCATGCAGCTCGTGGGTGAGCGCAACCTCGCGAAGGTGAGCCGGGGCATGCCCAATGACTGCTCCGGCTTCGTGCGCCTGGCCTATCTCTCCGCCGGCATCGACCTGGTGGCGCATGGCTTCCAGGCAGGGGAGAACGCCGTGTCCGCCATCTTCCGTCGCGCCACGGAGGGCAAGCGGCTGCACCACCGCGCGCCGCGCCCCGGGGACCTGGTGTTCTTCCGCGAGACGTATGACCGCAACCGCGACGGCCGCCGCAATGACGGGATGACCCACATCGGCGTGGTGGAGGATGTGGGCGATGACGGCACCGTCACCTTCATCCACCGGGGCAGCAAGGGCGTGGCCCGCAGCCGGATGAATCTGTCGCATCCGGAGAAGCACCAGCTCGCGCAGGGCGGACCCGTGGTGAATGACTTCCTGCGGCCCGCGACGAAGGGTGGACGCGCGTACCTCACGGGCGAGCTGTTCGTGGCCTTCGCGTCTCCCGACGGGCTGTAGATTTCCAGTCAGTACCTCGCACCCCGCGTGGCTTTGAAGCACCGCGCGGTTGATGCGTCATGACGGGCATGAGAATCGCCCTGCTTGTCGGTGGTCTGTTGCTCGCGTCGGGTTGTGTCGTCCACTCGCGCTCACCGCCCCGCCCCGCGCCTTCACGTCCTCCTCCGCGTCCGTCCGCCATGTCCTACAAGGAGGCGGTGGACCGGGGCTTCGGCGAGTGTCGCGCGCGCCGGTTCGACTGTCGGCTCAAGGAGGCGCACCGGACGGGCAACGACGTCTGGAAGGTGAAGTTCTTCGCCTCCGCGCCTGGGGCAAGAGGCCATCTGCATCTGGATTACGACGCCTTCTCGCGCAACCTGCTCAAGGTGGACGAGAAGGTGAAGGCCCATCGCGGTGACCGGGACGATGACGACTGGGATGACGACGACCACCATCATGGCCGTGGCAAGGGGAAGAAGAAGGGCCACGCCCGGCACGACGACTGAGCACGTCCAGAGGCTCGGGCGGTGACTCGCCGCCCGGGCTTCAGCCGCCCTTCTTGTTCAGCAACCTGATGGCGCGGTTCGCGTCCTCCTGACCGCAGTCGCCCTTGGACTCCTTCAGCTCGGCGAGTCGGATGAGGGCGGGGACGGCGTCCATGTTGCCCAGCGCGCCCAGCCGCTTGGCGGCGAGTCTGCGCACGGGGCAATCCTTCGACTCCAGGGCCTTGGAGTAGGCCAACACCAGGTCCACACCGTCCGTCAGCCTGACGGTCTCCAAGTAGCGGAGCGCGCCCCACTGCTTCAGCGAGTACTCGTCTTTGACGAGGCTCTCGAAGTACGGATGCACCCGCTCCTTCGGGAGGTTGGTCAGCAGCTTGCGCAGGTCGTCGTTGTCATTGCGACCGAAGTCCTCCGCGAGCCCATCCAGCAGCGTGTCCTCCACCGCCGCGCGGCCCTCCTCGTCCAGGGTGGCGAGCAGCACCCGCTCCTTGTCATGGTTGCCCAGGGCGTGGTGGGTCGCCGCGAGGGCGCGCCGCACCGGCGCCTGCTTCTGCTCCTCGTTCGACGTCGCGTTCAGCAGAACGAGCGCTTCGTCCTTCTTGCCGTCCTGGAGCAGGGACATGGCGCGCACGGCGGGGCTGTTCAGATGCACCACGATGGCCACGCCCAGGAGCGCCACGGCTCCGAACAAAGCCATCGTCACGCGCGGCTTCGCGCGCGCCATCGTCACCGTCTTGCTCAGGCCCGCCTTCACTCCGGGCGGCACCGTCAGGACCGCGTTGAGGCGGGTCAGGCTCGTGCCCAGCCGCGCCTTGCCCGCGCGCACGGCACTGGAGATGGAGCGCATTCCTCGGGAGAGGGGCGCCATCGCCGCGCGAGTCCGTTGGACCGCTGGAGCCAGGCGCACCGCGAGGGCGTTCTGCTTCTCGAAGCGACCGCCGAAGGGAGGCCCCTCGGCCCCCTGCTGGCAGCGGTAGAGCTGGAGCTGTTCCTCGCGGCCGGGGAGGGTGATGGAGCCGCAGGGTTCGACCTCCGCCTCGGCGCGGTTGCGCGCCAGGTTCACCGCCTCCGTGAAGGTCACCTGGCCCGCGGCGGCGACGTGCTCCACCGTCTCCAGCACCTCCATGGGCTCGCCCAGCACGGTGTCGGCGGTCAGCAGCACCTCGCCGGCGTGCAGGCACACGCGCACGTGCAGCCGCTCCTCGGCGGGCAGCGCCTCGTTGTGCCGCCACAGCCGGTCCTGCATGGCCATGCCGCACAACACGCCCGCGGTGGGCGAGCGGAACACCACCAGCAGCGCATCTCCGCGCTTCTGCACGAGCCGTCCCTCGTGCTCTCGCACCAGCGGCATCAGCAGCCGGTCATGCGTCTCCAACATCCGCGCGTTCTCTTCGTGTGTCTGCCGGCTGGTCCGCTCGGTGAAGCCCTGGATGTCGGTGAGCATCACCGTCAGGTTCTGCGGCTTCACCGTCGACGTGCTGCCGGACAACGTGGGCCGCGTGCCGAAGGCCGCCGTGCCCGTGCGCATGGCCGAAGGCGACGCGCTGTCCATGCCCGGCGAGGACGCCAGTCCGAACGCTGCGGTGCTCTGGCTCGTGCGGCTCGGACGAGGCGCTGGTGCCGCGTCCGCCGCGCCGAAGACGGACGTGCCGCTGGGGCCCGCGGTGTTCGTCGCTTCTCCCGCGCCGAAGACGGACGTGCCGGAGGGCGTGGTGGTGGTGGCGGGCGCGCCGACGTAGGCGGGAGTCCCCAGGCCGGGCGTGAAGGCGGACAGCGCCGAGTGCGCGGCGGCCAGCGCATCCGCCAGCTCATGCGCGTTCTGGGGCCGCTTCGCCGGGTTCTTCTCCAGCAGGCGCATCACCAGCGACAACAGGCCGATGTAGCGCGTCAACGAGGGCGCCGCCCTGTCCAGCGGGAGCGGGGCGTGGGAGGCGTGCTGCGCGAGGAAGTGCCGCGCCTGGGGGCCTTCGAAGGGGAGCCGCCCGGACAGCACGCGGTAGATGAGCACGCCGAAGCTGTAGAGGTCGCTGCGCGTGTCCACCTTCGCGCCCACCGCCTGCTCCGGCGACAGGTACTCCGGGGTACCCAGCACCACGCCCACCTGGCTGACGTTGCTCTGCGCGTCCGGCTCCACCAGCCGGGCGATGCCGAAGTCCAACAGCCGCGCCTGCTCGCCGCGCGCGCCGGGGGAGATGAAGACGTTCTCCGGCTTCAAGTCGCGGTGGATGATGCCCTTGTCGTGGATGGCGGCCAGGCCCTCCGCGAGCTGCTGGAGCAGCGGCAGCGCGCGGCCCGGCGCCATGGCACCCCGGGTGAGCACGTCGTAGAGGCTCTCGCCTTCCACGAACTCCATCACCAGACACGCGTGGTCGCCGGACTCACCGAAGTCGACGATGTGCACCACGGCGGGGTGCTCGACGGCGGAGAGGAGGCGGGCTTCGCGCTTGAAGCGCTCGGCCATGCCGGGCTGCGCGTTGAGGTCGTGGTGAAGGACCTTGATGGCCACCTTGCGGCCCAAGGAGACCTGTTCACCCAGGTACACTTCGCCCATTCCGCCCGAACCCAATGGACGGAGTACTCGGAAGCGACCGTCGAGGACGAGAGAGTCGGGAGCCAGCACGCGGGGCGCATATTGTCCGACTTCGCTCCGGCGCGCATGACGAACAACGCATGCGGCCCTGGGGTCGCCAAGCCCCTCCGGTTGCCCCCCGGGCGGGGGATTGTCATAAATTTCGGGCGCTTGGAGGCCGTGGTAGTTTCCAGGCTCCCGCGATGGCCAACGAGAGCGACTCCCTAAAGCCCACCGCGGCGCCCGATGCGCGCGCCGCTACACCCGAGCTGCGCCTGCTGGACCGCAGGGCGTTCGTGGGCTTCCCGGCGCTCGAAGTCGTCCCGGGCCTGCGCATCTCCGACTTCGCGCTGCAGATTCCGGACGTCAGCTTCCCCTTCAACGTCAGCGCGGGTGCCACGCGTTATCAGCGCAAGAAGCTGCACTTCGGCTTCCTGGAGCTGTCCGTCGACGCGGATCTGGTCACGCGGCGGGTGGCGGAGCTGGCGGGGCGGCTGGCGGGCCTGGAGGAGCTGCGGCTGCACTTCCGTCCCGGCTACCTGGAAGGACAGGGACGACTGCCCGCGCCGGAGCGCACGCCCTTCACGTTCAAGGTGGCCTTCGACGCGGATGGCGAGAAGCTCGCCGTCTATCTCTACGACGTGCGCCTGTACGGCTTCTCTTCCACGCCGTCGGTGCAGGTGCCGGGCCTCTTGTCCGCCGCCGTGGGCGCGCTGGCGCTGGTGCCGGACGTGGAGGTGCGCGGCGCCTCCGGCTTCTCCACGCGGGTGCTGCCCGCGCTGTGTCAGCTCGCGGCGGTGAGCCGTGGCTACAAGATGCCGTCGCTGGACACCGCGCGCCTGTCCGCCGCCGAGGTGTCGAGCACGGGGTTGAAGCTGCGCTTCGCGGCGGGCGGCCTGCCTCCGCCCGCCACGCCCGACGAGGAGCTGCTCCTCACGCTGGAGGGTGCGCGGGCCTTCGCGGACGCGGAGGGACTCATCGCCCAGGGCCGGCTGGCCGAGGCGCGGCAGCAATACCTCCAGGCCGGAGACGCGCAGGAGGCGCACCCCTTCGCCGCCGAGCGGCTCTTGTCGCTGCTGGTGGCCGACCCGCAGGCGCACGAGCTGGCGTTGGATGTGGCCGCCACGCTCCAGCGTCGTCGGGACCGCAGCCCCGCCGCGCTGTGGGGCGAGGCCGTGGTGCGCGAGCGCCGGGGCGAGGGTGCCCGCGCCGCCGAGCGCTACCTGGCGCTGTGCGCGCTGGCGCGTCGCACGTCGGAGGAGGCCGCGGCCTTCTTCTCCGCGGAGGCCGCTGCCCGCTGCTCCCGCGACACCGCGCCCCAGGTGGCGGTGAAGGCGCTGCACGAGCTGCTGGGCCTGAAGCCGGACCACCTGCCTTCGCTCAAGGCGCTGGCGCGTGCGTCGGACCAGGCGCGTGACAGGGCGGGCGCGGTGCGGGCCTACCGCCGTCTGGCGGCGCTCGCGAGAGACCCGCACGAGGCCGCCGACGCGCACGTGCACCTGGCCCGGCTGTGCGCGCAGACCGAGGACGACATCGCCGGAGCGCGCCTGCACTGCGAGGCGGCGCTGCGGCTGTCTCCGGACCAGTCGGATGCGCTGTTGCTGCTGGGTGAGCTGTGCCACCGGGGCGGCGAGCACCTGCGCGCGCTGAAGGCGTTGGACCGGCTGCGCGAAGTGTCCATGGCCCGTCACGAGCTGGACCGCGTGGGCCACGCCGACCTGATGGCCGGTCGCGTGTGGGAAGAGGGCCTGAAGCAGCCGGAGAACGCGCTGCTGCGCTACCGCGAGGCGGTGTCCCTGCTGCCCGGCGAGGCGGAGCCGCTGTTCGCCGCCGCGCGTGTCGCGGAGGGACTGGGCCGGTTGCAGGAGGCGCTCGCGGGCTACCAACAGGCGCTGGAGCTGGCGGGGCCGGCGCCGCGCTCGGAAGGTGTCCGCCATGCAGCGCACGCCAGCCACCATGCGCTGGCGCGGCTGTACCGCTCCCGTCTGGGAGACCCGGCGCGGGCGCGCGAGCACCTCGAGTCCGCGCTGGCGTTGGACCCTCGCGACGGGGTGGCGCTCGAGGAGCTGATTCCGTACTTCCGCATCACCGGGAAGTCGCCGGAGCTGGCCGACGCGCTGGAGAAGTCCGCCGCGCTCATGGACGAGCCGGCCAGGCGCGCCGCATCCTGGGCAGAGGCGGGTGAGCTGTATCGCGGTCGACTTCAGCAACCGGAGAAGGCCGAGCGACTGTTGCTGCTCGCGCTGGAGGCGGACGCGGACCATCGGCCCGCGCTGGAGTCGTTGCTTGCCTTGGCCGAGGCGCGGCGTGATGGGCCGCTGTTGACGCGGTGCCTGTCGGCGCTGGCTCGACTGGCGCCGGACGCGAAGGAGCGCGCGCAGAAGTACCGCCGCCTCGCGGTGGCCGCGCGCGACCTGGCCTTCGACCTGGACCTGGCGGTGCACTCCCTCCAGGAAGTGCTGCGCGCGGAGCCGGATGACCTGCCGGCGCTGGGTGAATTGTGCGCCTTGCAGCGCAAGCGCGCGGACATGGCCGGGCTGGCCGTGGCGCTGGAGGAGCGCGCGCGGGTGGCGGAGGCGCAGGGCGACAAGCGCCTCGCCGCGGCGGCGCTGCGAGAGCTGGCCGGGGTGCTGGAGGCCCGGCTGGGCCGTGTGGGTGACGCGCTGGTCTCACTGGAGAAGGCGGCGCGGCTGGCCCCGGACTCCGCCGTGCTGCTGGACCTGGCGGACCTGTCGCTGCGCTGCGAGCGCCCCGAGCATGCGCGACGCGCGCTGGAGTCACTGCTGTCCACGCTGCCGCGCACCGCCGCGCCGGAGAAGCTGGCGGACGTGCGCGCCCGGCTCGGTCGCGCGTGCGAGATGCTGGGCGACCGCGAAGGGGCCATCGCCGCGTATGCGCAGGCGCTGCCGCTGCGCCGGCTGGACGACGCGCTGGCCGCGCGGCTGGAGTCGCTCTACACGGAGGCGGGCGAGACGCAGGCGCTGGCCGAGCTGTGGGCGGGTCGTGCCCAGGCGCTGATGGGCGCCGACCGCGCCGAGGAGGCCGCGCCGCTGTTCCTCCAGAGCGCTCGCGCCCTGCTGGAGCGAGGCGAGAAGGCCGCCGCGCTGTTGCGTTTGACGGCCGCGCTGGAGGCCAGTCCCCAGGGCCCGCTGGCGGCCGAGGTGCTGGAGTCGCTGGCCGAGCTGGAGCTGGAGCGTGGCGAGAAGCTGGAGGCCGCGCGGCTGTACGCGCGCCGCGCCGTGCTGGTGCCGGAGGCCCGCTCCGGCGCGAAGCTGCTCTACCGCGCGTCGCTGCTGGCGGCGGGAACCAGTCGCGAGGAGGCGTTCCTCGCCGAGGCCCTGGAGCGCGATTCGAGCTTCGCGCCCGCGCGTCAGCGTCGCGGTGAGCTGAAGCTGCCCACCGATGCGCGCGCCGCGCTGGAGGATTTCGAGGCGGTGCTGGCGCTGCCTCCGGTGGACGCGGACGCGCCGCGCGAGGCGGAGCGGGTGGCGCTCACCCGCAAGGCCGCCAGCGCCGCCGTGCGCGCGGGCCGGACGGACTCCGCGCGCCGCCTGCTGGCCGAGTACTGCATCCGGGCTCCCGAGGACCTCGACGCCCGCGTGGAGTTGGTCAACCTGCACCGCAAGGCCGGCGCTCGCGAGGCGCTGGCGGACCTGCTGGTGGAGCTGTGGCCGCGCCTGTCCGGCGAGCCCCGGCGCGCGGCCCGTCGCGAGCTGGCGGAGCTGTCCCTCGTCCTTGGCCGTGCTGGCGCGGCGGTGGACTCGCTGCGCAGCCTGCGCCTGGAGGAACCGCAGGACACCTGGGCGGCGCAGGCGTTGCTCGACCTGCTGCCTCCGCCGGGCACGGGCTCCTCGGACGAGGAAGCCGAGCGCCTGGAGTTGCTGGGCGCGCTGGTGACGTCGGCGACGGGCGAGGACCGCGCCGAGCTGCTCTCGCGTCGCGCCGTGCTTCACCGCGCCACCGGCCGAATCCCCGCCGCGCGCGAGGACTTCTCCGAGGCCGCGAAGCTGTCCCGTCGTCCCGCGGCGCTGCTGCTCGCGTTGGCGGAGCTGGCGCGCGAGTCGGGCGATGAGGCGGGCGAGCTGGGAGTGTGGCGCCGCGCCGTGGTCGCAGACGCCCAACTGGGCACGCGCGCCCGGGAGCGGCTGCTCGCCCTGGCCGTCGTGCTGGCGGAGAAGGACGAGCGGGAGCTCGCGCGCGAGGCCCTGGTCTCCGCCGTGGCGCTGTCCCCGACGGACGCCGAGCGCTGCGACGCGTACTTCGCCCTGGCCGACCTGGCCCACCGCGACGAGCGCCCGGACGAGGAAATCTCGGCGCTCGCCGAGGCCGCGCGTCAGGGCCCCACGGCCCGCCGGGTCGAGGCCCTGCTCGCTCGCGCCACGTTGCTCGAAGCGCGCGGGCAGCTCGCGGACGCTCGGGAGAGCCTCAAGGCCGCGCTGGCGCTGGCACCGCGTCATGCGCAGGCCACCGCCTCCCTGCAGCGCGCGCTGCGGGCCCTGGAGGACTGGGCCGCGCTGGCGGAGCTGCTCTCGGCGGAGGCGCCTCATGCTCCTCCGTCCGAGGCGGCGGCGATGTACTCGGAGCTTGCGTCGCTCTACCTGGAGCGCCTGGAGCAGCCGGCTCCCGCCGAAGCGGCGCTGCGCCAGTCGCTGCGGTTCGCTCCCGCCGATGCGGACGTGCGGCGCCGGCTGGTGTCGCTGGTTGCCGGGCGTGGTGAGCTGCGCGAGGCCGCGGCTTTGTTGGAGACGGCCGCCGAGAGCGCCACGACGTCCGAGGCCGCCTCGCTGCTGCGCGAGGGCGCCGCGTACGCGCGGGATGCCCAGGACCTGGACCGCGCGCTGAAGCTGGCGCGCAAGGCGCACTCGCTGGTGCCGGCGCGGGGCGCGGAGCTGGCGTCGCTGGCGGAGCTGCTCTACCTGCGCGGCGCGGTGCTGGAGGCCCTGCCGCTCCAGGAGACGCTGGCCTCGACGGCGGACTTCGCGGCGAGTCCCGACGCGGCCGAGTCCACCTGGCTTCGGCTGGCGGAGCTGGCGGAGAGCGCGGGCGAGACGAAGCGCGCGGTGGCGGCGTACCGGAAGCTGCTGCTGGAGCGGCCGTTGTGCGAGCCCGCCGTGCAGCGGCTCTCCTCGCTGCTGGAGAAGGACGACCCGCGCGGCGCGTTCGAGGTGCTCGTCACCCACGCGCGGGCCCTGGCGCCCTCCGAGGACACGGTGCGGCGACTGGTGGTGCTCGCGGAGAAGGCGCGCGCCGCCCTCGCCGACGCGGGTGTGGCGGCGTCGCTCCTGGCGCGCGCGGCGGAGATGGCGCAGACGCCGCTGCCGCTCCGCCTCCAGCTCGCGTCGCTCTACCGCGACACCGGGCGTTCGCTGGAGCTGCTCGCGGAGCTGCGCCACGTGGCCGCGCTCAGCCTCCAGGTGGGCGACGTGGCCGCGACGCTCGCGGCGTATGACGAAGAGGCGCGCCTCGCGGAGGCCACGGGCCGCGCGGACGAGGCGCTCAGGGCGCTGGCGGATGCGCGGGATTTGCTGGAGGCGCGCGGGCGCGCACCCGAGGCCGCCGCGTGCGAGCGTCGGCGCGCGGAGCTGCTGCGCGACGTGAAGCTGGACCTGTCCGCCGCGGAGAGCGCGCTGGACCGCGCCTTCTCGCTGGCGGAGGACCTGGGCACGGCGCGGCTGGGCGCGGCGCTGGCGGAGCGCCGGGACGATGCCGACGCCGAGGCCCTCTGGCTGGAGCGCGCGCTGCCCCTGCTGGACGACGCGAAGGAAGCGGCGGCGCTGCGGCTGCGGCTGGCGAAGCTGCACCTGGGCGTGCTCTCGGACACGGAGGAGGCCGAGCGCTTCCTGCGCGGAGCGCTGCGGCAGGACCGCTCGCTGGACGAGGCCGAGACGCTGCTGGCCCGACTGCTGGAGCGCGACGGACGGCTGGCGGAGCTGGCCGCCTGGTACGAGGAGTGCGCCGAGGGCGAGGCGGACTCGGAGCGCCGCGCGGCGCTGCTCCAGCGCGCGGCCGTGCTGTACCGCGACAGGGCGGGGCGTCCGGATGCCGCCGCCGCCGCCTTCATCGCCGCGCGGTCCGCTCGACCGGATGACCTGGACCTCACCGCGCAGGCCGCGGAGCTCTTGCACGAGGTGAAGCGCCACGCGGACGCGGCCGAGTTCGATGCCGTGCTGCTGGAGGCCGACCCCTTCCGCGAGCCCGTCTTCTCGCGGCACCGCGCCTTCCTGGAGGAGACGCAGGACGCGCAGTCGCTCGCGGAGTTGATGCTGCGCCGGGCCCAGCGCCAGTCGGACGCCGACGCCGCGGACAGCTACCTCGCCGCCGCTCGGGCCTTCCGCGCGGTGGGGGCCCGTGAGCGCGCGCTGCTGTGCGAGGACCGGGCCTTCGAGCTGAGCCCCGCGAGCGCGGAGGCCTTCGAGCTGGTGCGCGAGCGCGCGGCCGGAGACGTGCGCCGGCTGTCGGAGTTGCTGGCCCTGCGCGCCGCGGCCCTGCCTCCCGAGGAAGCGCTGCCGCTGCTGCGCGAGCGTGCCACCCGACTGCTGGACGCGGGCGAGGCGCTGCTGGCCGCCGAGGCGTTCGACGTGTACCTGTCCAGCTCCGGCGACGACGTGGAGGCGCTGTCCGCGCGCGCCGAGCTCGCCGCCCAGAGTGGAGGCCCCGCCGCCGCGCGCCCGTATGACCGGCGCCTGCTGTCGGCAGGGGGCGAGACGCTGTCCGTGACGGTGCGCGCGCGGACGTGGCTGCGGCTGGGCCATGCCTCGCTGGGCGCGAACGCGTACCACGACGCGGCGGATGCCTTCGAGTCGGTGGTGTCACTGGAGCCGGAGGGCGAGCGCGGCCGTGAGGCGCTGTCGCTGCTGGCGGAAGTGCACTCGCGCACGGGCAACGCACCGGGCCTGTACCGGGCGTCGTTGCAGCTCGCGCGGTACGCGGAAGACTCGGCGACGGCGGAGGTGCTGTACCGCCGCGCGGCGGACCTCTTCGATGACCCGAGGGACGCCATCGACGCACTGCTGCCGCTCGCTCGGCTGCGTCCGGCGGATGCGTCCATCATCGACCGGGCGGTGGCGGGCCTGCGCGCGCTGGGCCGTCACGGCGACCTGCTGGCGGTGTACGAGTCTGGCGCCGAGGCCGCCGGTGGCGTGCGCGCCGCCGAACTGCTGCTGGCCGCCGCCACCGTGGCCGCTGAGTCGCTCGCGGATGTGGACGCGGCCTGGGAGCTGACCCAGCGCGCGGCCGAGGCCGCTCCCGAGGATGTCACCGCGCTGCGTGCGCTGGTGGCGGGCCTGCGTGAGCGGCGGGAGACGACGCGACTCCTGGACGCGCTGGAGCGGCTGGTGCCCCGCCTGGAGGACGCGGACGAGGCGTCCGTCCTGCGCCTGGAGCTGGCCTCCCTGCTCCGCGACGCGGACCAAGCGCCGAAGGCTCGCGAGGTGCTCGAGGCCATCGTCGAGCGGGGTGCCTCGGGTGCTGGCTACGCCCTCGCGCTGGAGGAGCTGGAGAAGCTGCTGGGTGATGTGCCCGCGCGTCGGGCCGAGGTGCAGGTGGCGCGCGCGGAGCTGGTCTCCGGTCGCGAGCGACTGGTGCTCCTGCTGTCCGCGTCTCGGGCCTTCGAGGGCGCGGGCCGGTTGCAGGATGCGCTGAAGGCGGCGAAGGCCGCCGTGGCGACCGAGCCGGACGTGGACGCGGCGATGCGCATCGCCCACCTGCATCGCGCCCTGGGCGAGGCTCCTCGCGCCGCGAAGGCGCTGCTCCAGGCCGCGCGGCTCGCCTCGCCGGAGGAGCGTCCGCCGCTGCTGTTGGAGGCCGCCGACCTCTGGGAGAAGGCGGGCGAGCACGGGGAAGCGCTGGAGGTCATCGAGCGCATCGCCACCGAGGCGCCGGACATTCTGCTGCCTTCGGAGCTGGCGGAGCGCTTCGGTCGGCTGGGTGCCTTCACGCGCGCGCTCCAGGTGGGCTTCGTGCCCGCCATGGCGGCCGGCGAGCTGACGGACGCGCTGGCCATGGCCGCGCAGGCCGGAGACACCGCTCGCACACGCGAGGCGCTGTGGGCCCTGGTCGCGCAGCCGGACACGGACGCGGCTCATGCCTCCGCGCTCGCGGACGGCCTGCGTGCCGAGCGCGACGCGGAAGGGATGCTGGAGCTGGCGGCCCTCTCCTTGTCGCGGGACGAGTCCTTCGCCGTGTCCTTGCGTGACGAAGTCCTGCGCGCGGCGGATGCCCCGGTGCTCCAGCGCCTGCGGGCCCTGGAAGAGCTGTCGTCCGACGCGAACTTCGGCACCCGCCTCACGCTGCTGTTGCCGGGGTTGGAGAAGCACCCGGAGGCGCTCTCGGAAGCGGTGCTCGGCCGGGTGCGCGTGCTGTCGGATGCCGCGCGGGTGGAAGCGCTGTTGATGGCCGCCGAGGGGTGGACCTCACGTCGCAAGCCGTTGCTGCGCGAGCGTCATGCGCTGGAGCTCAGGCTGGGCCGCTTCGACGCCGCCGCGCGCACGCTGGCGCGGCTCATCGAGGTGGAGGAGGACTCCCGCGTCCTGGCCGCGCTGCACCTGGAGCACGGCGAGCTGCTGCTGAGCCCGCTGGACCAGCCCGACGACGCCCGCGCGGCTTTCGAGCGCGCGCTGGACACGGATGGCACCAGCCTGCCCGCGCTGCGCAACCTGCTCGCGCTGGTGGACGAGTCGAAGGAGCCCGCCGTCTTCGTGTCGCTCGCGGAGCGACTGGCGCTGGAGGAAGGGCCCGACGCGGCCACGCCTCATCGCGAGCGCCTGGCGGATGCCTACGAGGCCCTGGGCCAGGTGGCGGACGCCGTCGCGCAGTTGGAGGCGCTGCCGGAGACCGAGGAGCGGCTGGCCCGCCGCGCGAGGCTGGCGGAGCAGCGCGGCCTCACGGGCGAGGCGCTGCGGTTGCGCGAGCGGCTCACCGACGAACCCGGGATGCTGGAGTCCATCCTCCGGGGCTACCTGGAAGAGCAGCTCGTATCGCCCGCCGCGCGGCTCGCCGAGCGCCTCTTCGACGCGGGAGTCCTGTCGGCCGAGGTCCTCCGCCTCGCGTGCGAGCGGCTCTCTCCGGTGATTGAGGGCGCGCCGTTCTCCGTGCGCGTCTGGCCGGAGCTCTTGCGCGCCGCTCCGCTGGACGTGGATGGCTGGACGCTCTTCGCGGAGGCCCTGAGGCTGCTGGAGCGTCGCGACGCCGCCGAGCGCGCGGATGGTATCGGCGCGGCCCTGTCCTCCAGCACGGCGACGGTGCCCGCGACGACCGTGTCCGCGCTGCCGATGCCCACGGGCTTCGAGCATCCGCTGCCTCCCAATTCGCTGCCGGTGACGGCCGAGCGCTTCCCGCGACTCTTCTCCGCGCTGCGTCCCCTGCTGTCGTCGCTGGGCGGAAGCCACCTGCGGGTGAGCGTGGACCCGTCGGGTGGCGTGGAGGCGTACCTGGTCAGCGCGGAGGAGTTGGTGCTGGGCGCGGGCGCGCTCTCGTGCTTCGGCACGGTGGAGCTGGGCTACCTGTGCGCGCTGGCCCTCGTCCTGGGCGCGGACGGCGTGAAGCTGTCGCGTCCCGGCGAGGTGCCCGGCTTCGAGGCGGCTGCGGTGGCGGCCTTCCGAGCGGTCCCCGCCTCGCTCGCCGCGGGACGTGTCCTGGCGCTGTTGGATGCCGAGGTGCGAGGGAGTGACCCGGCGCGGGTGGATGTGGGCGCGGTGCTCGCACGTGGGGGCGCCTTCCGGGCCGTGGCCCTTTCCGTGCTCGACGTCGGGTAGCCGTGTAGCCTCCGCGCCGTATGCGCCTGAAGCACTTCGCTTTCTCCGTCCTCCCCGCCGCCGCGCTCGTCATGGCCATGGCCTGCTTCTCGGACCCCGTGTACCCGGGCAATCAGCTCCTGGGCACCTTCCAGTTCGAGGCACGGCTGGACCCGGCCAACACCACCTGCGACGCGGCGATGCCAGAGTTCGCGCAGTTGGACGACGGCGGCGTGTTCCGCTTCGAGGGCACGTTCTCCAAGAACGACGACGGTGGCACCGGCTGGTTCACCGTGCAGGGCTTCGACCGCGAGGCGAAGTACGAGGGGCAGCTTGTCGACTCCGAGCTCAAGGCGACGGCGCCCCGTGCCTCCTGCGGCACCGGCTGCAAGGACTCGCAGATTGAGGAGTCGCTCAAGGTCACCCTCTTCAGCGACAGCCAGGCGGGCATCCTCAACCGCAACTGCAACGCGTTCGACGGGGGCATCCCCGACGCCAGCCCGCCGGCTCCCACGGAGAACGGCTACGACGTGTCCCTGGCGTGTGGTTCGCTGACAGATGTCTTCCTGCCGGGCTCCTGTACGTGTACTCCCACGACGTGCAAGACGGCGTACAAGGTGCAGGGAGTCCGGAGGGACTGATGGCGAAGCGTGCGGTGGTGTTGATTTCGGGCGGCCTGGACTCGACGACGTGCGTGGCCATGGCGAAGGCGAAGGGCTTCGAGCCGGTGTGTCTGGCCGTGGCGTATGGCCAGCGGCACGCGGTGGAACTGGAGCGGGCCCGTGATGTGGCGCGCGCCATGGGCGTGAAGGACTTCCGGGTGGTGAACATCGACCTGCGCCAGATTGGCGGCTCGGCGCTCACCGCGGACATCGACGTGCCCAAGGACCGGCCCGCCGACGAGATGAGCCACGGCATCCCCGTGACGTACGTGCCGGCGCGCAACGCGCTGTTCCTCTCGCTGGCGTTGGGGCTCGCGGAGGTGGTGGGCTCCACGGACATCTACATCGGCGTCAACGCGGTGGACTACAGCGGCTATCCCGACTGCCGGCCGGAGTTCATCCGCTCCTTCGAGCAGATGGCGAACCTGGCCACCAAGGCGGGCGTCGAGGGCTCAAGCTTCACGGTACACGCGCCGCTGTCCGGGATGACGAAGGCGGACATCATCCACGAGGGCACGCGCCTGGGCGTGGACTACGGGATGACGCACTCCTGCTACGACCCGGATGCGCAGGGGCTCGCGTGCGGACGTTGTGACAGTTGTGTGCTGCGCAAGAAGGGCTTCGAGGAGGCCGGAGTCCCGGACCCGACGCGCTACACGGTGGGGGCATGAGCATGACGACGCGGCTGGGGTGGGCGGTGGTGCTGGGGCTGTGCGTGGGCGGCCAGGCGCTGGCCCAGGACGCCGGGGCGCGGCAGCCCCCCGCGACGGTGAAGGCGAAGTCGAACGCCATGACGGGAAAGAGCGCGAAGCCCGGTGACATCGCGCCGCTCGTGGACGCGACGACGGTGGTGGAGGACCTGGCGCTCGACCTGAAGTACGCGACGGCGGACAACTTCCTGAAGAAGCAGGTGTACCCGGACACGGCGCGCTGCCTGCTGCTGCCGGAGTCCGCGCGCAAGCTGAAGGCGGCGGCGGACGCGCTGCGCCCCAAGGGCTACCGGCTCAAGGTCTACGACTGCTACCGGCCCCGCGCGGTGCAGTACGAGATGTGGAAGATCATGCCCGTCCCTGGCTACGTGGCGGACCCGAAGAAGGGCTCCAACCACAACCGGGGTGGGGCGGTGGACCTGACGATGGTGACGCTGGAGGGCAAGGAAGTGGAGATGCCCACGCCCTTCGACACCTTCACGCCAGCGGCGCACCACGGCTACGCGGGTGGTACCGAGGCGTCCCGCCTGCACCGCGAGGTGTTGCGCGAGGCGATGGAGGGCGCGGGCTTCGCTCCCAACCGCATGGAGTGGTGGCACTACGACCTGCCCGACGCGAAGTCCCGGCCGGTGCTGGACGTGCCCTTCGCTCCGGTGAAGTAGCGCCGAGCGTCCAACGTGCCCTGGCTCCATGATGGAACCGTGATGAAGCCGGGCTCCACCTGCGGCACGCTGGGCTGAAACCGAAGGGAAGGCTCCGCCCGGTGTCCGCGTTGGTCCCACGATGAAGACCGCTCTCCTGCGCTCCCTGTTCGGTGTCCTCTTGTGCCTCGCCACGTCGGCGTGGGCCCAGGGTGGCTCGGGGACGGTGTCGGGCACGGTGCTCCAGGCGCGCGGCCAGCCACCTCTCGTGGGGGTGAAGGTCTCCGCCTCATCCCCGGCCCTCGCGTCGCCGCGCACCGTGCTGACGGACGCGCGGGGCCACTATCAGCTCCCCTCGCTCCCAGCGGGCCTGTACACGCTGCGCTTCGAGAAGGAGTCCTTCCAGGCCGCCACGCGCGCGGACGTGAAGGTGGAGGCGGGCCAGACGCTCACCGTGTCGGTGGAGTTGTCGCCCCTCGCCTCGCCCCTGCCTCCCACCGTGGCGAGCGGCACCGCGTCCCAGGCCTTCTCGCCGCTGGCGCCGTTCGCCCCGCCGCTGCGGCTGGAGTCGGATGGTGTCGCGTGGATGGTCGTCCCCCGGGCCGGAGACATTCGAGACCGGGCGCCGCCCTGGGCGCTGCCCCAGGTACCGGTGCTCGGCCCGGACGGGGGCATGATGCAGAGCCTCTTCACGCCGGGCAGCAGGCCCCTGCGCGACTCGGACACGCGAGGCCATGGCGTCAATCCGACCATCGACACGGAGGAGGAGCGCATCTCCACGTACACGTTGCAGGTGAGCACGGCGTCGTACGCGCTGACGCGAGGCTACCTGGAGCGCGACTCCCTGCCGGCGGAGGAGGCCGTGCGCGTGGAGGACTTCGTCAACAGCTTCGGGCCGGGCGAGGACGGCGATGTGGTGGGGCCGTTCGCCATCCACGTGGAGGGCTTCCCGTCGCCCAGTCGCAAGGGCTACCACGTCGTGCGCGTGAGCGTGCGGGCCCGCGAGGCCTTCACCGACGTGGGCGTGCAACTGGAGTTCGACCGGAAGGCCGTGGCCCGCTACCGCCTAGTGGGGTACGAGAACCAGTCCGCCACGCCGGAGCCGTTCGACGATGACGCGGAGCCGGTGCCCGTGCCGCTGGTGGCGGGCGCCTCCGTCACCGCCGTCTACGAGGTGAAGCTGATAGGCCCCGCCATCGCCTTCGGCACGCTGCGCGTCCTCTACGAGGAGGGCGAGAACACCATGTGGCGCCGGGTGCAGAAGCTGCTGCCCTCCAGCGTCCTGCGCTCGTCCGCCACCCGCGTCGCGCCCTCCACGCGACTGACGTACGTGGCCGCCGCCTTCGCGGAGAAGCTGCGCGGCTCCTACTGGACGCGCACGCTCGACTGGGCGCGGCTCCATGCGCTCTGGCAGGAGATTGGCGAGCCGCTGGTGGGTCGCCCGGACGTGGTGGAGCTGGGCGCGCTCATCAAGAAGGCGGGCGCGCTGGACCAGCGCAAGGACCGCTTCGGCCCCCCGGGCTCGCTGTCCAACATGGACCCCGACAACCTCCCGGGCCCTGGAAGGTAGCCGCGAGCATGCTCCGCAGGTTGCTTCCCATGCTCGTCGCCCTCGTGCTCGGCCTCGCCGGGCTCGGCTGGGGCCTGGGCTACCTGCATCGCATCTTCGCCAACGAGCGGGAGGACGCGCGCCTCTCGCTCGACTCCCGCCGCGAGGCGCTGGAGCAGTACGCCCGAGCGTCGTTGACACAGTCACTGCACGACAAGCTGGAGGCGGCGAAGCCCGCCTTGGAGGCCGCGGTGGCGGACCCGCTCGCTCCCGCCACGGGCCTGTACCTGCGCGAGCGCGGCACCCAGGTGCTGCCCCGACTGGCGCTCCACGACACCGGTGATGTGTCGCCCGCCCGCGAGCGCTATGGGCGGCTGCGCGCGGGCACGGAGGTGGCGGAGGACCTGGAGGACCCGTGGGCGGAGCGGCTCGCGCGGACGAGGGCGGTGGAGCTGGCGCTCGCGCGCGGAGACCGTCGGGCCTCCACGGTGGCGCTGATGGCGCTGCTGCAACATCGCTCTCAATACGTGCTCGCCTCCACGCGGGATGTGCCGGGCCTGCTGGTGGTGCTGGAGTCGCTCGCGGAGCGCGGCGACCCGGTGCCGCAGCTCATGCAGGCGCTGGTGCGTGACGGACTGGCGGATGGCAAGGGGGGCCGGTTGGATGGCCTCCAGCGGTTGCTGCTGTCACGCCGCTCCCGCTTCACCCCGGCGGACTTCCAGTTCCTGATGGAGCGGGTGGCCGCGCTGTCCACGAAGGTGGGCGCGCCCGTGGACGACTTCGCGTCGCGCGCCCGAGAGCTGACGGCGAGCCCGCTGCCCCTGCCGGCCTCCCTCCCGAGCCCTGCCCTGGTGCGCGCCGGGTGGTACCTGGAGCCGCGCGGTGGCAACCAGGTGCGCGGCGTGGCGGTGGACGCCACGGAGTTGCTGGCGTCACTCACTCGCGAGATGCGCGAGCGTGGGTTGCTGGACTCAGAGGGCAGCGTGCGGCTGCTCGGAGACGCGCCGGTGCTGTCGCTGGAGGCGCTGCCGCTGGCGGTGGCCACGCCCGAGTGGGCCCGGGCGGAGACCGCGCTGGAGCGCCGCTACCGCTTGAAGACGGGCATGGTGGTGCTGTGCGCGGGGCTGGCCCTGGGCATCGCCGCGCTGGCCTTCCTCGCGCAGCACCGCAAGTACCGCTTCCTGGAGCTGAAGAGCGACTTCGTGGCCACCGTGTCGCACGAGCTGCGCACGCCGCTGGCCTCCATCCGCCTGCTCGCGGAGACGCTCGAGTGGCGGCTCGCCGAGGGCACCGACGCCCGCGACTATCCGGCGCGCATCGTCCGCGAGGCGGACGGCCTGGGCTTCCTGGTGGAGAACCTCCTGTCCTTCAACCGCATCGACAAGGGGCGCTGGGTGCCCAGGTTGGAGCCGGTGCGCCTGGACGAAATCGTGTCGCTCCTGCGCCGGGACTTGGAGTCCTGGTCGAAGGTCCCCGTGGAGCTGGAGGCGGAGGTGGGGGAGCTCACGCTGCGCGCCGACGCCCAGCTCTTGCGCCTGCTGCTCTCCAACCTCGCGCGCAACGCGTGCGCCTACAACACGCGCAGCCCCGTGCGCCTGCGCGTGGAGACACGGCCCGGCGGACGCGTGCGCTTCTCCGACAACGGCGTGGGGATTCCTCCGGCGGACTGGGAGCGCGTCTTCGGAGAGTTCGTGCGCCTGCCAGGACAGGGCCGGGAAGTCGCAGGCAGTGGCCTGGGCCTGGCGCTGTGTCGCCGCATCATGGGTCTGCACTCCGGTACCCTTCGCGTGGTGGCCTCCAGTCCCGAGGGCACCACCTTCGAGCTCTCTTTCCCCCCGAACGCGACGCCATGAACCCCACCCAGCCCACCATCCTCCTCGTGGAGGATGACCCGAACCTGCGGCTCGCGCTGCGCGACAGTCTGGAGCACCAGGGCGGCTATGCCGTGGAAGAGGCGGCCACCGTGCGCGAGGCTCGCGAGCACCTGGCCAGTCGGACCTTCCAGCTCCTCCTCCTGGACGTCATGTTGCCGGACGGGGATGGCTACACGCTGTGCCGGACGCTGCGCGAGGAGGGCGTCACGTCCCCCGTGTTGATGCTCACCGCGCGCACGCTGGAGGACGACGTCGTGCGCGGCTTCGAGGCGGGCGCGCAGGACTACCTGGGCAAGCCCTACCGCCTGCGCGAGCTGCTGGCCCGGGTGGGCGCGCTGGTGCGCCGCTCGGGCGGCGGTGCTCCGGCGAAGCAGGTGCGCTTCGGTGGCTACCGGATGGATTTGGACCGCCGCAAGGTGGAGACGCCGGAGGGCGCCGGCGTGGAGCTGACGCGCACGGAGTTCGACCTGCTCGCCTTCCTGGTGCGCGAGCGTGAGCGCGTGCTGCGCCGCGACGACATCCTGGACGCGGTGTGGGGCCGCGACGTCGTCGTGGACCCGCACACCGTGGACAACTTCGTCTCCAGCCTGAAGAAGAAGCTCGGGTGGAACAGCGCCTCGCGCTTCGCCATCCAGACGGTGCGCGGCGTGGGCTACCGCATGGAAATCGAGGCGCCCTGACGCGTCTCAGCGCAGCGGGTTGTTCCGCATCCGCTGCTCCAGGTCCTCCAACTCGGCGCGGCGCGGCTCCGTTGTCCGGGCCCGCATCGCCTGGATGAGGGACACCGTCTCCGGCGCATCCACGCGCAACAGGGCCTGGGTGATGGCCTGCTGGACGTCGCCAGTGTGGTTCATCCAGGCACCGACAAGGGCCTCGGCGGCCACGCGGCGCACGGCGCCTTCCTCCGAGCGGGACTTCGACTGCGAGGTCTTCCACGCCCAGAAGGAGCCGACGTCGCCCAGCGCCACGGCGAGCCGACGCGCCTCCGAGGGCGCCGGATTGAGCGCGAGGGCCTCCGCCAGCGCCTGTGCCATCACCAGCCTGCGACACCGGCCCATGGCCTCGCGCACCGTCTCTCCTCGCGGGCCCTCCTGGCGAGACAGGGCGATGAGCAGCGCCGCGGCCTCGGGGGACTCCAGCTTCGCCAGGGCCGTCGCGGCGGCACGGCGCGCGGGACGCCGGGTCTCCGAGCCTTCCAGCAGGCGCTTCCACAGCGGCAGGAGCCGCGCGTCCCGCAAGTCACCAGTCGCCTCCACCATGCCCACCTGGAGGGCCAGCTTCGCGGAGTCGCGCACGGGCTGCGGCGCCTGCCCCGCGTCGTCGAAGGCGAGCCGCTCCACCATGGGCCACAGCCCCTGCGCGCCCAAATCCCGGAACAGCGCCGCGGCGGCGGCGAGCGTGCCCCGCTTCCTCGCGTCGAGGACCGTCACCTGGGGGATGACCGCCTCCAGTCGCACGAAGGCCTCTGGCGTCTCCTTGCGTGCGCGCGCCACTTCCTCCCGGAGCGCGCCCAGTCCGTCGTCCGTGCCCGTCTGCGCGTGGGCGGAAGGGGCGGACAGCATCAACAGCAGCGCGGCTCCCAGGCTCCAGGTCAGTGCGCGAATCATCGGCCGCTCTCCCACCACTTCGCTGAAGGCACGTCGCGCGCGCTGTTCGTCGCGCAGTGAATCTCGCCGCCGCCCACGTGGTAGAGGTCCCAGGTGTCCGTCCAGTGCACGCGGATGCCGTGCGGGGCCAGGGCCTCCTCGAGTTGAACCTTGAAGATGTCCTTCCCGTCGATGACCAGCCCATGCGGGTCGGGCGCGATGACCAGCGAGCGCGACACCGACAGGAGGTTCACCGTCCCGGGTTGCAGCGCCGTGGCGCCGTTGGGCGCGCTCTGGAAGAGGAAGGGCACGCGGACAATCTCGTCGTCGGTGAGGCCCGTCTCCGCGCGAAGGATGCGCAGTTGCTCGTCGATTTCGAGCGCTGCCCGCGCGCTGGTGTCCATCACCCCGGCATGGTCCAGCAGCGCCGACACCGTCACCTCCGCGGGGCGGTCGTACAGCCAGCGCCTGTCCGCGAAGAGCTTGGCCTCGCCGTGTCCCTCCTCCAGGGCCTTCATCAACATGCGCCGCGCCTGGGCGGGGTCGGCCACCAGCGCAATCCACCCGCGCGGTGTGTTCGCGGGCAGGAAGCTGATGGTCTCGTCCACGTGCGCCACCGCGAGCCAGGACGTGTCCACGTACACCACCGGCTGGACGCCCTGCGCATCCAACATCTTCGTGAAGCTGGGGTCGGGCTGGAAGTCGGGCTCGGAGCTGGGGCCCCTGCCGCGCAACAGGCGCCCGAGGGGATACTTCACGCCGTCCTTCTCATAGGGCGGAATGACCTCCGTGTTGCCCAGGGAGTTGAGCGTCTGGGATTCGGCGGACAGGCCTGGCTGGTATTGCGACACCGCCGCCTGGTCCCTGCCTCGGAGCCAGTAGACGATGCGGCCCGCCTCGCGCAGCGGAACCCGGGACGAGTTCCAGTTCGCGTTGGCCGCGCGGTAGTTGACCTGGATGACGTGCTGGCTGCCGCGTCCTCCCAGCTTGGGCATCGACATGTACGCGGGCTCGAAATAGTCCTGCGCCCACAGGTCATCCACCGCGAACTCGGAGAAGGCCGTGGGCTCACCGGACTCGGCGAGCGCCCCGCCCAGCTCCTGCCGGAAGCGCGACGAGTCCTCGTCATCCAGCCGCGACACGTAGACGTTCCGCACCGGCGTCAGGTGGTGGAACATCACCACCGGCGCGACGCGCAGGCGCACCGTGTCCTGGAAGCGCTCCGTCGGCCGGTCCACGTGGTAGATGGTCAGCACCACGTCCGCGTACCCGTCCCACACGTCCGGGTCCCTCACGATGTCCTTCGCTTCGAGGGCGATGCTCACGCCCTCCCTCAAATCCTTCGCGGACAGGGGCAGGAGGTTGGGGATGCGGAACGAGAAGAACTCGTCGCCAATCTGCTTGAACAGGCGCACCTTCTCGCTCGCGGGGCCTCCCACGGAGACGGTGCCCACCGCGTAGTCCGGGGCCTCCGCCCAGCGCTCCACGCGCAGCCGCGCCAGGTCCCACAGGTCCTCGTCTCCGTTGACCTCCGAGTCCGCCGCGTCGTTGCAGGCCTCCAGCGCGTCATCGCTCATGGCGGAGGGCGACATGCTGAAGGCGCACCGCTTCTGGTCGTCGTCGATGTTGGCCAGGAAGATGGCGCCCCGCTCAGCGGTCCACGTCTCCTCGTCCGCTTCGTCCGCGGCACTCACCGTGCCATCGCGATTCACGTCCGCGAGCAGGTTCACATGGGGCTCGAAGGGCGCGGTGAGGCGGTCCGAGCTGCCGCTCGTGTCGTTGTCCCAGTTGAAGGCGTCGCAGCCGCTGAGCAGCATCAGTGAGAGCAGCACGCCCAGGGGCGCTCTCACGGGGACGCGCATGTCGGGTGAAGGGCTCATGTAGGTCCGGGTCGATGGTTGACCGGCCTGGTGCCGGGGGGCACCCATCCATCGTTGGAAGGCATACGAAAGGTATCCTGGCCCCAGGTTCAAGCAACGATTGGTGGGTCCCGGGGCGGCCCTCGCGCGGCAAGTGATGGTTGACATCGCGAGTGCTTTCGTCGAGGCGGCCCCCGGGGAGGGCAGACGAGCGTCGATGAACGCGGCGTAACTTCGGGGGCCTCCGAGGGTTCATGTTCCTGTCATGCGCCTCGTGTCCCTCAGCTCCCTGGCGGTGGTGCTGCTCTCATGTGCGAGCACCCCGCACCCTGTCGTTCGCAGTGAAGCGCCGGATTACGGCCCCGGGGCGGAGGTGCACCTGCTTCAGCGGTGGGCCTTCGGGCCATCGGAGCGGGACCTGGCGGAGGTCCGCCGGCTGGGCGTGCGGGGCTGGGTGGAGGCGAGGCTCGCGCGGAAGGACGCCCCGGTGTCTCCGGCGCTGGAGGCGAAGCTCCAGGAGTTTCCCACCCTGACGATGTCGATGGCCCAGCTCGCCAGCGATTACCCGGGCAAGAAGGAGCGGGACCAGGCGCTGCTGGATGGTCGTGAGCTGATGCGGCCCGCGCGCATCGGACTGGAGCTGTCCGCCGCCAAGGTGCTCCGGGCGGTGGAGGGGCCCAATCCGCTCGAAGAGGTGCTGGTGGACTTCTGGTTCAACCACTTCAACGTGTCCGCGGACAAAGGCGCGGTGCGGTGGATGGTGACGTCCTACGAGCGCGATGCCATCCGCCCGCATGTCTTCGGACGCTTCAGGGACCTGCTTGGGGCGACGGCGCGCCACCCGGCGATGCTCTTCTATCTGGACAACTGGAGGAGCACGCGCGACGGGATGCCGAAGCTCGGGCAGCGACTGTCGAGGCGCGGCGTGGCGCCGATGATGGAGGAGGAGGGGGACGTCGACGACGAGGAGCCCGCCGCGTCCGAGCCGAAGCCGGGCCTCAACGAGAACTACGCACGCGAGCTGCTGGAGCTGCACACGCTGGGCGTGGATGGCGGCTATTCGCAGCAGGACGTGAGGGAGGTGGCGCGTAGCTTCACGGGGTGGAGCATCCGGCGTCCTCGTCGTGAGCCTGAGTTCGTCTTCCGGCGGCGGGCGCATGATACGGAGCCCAAGCAGGTCCTCGGACAGGCCATCCCCGCGCGCGGTGGCGAGGAGGATGGAGAGAAGGTGTTGGACCTGCTCGCGCGACACCCCGCGACGGCGCGGCACCTCGCGACGAAGCTGGCGCGGCGCTTCGTCTCGGACACGCCGCCGCCGGCGTTGGTGGACCGGTTGGCGAAGGTGTTCCTCGACTCGGAGGGGGATTTGCCCACGATGTACCGAGCGCTCATCGACTCGCCGGAGTTCTGGGCGCCCGAGGCACGCGGGGCGAAGGTGAAGACGCCGTTCGAGTTCGTCGTGTCGGCGCTGCGCGCGACGGGGGCGCAGGTGGAGGTGCGTCCTCGGTTGGTGCAGGCGCTGGCGAGGATGGGTGAGCCGCTCTACCGCGCGCCCGCGCCCACGGGCTTTCCGGAAGTGGCGGCGCCGTGGGTGAACAGTGGCGCGCTGGTGGCGCGGCTCAACTTCAGTCTGGATTTGGTGTCGGGGCGACTGCCGGGGGCGCGTGTGTCACTGGCGTCACTGGCCACGCCGTCGACGCCCACGGCGGAGGCCTGGGTGGACACGCTGGGGCGCGCGCTGTTGGGGACGACGCCCTCGGAGGAGACACGGGCCACGGTGCTCGCGGCGCTGTCCAAGCGCACCGAGGCCGCCAGCGCCGAAGGAGAACCGAGCCCCGTGGACGTGCAACTCGTCGCCGGGTTGTTGCTCGGCTCGCCGGAGTTCCAGCGACAATAGATTGCTAAAGACACACGCTCATGAGCCGTGCCCTGTTGCGTTATCGAGACAGAGGACACACGGCGTCCAGACCGACCCGGGAGCCAGTCCCGCTGGAAAGCGGATAGACTTCCAGTCATGGACAGAGTCGCCCTCTTCTTCTGGCTGTGGGTGCTGTTCCTCGCGGTCAACGTGATGTGGGCGCTGGCGCAAGCGGTGGTGGCGAGTGCCTTCGGGGCGCGGCCGCTCGCGGTGCGCATCGGCTACGGGCCCCAGTTGGTGGCGTGGCGCATGGCGGGTATCGGCTGGAGCCTGCATCCCATCACCCTGGGCAGCTCCGCGTCGTTCGTGCCGGAGGCGGAGGAGGGCTCGACGGAGACGCTCAAGAGTCGGCTGCTCAAGCTGCCACCCCCGCTGCATGCCCTAGCCCTGGCCGTGCCCTGGTACGTGCAGATTGGTGTCGCCATGGCGTGCCTGGGGCCCGCGGAGGGCTTCCATCAGTTTACCGAGGGCTTCCCCGCGGTATTCAACCTCGCCGCGCTGCCGGGCCGCGTGGAGCGCTTCGTCGGGTTGCTCCGTGACGGAGAGCTGGTGCGGGCGTGGGGCATCATGAGCGCGCGGATGGCGTCCTTGAACCTGCTGCCCATTCCCTCGCTGGCGGGCGGCTACCTGATGCTTTTGCCCTGGCGCGACAAGTCGCCGACGCCGACGTGGGTGCGCCCGGTCGCCGCCGTCCTGCTCGCCATCTCGCTCCTCTGGGCCGTGTGGGTGGCGTCCCTCTTCGTCAGGGCCATTCTCTAGACAGCCTGCTGGAGGGGACGTGGGGCTCGACTTGAAGCTGCGCATCACCGAGTCCGGCGGAAGAGCCGGGCAGAAGGGCGAGGAGTCCGTTCCCGCCCGGAACCGGACGATGCAGGTCAGGCTGGAGCGGGACTGGCTTCGCTATCGCGAGACTTCAGGGACGGACGTCCTCCTGGATTTCGCTCGCCGCCGTCGCATCGTGCTCGACGAGGCGGCGAGGACGTACCGGCAGGAGTCGCTGTTCGCGACGGTGGGCTTCCGTCACATGGAGCTGGCCAACCGCGAGCTGGGGCGGTCCGTGATTGCAGCCGGAAAGGGCGACACGGCGGAGTTCGAGCCCGTCATGGTGGAGCATCACCTCTCCGTGCTCGACACGTCGCGAGGGCGGACGATTGACAGTGAGACTCCTCGGAGCGGCGGGCTCCGTGGCTTCTTCCGGTCCGTCATCGGCGGGTCGAAGCGGAACGATATCTCGGTCGTGTCGGAGCAGGGGCACACGGTGTTCGCCACCGCCGAGGGACGCCGCCTGTTCTCGTTCTCCGACGAAGGGACTGATGCCGCGCCCGAGCAGGTCCGACAGTTCGTCCAGTTCTTGCGCTACGTCTATCAAGGCCACCCGCTCATCCTGGAGCGACTGGCCTCGGGGGACCGCATCCCTCGCGACCTCCACTTCTTCGCTCGGCAGCCGTTCGAGTCCCCGGGGCATGAAGTCTCGCTGCGCGTCCACGCCCTCGACGTCGTGCCCGATGATGCCGCGCTTCCGCTCGAAGGACTTCGCCGGGTGCTGCGCTCCAGTGATGACAGCCCCGTCAACGCCTCCATCGAGCGCGTGCTCCTGGGAGAGGTGCCTGACCGCCAGGAGGTGATGACGCGACGGATGGCGGAGGCGAAGCAATCCCTCCAGGAGGGTCGTGAGCTCGAGGGGGTGCTCGCGCTGATGGAGCTGAGTCTGGAGTCCGATGTGTCGCCGCCGGAGCTCGGGGCCCTGTTGCAGCAGGAGACCGACATACACGTGCAGCGGCTGAGAGCGGTCCTCACGCAGCCTCCCGGCAACGAAGCGGAGGCTCGGGCCGTGGTGTCCACCTACGTCGAGCTGAGGGAGCCCGCGGGAAACCGGGCGCACGTCCTCAATACGTTCCAGGCCGGCACCCACCGCGCGCTCCAGGAGGATGAGGAGGCACTCGGACAGCTGCTCGACGCCATCGAGGTCAACCCGTTCCTCGCGGGGGCCTACAAGGACCTGGGTGACCTCTACTTGAGCGAATACGCGACGGGAGATGCCTGGATGTGCTGGGAGGCGGCGCGGAAGCTCGCGCCGGACCATCGGCTGCTGAAGGACGTCAATGAATGGGAAGCCACGCTGGTGGCCGGACATCCGGAGTATTTTTGAAGGCGGACGGACGCTCTCGTCGCGAGCCGCTGAACCGCGGTTCGTAACTTCCAGCGGGGTCCGGTGTTGTGTCGCTGGACGGAGCCTCTCTCCCCTCGCCGGAGCTTCACGCAAACCCATGAGCCTGCTGCTGTCCCGACGCCTCCTGCTGCGCGCCCTGGGCCTCTCCGGTGTGGGGTTGGCCTTCGCCCCCTCGCTCTCCAACCGGGCGTTGGCCTCGCCGCCCTCGCGCCGCACCCTGGTGACGGTGTTCCTGCGAGGCGGCGTGGACGGCCTCTCCCTGGTGCCTCCCGTGGAGGACGCGGCCTATCACCGCGCGAGGCCCACGCTGGCGCTGCGCGCGACGGGCGAAGGCGCCGCGCTGAAGCTGTCGGGGCCCTTCGGCCTGCATCCCCGGCTGGAGCCCCTGCTGCCGCTGTGGAACGAGGGCCGTCTGGCGGTGCTGCACGGAGTCGGCCTGCCCACGCCCGTGCGCTCGCACTTCGACGCGCAGGACTTCGTGGAGTCGGGCACACCGGGCCGCAAGTCGACTCCGGACGGTTGGCTCAACCGCGCGCTCACCGCCGAGGAGTCCGCCGCGCCGCTGCGGGCCGTGGCCCTGCAAGCCACGCTGCCTCGCGCGTTGTTCGGTGACGCGGGGGCTCTGGCGATGGGACGTCTGGAGGAGTTCCGCCTCCGCGCGGGAAAGCGGGGCGCCGAGGCGACGCGTGGCTTCGCCGCGCTCTACGCGGGCGCGGTGGACCAGGCGCTGCGCACCACGGGCCAGGGCGCCTTCGATGCGCTCTCCCAACTGGACGAGGAGCATCTGGCGCGGTTGCCTCCCACGTCGGGCGTGGAGTATCCGCGCGGCCCGCTGGGGCAGCGGCTTGGCGACATCGCTCGGCTCATCCGGGGCGACGTGGGCCTGGAAGTGGCGGCGACGGAGATGGGCGGCTGGGATACGCACGCGGCGCAGGGCGCGGCCACGGGCACCTTCGCCAACCGGTGCGCGGAGCTGGCGGGCGCGCTGTCCGCCTTCGCTCGGGACGTGGGCCCGTTGCTGGAACAGGTGACGGTGGTGGTGCTGACGGAGTTCGGCCGCACGGTGCGGGAGAACGGCAGCCGGGGGACGGACCACGGCGTGGGCAGCGCGATGCTGGTGCTCGGCGGCGGCGTGAAGGGTGGCCGTGTCTACGGGCGCTTCGAGTCGCTCACTCCGGACCGGCTCCAGGATGGCCGGGACGTGCCCGCCTGGACGGACGTGCGCGCGCCGCTGGCCGAGGTGCTGCGCTCCTGTCGTCCCGGCGTGGACCTGAGCCGGGTGTTCCCTGGCTTCACCCCGGGCCCGGCGCTGGGTCTCTTCGCGTAGCGCGGGCCAGGATGGGGCAGACTGGAGGGACTCTCATGGTCCGGCCACGTCGCGTGCTCCTCATCGTCCTCTCCGTCTTCGCGGTGGTGTACCTGGGCCTGTGTGTCGCGGCCTTCGCGCTTCAGCGCCCCATGCTCTACCCGGCGCCCAAGGCCCCCATTCCGCTGCCAGCCCAGCTTGGCTTCCGGCGCCTGCCGCTGACGGGTGAGGCGTACGTGGACGTGCTCCAGCTCCCGGGGCCTCCAGGCGCGCCGACGGTGGTGCACTTCCATGGCAACGGCGAACAGCTGCTGGACCAGCACGATTTGGGCACGGTGCTGAACCAGAACGGGCTGGGCTTCCTGGCCGTCGAGTACCCGGGTTATGGCGCCTCGCCCGGACAGCCCACGGAGCAGGGCATCTACGCGGCGGCCGAGGCGGCGCTGGCGATGCTGCGAGGGCAGGGCGTGACGCCGGAGCGCACCGTGCTCAGTGGCCGCAGTCTGGGCACGGGTGTCGCGGTGGAGATGGCGCGTCGGGGACATGGCTCGCGCATCATGCTGGTGGCGCCCTACACCTCCATCCCGGAGGTGGCGGCGCTCGCCTTCCCGTTCCTCCCCGTGTCCCTGCTGATGAGGGACCGCTTCGACACCACGTCGAAGGCGCCGGACATCACCCTGCCGGTGCTCATCATCCACGGAGAGCGGGACACGCTCATCCCGGTGGAGATGGGGCGCAGGCTGGGCACGCGCTTCCCTCACGCCACAGTGGAGACGGTGCCCGAGGCGGGCCACAACGATGTGCTGGAACAAGGGCCCGAGCGCGTGCGGCGCATGGCCGTGTTCGCGCTGGGCGGAAGCTGACGCGTGCCCCGGGGCGAGGGTGTCGCTTCCGCGCCCCGAGGTGTGACTTCACTTCAGTGGACCTGCGAGGGGGACTCGGTGTCGATGGACACCTCGCGCATCAGCTCCGCGGTCTCCTGCGCGCCCAGCTGCTTCACCAGGTCCGCCTGCGCCACCATGCCGCAGACGGAGCCTTCGTCGTCGAGCACCACCATGCGACGGACCTGGTTCTGCTGCATCAGCTCCAGGCAGTCCTCCAGGCTGGTGTCGCGGTACACGGTGGCGGCGGGGGTGGACATCGCATCGCTCACGTTGAGCATGTAGGGGTCCTTCCCCTTGGCGATGATGCGACAGGTGATGTCGCGGTCGGTGATGACGCCGATGGGCCTGTTGTCCACGTCGATGACGGGCAGGGCCCCGCAGTCGCATTCCACCATCCACCGCGCGGCCTGCTCGATGCCGGTGTCCGGCAGGCAGGTGACGGGGTTCTCGGACATGACTTCTTCGACGTTCATGGCGGCCTCCCGGGGCAAATGACTCTCCCTGGGAAGGTGGGCCTCTTCGCGGAAGGCGACAGGGTGCATCCCGAGTGTCCGCCGTTCGGTCGGCCCGGGATGCGGGGGCGTGGTTCGAGGACTGGCCAGCGACGGGGCGAGGGGCTTCAGTCGTGGGGAAGTCGCTGCTCGTACTCGGCTTCGAGTCGTGCGTGCGTGGACCAGAAGCCCCGAGGCTCCCGGCCGGAGAGCCGGTCGTCCAGGATGCCCAGGTGCGTGTCCCAGCCGCTGGCGACGCTGACCCTGTCCGCGCGCGTGGCGAGCCGGCGGTGCGTGAGGACGAGCAGCACCTCGGTGCCGCGCTCGCTCAGCTCGAAGGTCACCTCGGAGGGGGCGCCCGTCTGCTCCGCCCAGGTGTAGCTCAGCGCGTGGGGCGGCTCGTAGCGGGTGACATGGCCGAGGTGCCGGTGGCCATCGCGCATGACCTCGTAGCGCTTGGGCAGGGGCTCGTGGGAGAGCGTGGAGTGGAGGAAGCGCAGCTCGACGCGGCCTCCCTCGCGCGGCTCCAGCGCTCCAGCGGCCAGCCACTGGCCGCGCTTCTCCGAGTCCGTGAGGAACTCCCAGACGCGTTCGATGGGACCGGGCAACACGCGCTCCAGGCGCACCGTCTGGGGCTCGGTGACGACTCCATGCTCAGCCATGGTGGGACTCCTGGGGGGCGAGCGCGCGGGTGAGGGCGGTGAGCATGGTGGCCCAGCCCGCCTGGGTGCGGTCGGCGTACTCGGCCCACTTGGAGGACATGACGTGGGTCAGCGTCAGCTCGCAGCCCGTGCCCTGGGGACGGAAGTCCAGACTCACTTGGCTGATGTCCTCCTCCGCCATGACGTCCTCGCGGATGGCCCAGGTGAAGACGAGGCGGCGCGGACGGTCGACCTCCAGGTACGTGCCGATGTGGTCGATGTCCGTCTCCCCCCGACGCACGAGGAAGGAGAACGTGCCGCCCACGCGGGCGTCGACGTGGAGGTGGAGGACCTGCTCGGCGCGGACTCGCGGGCCGAACATCCACTGGCCTAGGAGCTTGGCGTCGACCCAGGCGTCGAAGACGCGCTCGGCGGGCGTGTCGAAGTGGCGGACGAGTTGGACCTGGATGGGGGTGGCGGTGCTCATCGCGAACGTCCTTTCTTGCGAGGGGAGGGGGCGGGGGAAGGCATGTCTGCTCGGAGGAGCGCCTCTAGGGCGTCCAGGCTCTCGCCCCAGAAGCGCTCGTAGTAGTGGAGCCAGTCGCGCACCTCCGACAGGGGCTTCGCGTCCAGTCGGCACACGTGTGTGCGGCCCTTCACCTCGCGGCGCACCAGCCCCGCGCGCTCCAGCACCTTGATGTGCTTGGAGGCGGCGGCCAGGGACATCTGGAAGGGGGCCGCCAGCTCGCCCACGCTGCGCTCGTGCGAGGACAGGCTGCGCAGCATCGCCCGCCGGGTCGGGTCCGACAGCGCGTGGAACGTGTTGTCGAGCTGGGTGGCATGTTGTTCAACCATAAGGTTGAATATAAGCCCGTGCTCGGAACTGTCAACCCGCGAAGCGGTGCCTCCGGGGGCACGGGGAGGCTGGTACGCTTGGCGCGCCTTTCATTACCGGGAGACGCGCCCATGTCCCATGCCTCGGCACCCGTCATCGGCATCATCGGTGGCAGCGGCCTGTACCAGATTGATGGCTTGAAGGACGTCACCTGGAAGAAGGTGTCGTCTCCCTTTGGCGAGCCGTCCGACGAGCTGTGCTTCGGCACGCTGGAGGGACAGCGCGTCGTCTTCCTGCCGCGCCATGGCCGGGGCCACCGAATCGCTCCGAGCGACATCAACTTCCGGGCGAACGTCGACGCGCTCAAGCGCAGCGGAGTGACGGACCTGTTGTCATTGTCGGCGGTGGG
>Ga0126314_10000182_pt1 | contig 33191 bp, 23 predicted proteins | sample Plot105B_FD_92535 | JGI IMG/M metagenome (GOLD analysis project Ga0126314, IMG submission 92535) | Serpentine soil microbial communities from UC McLaughlin Reserve, CA, USA - Plot105B | ecosystem: Environmental > Terrestrial > Soil > Grasslands | place: USA: UC McLaughlin Reserve, Lake County... | reverse complement strand
TCGCCTGCTCCTTGTGCTCGCTCTGCGTGCGCACCGAGCTCGCCGCCCGGAGGACCGCGACGACTTCGCTCCACGCCAGCTCCAGCGCCTCCCCTGCCCTCGGCGTGAAGGTCACCGTGTCCTCGCCGAACGTCACGCGGCGCGCCACCACCCGCCCCTGGCCGAGTCCCCGCTCGTCCACCGCCAGCACCGACAGCCCCATGCCCCGCAGCGACGTCACCAGCGCCTCCGCCGCCGCTGGCTCCAGCCGCGCCAGCAACGCGGGCGGCTCCGGCGCCAGGCGCATCCGGGCCTCCGCGGGCGCCATGCCCGTCGCGGACGCCAGGGCCATCGCCGCCGCCTGCATGTCCGACGGTGCCTCCACGAGTGCGACCACCTTCATGTGCCCACCTCGGCCTTCGCGAATCGCCTCAGTGGAGCACGTTTCGACTCAGGTCCGCGAGCGCGCCTCGGACGGCTCCCGCTCCACGACGTCTTGGGTCGACTCGGGAAAGTCCGCCGGCTCGAACACCTGACGCAGCTCGATTTGCGCGTCCGCGCTCCCCAGCGAGTGCGGCCAGCGCCGCGCCCACTCCAGCGCCTCCTCCCGCGTCTTCACCTGAATCATCCAGAATCCGGCAATCAGCTCGTTCGTCGCCGTGAAGGGCCCCGTCGTCACGGTCCGCTTGCCTTGTGAGAAAGCGATGCGAGCGCCCCGAGAACTGGGATGCAGCCCCGCGGCGTCCAGGAGGACTCCCGCCCTGACCAGCGCATCGTTGTAGCGGTCCATCTCGTTGATGAGCGCCTCGCTCGCTGGCGCTCCCGCCTCGGTGTCGGGGCTGGCCTTCAGCAGCAGCATGAATCGCATCGTCGCGTCTCCTCGTCGGTGCCTGAACCCAACCCCCGACACCGTTCCGCTCGAAATCGAGCCTTGGCTCCACCCACGCGACGAACGAGACATCACCGGTTCGACACCCCGGCCTTCCCCACCCGTGCGCCGGGTATGCGACCTGGTCCGACCGCGAGGCCACCCGTTGCCCTGGATTTATCCGGGCATTTCTCCGGCGGGGAAATCACCTGGAACTTCAGGAACTTGCACTGCCGCGAGGGGCGAAAACAGGGGTCGTGTCGATCCTCCTGAAGCCCGTTCGTCGCCGCATTGAAGCCGGGATTCCAACCCACCAGGAGGCTCACCGGAGACCCCGGAGCCTCTCTTTTTCCCAACATCCAGCCAGGAGTGATTCACATGGCCAGGCTCATTGGTATCGCTGTCGTTGTGCTCATCGCCGGGGTGCTTGCCTTCATCGCCAGCCGCCCGGAGAGCTTCCTCATCACCCGGACGCGACAACTCGACGCGTCACCCGACGCCGTCTACGCGCTCATCAACAACTTCTCCCTGTGGCGCCAGTGGTCGCCCTACGAGAACGTCGACCCGAACATGGCGCGCGAGTACTCGGGCCCCGCGGAGGGAGTCGGCGCCACCTACGCGTACAAGGGGAACCGGAACATCGGCGCGGGCCGGATGGAAATCCTGGAGAGCAAGCCGGGTGAGCGCATCGACATCCGCCTGGAGTTCATCGAGCCCTTCGCGGCCGTCAATCAGGCGAGCTTCGTGCTCGAGCCGACCGGAAAGGGCACGCGCGTCACCTGGAACATGTCCGGGCCGAACACCTTCATGGGCAAGGCGATGATGGCCTTCGGCCTCATGGAGTCCTTCGTCGGCAAGCAGTTGGAGCAGGGCCTGACGGACCTGGAGACCGCCGCGCGCGCCGTCGACTCCAAGTCCACGCGGTCCGCTCAGGCCGAGTCCCTCACGGCCTCGCCCGCGCACTGAAGGACCTGGGACTCCCGCGACGCCACCTACCGGAGTCCCAGGGTCCCCCTGGGGAAGACTGATGATGCTGATGATGTTGCTCGCGCAGTTCGGCTCAGCCGCGCTCGAGGATCGCCGCCACCGCCTGCCCGCCACTGGTGCACAGCGTCACCAGCGCCAGGGATTTCCCCCGTCGCTCGAGCTCATCCAGGGCGGTCCCTACAAGAATGCTTCCCGTCGCGCCCAGCGGGTGGCCCAGGGCGATGGCGCCGCCGTTGACGTTGACCTGATTCAAATCAATCTCCAGCGCCCGCGCCGTCTGTAACACCACCGCCGCGAACGCCTCGTTGATTTCCCAGAGGTCGATGTCGCGAGCCTTGAGTCCCGCGGCGTCCAGCGCCTTGCGCGCCGCGAGCGCAGGCCCCGTCAGCATGAGGACAGGGTCACTGCCCACGGCGGAGACGGCTCGCACGCGCGCCCTCGGCTTCAAGCCATGCGCGCGCACGTAGTCCTTCGACGCCACGAGGATGGCGCCCGCGCCGTCCGCGATACCGCTGGCCGTGCCCGCGGTGTGCAGATGGCGCACGGCGCCCGCGCGGGGATACGCCCGCAGCGCCAGCTCATCCAGCGTCTCGCCGTCAGGCCCATCGGCCCGAGCGCCGAGCTGAATGAAGGCCGGAGCGAGCGCGGCCAGCTTCTCCGCCGTCGAGTCCGCGCGGGGGTGGTCATCCACCGCGAGCAGCACCTCGCCCGTCTGGGGGTGCTTCACGGGGAACAGGCCGCGCTGGAAGCGCCCCTCCGTCTGGGCTCGCACGGCGAGCTGCTGCGAGCGCAGACCGAAGGCGTCCAGCTCCTGCCGCGTGAAGCCTTCCAGCGTCGCGATGAGGTCGGCGGAGATGCCCTGGGGCACCTGGAAGAAGCGCCGACGCAGGTCGACGTTGCCGCCATCCGTTCCACCCCCATCCGCGTTGAGGCCATAACGGCTCATCTGCTCGACGCCGCCCGCGACGACGAGCTGCTGGGCACCGGACGCCACGCCCATGGCCGCCAGCGACAGGGCCTGGAGGCCCGAGCCACAGAAGCGATTGAGGCTGAAGCCCGGGATGCTGATGGGCCACCCCGCGGCGAGCACCGCGTTGCGCGCGAGGTTGGCGCCCTGGGCCTCGATTTGCGACACGACGCCCACCACCACGTCATCGATATCCGCGACGTCCACGCCCGTGCGCAGCGGGAGCTGCTTCAGCGTCTGGGCCAGCAGCTCCTGCGGGTGCAGCCCGCTGAGCGCGCCCTTGCCGGGCCTGGCCCGGGCACGAGGGGTACGGACCGCATCCAAGATGTAGGCATCCATCGACGAGCCCTCCATTCGCGGGGTGGCTCCACGCCCGACCCCTGTGGAGCAACCATATTACGCTCATAATACGGTCGCAATCCGAAGGCGGCGGGCAGGCGGGCGGTCCTCGTCAAAGGACGGCGGACGACGCGATGACGTATATAATGGTGTACAGCGAGGTGAGATTCGGATGCCCCATCCCCCTGAGCAGAAGCAGTCCACGCACGAGCGCATCCTGGAAGCGGCGGGAGGGTTGTTCCGCCAGAAGGGCTTCCTGGGGACGAGCGTGGACACGGTGATGCGCGCCGCGGGCCTCACGGTGGGCGGCTTCTATGCGCACTTCGGCTCGAAGCAGGCGCTGCTCATCGAGGCGCTCCAGCGCATCATGAGCCGTCAGCGAGTGGACTGGCCGCAGGGGTTGGAGGACCTGCGGGGCGCGGAGTGGCTGAGCCACCTGGTGCGCCGCTACCTCTCGCGAGCCCATCGCGACGCGGAGGTCCCCGTGTGCCCGCTGCCCGCCGTGCTGTCCGACGTGGTGCGCGGGGAGGCGGAGCTGAAGGAGGCGCTGGCGCACGAGCTGAACCTGACGGTGGAGACGTTCGCCAGACACCTGCCCTCGGATGAGCGCGCCAGTGCGAGGGAGCGGGCGTTGGCGACGTATGCGCTGTGTGTCGGTGCGCTGACGTTGGCCAAGGCGACCGCGGGCACGGCGCTCTCCGACGAGCTGCTCAAGGCATCCCGGCGCGTCTCCGTGCTGGCGGCGGAGACGCCGTCGGCCCCGGGAGACAGCAAGTCGACGTCGTGAGGCGGACTGGCGAGGCCCGGTAACGGGCTCCTCGCCGCGTCGACGTCACTCCGCAGGGGCGGCGCGCAGCTCCACGGGATGAGTGCGGAGCCAGTCCTGGCAGCGGCGGATGCGCTCCGCCGCGGAGGGCAGCCCCATCTGGAGCAGGAGCTCTCGATAGGGCTCGAAGCTCTCCGGTGTCCAGGTGGTGAGGGCCTTGAGGTCGGCCAGCGCCACCATCTCCTCCGCTGAGCGCCCCACCGCCTCCTGCCTGGCGGTGAGCAGCGCGGCCAGGGACATGCGCGCGGGCTCGGCCTCGAAGGCGATGGCCGCGTCCGCGTACCAGGCCCGCAGGGCCTCATCGACCGAGGCGTCCTGGGCCTTCTCGCGCATGCGGCCCAGCATTCCCGCGAGGAACTCCTCGTCGAGCGCGCCCTTCACACCGCGCAGGAGCGCCGTCACTGCTTCGCGACGCACCGTCGGCTCGGCATCCTGGGGCAGTCCCTTGAGGGCCTGCATCGGCTCCCAGAGGACGCAGGTGAGCCACAGCTCCTCCTCGGGAGCGAACACGGGCGGCGTGGAAGGCTCGCGCATCTTCAGCTCGACGCGGGTGGCGCGCTCCTTGGCTTCGCGAGCGATGCGCTCGGCGAGCCCCGGGTCTTCCTTCACGTAGTCCACCAGCGCATCCACGTCGCCCTCGCGGGCCTGCTGAAGTGCCTTGCGCGCCTCTTCCGACAGCGAGGCCTCATCCATCCCGCTCGCCAGCGCCTCGTACTTCGCCATCCACTCCTTGTGATGGGCGCTCCACTCGCGGAACTGGACGTCGAACACGAGGTCGAGGAGGGGGTTGTCCTCCATGCGCGTCTTGCCCGCCCGCTTCGACGCGGCGGCGAGCAGGCTGGCCGCGCGAAGGGCCCGCCGCTCCTCCGAGGAGCGTCCCGGCTCTCCGGCACGGCCATGCAGCGTGGCCGTCAGCTTCTCCAGGAACGACTTGGTGGCGAGGGCCTTCACCGTGCTCACCAGCAGCTCGCGTCGAGCGCTGGACGCGTCCAGGACTTCGTCCTCGGAGATGCGCGCCAGGGCCTCGCCCACGTGCTTGTCGAAGGACTCGGCGTCGAAGCGAAGGCCGGGCACGGGGCCCCACTCCGCGAGCAGGCGCGCCACGCGGTCCAGCGCGGCGGACAGGTCGCCGACGTCCGGGTTCTTGAGCAGCTCCATCGCGGCGCGGAAGTCCTCTTCGAGCGGACTGGAGACAGCGGAGGGAGGCGCGGCGCGCGAGCGGTCTTCGGCGGCGTGGCAGACCTTGTACTTCTTGCCACTGCCACAGGGACACGGGTCATTGCGACCGGGCTTCTTCGAGCTCAAGGAGGTGTGCCTCTCGGCTCGCGGGGGCGAGCGTTGGAATCCGGCGCGCACCGTAGCAGGAGGTGGCCGGGTCGGGGCGAACAGGCAACACCCCTCTCCTGTCCAGTGGACGCTCGCGCGCCCGGTGCGTCCGCTCAGTAACTCGAGGCCTCGTAGAACCGCTGGTCCGAGCACCCATTCGTACTGGAGATGGTGACCCGTCCCCACAGGTACGCCATCTGGGTCGGACCGATGCCGCCGTAGGTCTCCTTGTACGCACAGCACGAGCCGGAGAACGGGCCTTCCTGGTCGTATCGCTCGTAGTAGTAGCCCGGCCCCATGTCCAAGGCCTCCGCGTACACGTGCGTGTTCAGCGTCTTGATGAAGAGCGAATAGGGCGCGGGCTCCGTCCAGCGGCCCTTGGCGGTGACCTCACCCAGCAACATGTGGGGCGCGTTGTTGAAGACGACGTCGGGCTCGAAGACGCCCCCGCAGAAGTCGAGGCCGAAGCTCGCGACGCCGCCCGGTGGGCTGGAGACCTTGGGCTGCAATACCGGAGGCGGCAGCGAGCCTCCTGGAGCCGAGGCCTCGCGGAGCTGGGCCTCCAGGTCCTGGAGGCTCCGCGCGTTGACTTCGAGCCGAGCCGCCGAGGCGTGCGGTGCCTGCTTGAGCAGCGACTCCCGCTCGGCGCGAGTCTTCCGCAGCACATACTCGAGGCCCTCGACGCCAAAGCCGATGCGCTCACGGCCACCGCCCACCCTCGGCCGCTCCCAGACGCCTCGCTCCACTTCCGTCCACGAGCCCTGCGCCGCGACCTCTCGGGCCTCGTCTCCAGGCGTTCCACCACAGGCGACCATCGAGACCACCACGGTCGAAGCCACCACGAGTGCGTTCCTCATTCACGAACCTCTTCGGTGCATGTCCCACGGAATTGCAGGAGCAACTCACCTAACAGGTCCGTGCCGAGGCCTCATCAACTGCCCGTCAAATCACAAGCATCGGAGAAGGCGCTTCGTTCCTCCGAGGTGAGGCCGAGAGTGCAGGCGCGGCCCTCTCGTGATGATTGGAGCGCGGCCTCCAGCACGGCGGCCACGGCCGACGCCTGCATGGGCGTCACGGGGTTGTGACCCGTGCCACGCACCGCGTCGCGGACTCCCGCGTAGTAGCGGCGATAATCGCCCCTGGGTGTGGCCGTCGTCCTGGCCTCCCCGGAGCTCCCGACGAAGAACCGCCCAGGCGAGGCGTCCTCTCCCCAATCCGCCGCCCCCGGAAGCTCGCCCGCGATGAGCCGGTCCGCCTGCGAGTCCATGCCGTGCTTCAGCCACGAGCCCCGGGTGCCATGCACCGCGAAGCGCGGCATTCCTCCGGCGATGAGCATCGAGGCCTGGAGGAGGACATGACGCTGGGGATACACGAGGGTCACCTGGCACCAGTCGTCCACGGCGGCGCCGTCCCGGTGAGCCGCCAGCATCCCCACCACGGTGTCGGGCAGGCCGAACAGCTGAAGGACCTGGTCGACGAGGTGGGGACCCAGGTCGAACCAGATGCCCGCCCCGGGGACGGGCTGTTCACGCCAGCGCTGGCGGACCTCGGGACGGAAGCGGTCGAACCGCGACTCGACGGAGGTGACGCGGCCCAGTGTGCCGTCCGCGAGCAGCGCCTTCAGCGCGAGGAAGTCGCTGTCCCAGCGACGATTGTGGAACACCGAGAGCACCCTGCCCTGATCCTGTGCAAGCGAGGCCAGTGAGCGTGCTTCGGCCAGGGTGATGGTGAACGGCTTGTCGACGACGACGTGCTTGCCAGCGCGGAGCGCGGCGCGCGCGAGCGGGACGTGCGTCTCGTTTGGCGTCGCCACCACGACGAGGTCCACGTCCGGGTGCGTGGCCGCATCGCGCGCGGACGGAATCACTGTCACCTCCGGCAGGTCCGCATGGACATCCTCGGGCCTGCTGGACGCCACCACGCGCAATGACAGTCCCTCCACGGTGCGCAGCAGCGGAGCGTGGAAGGACTTGCCCGCGAAGCCGTAGCCCAACAGAGCGACGCGGAGGGGGGCGGGCTCGCTCATGGCAGGGGCTCGCTCAACAGAGGCTTGACTGGCATCACGAGGGTCTCAGGTCAAACGAGCTGAAGTAATGGTCGCCAGACTGATGCATGGCCCAAGGTTCGACGCATCCCACATCCCGGTCAACCACTCCCAACCGCGTCCGCACCGGACGCACATGCGTCTGAGAGGGACGTCCCCAGCGCCCGAACAGGACTCCCCTCATCCTGAAGGAGAGAGACCGGCGGCTCTCGGACGCCTCAGGGCGCCACCCTGTCGACAGGACGTCCGGCACGGTCCCTGCAACAAGAGCACCGCCTGACTCAGCAGCGCACCGGACCGAGCATGGATACGGGCCCCCCTGCCCCCACGCCGGACAGCGACGACCTGCACGGCGCCCTCCTCTGACAACGACGCGGTGAACACCCTGACGCAGTAGCGACCTGAGCCATCGACGCGGAGGCATCACATGAACTGCACGATATGCAAGAGGCCCCTGGCGACCATCCCCAACAACGGAGGCCAGGACCCATGCAAGGACTGCGTGACGCTGGTCCTCAAGCAACTCCCCACGGACAAGAAGTCGACCTCAGTCGAGGCAATCGGCGCGGCGCTCAAACGCATACAACCTGGCTACCCCGCCAGCGCAATCGTGAAGTTCGTGGTCCTGGAGCTGCAAAAACCTCCCCCAAAACTCAAAGCAAACAAGGCACCCCCTCCCGCCGCGGCAGCGGCACCGACCGCGGCTGCCGCGGCGGGCATGGCCGCGGCGGGGGCCGGGGCAAACGCACCTCCCCAACACGTCCTATCCAACCCGATTGATTCAGCGCGAACTCAACTCGAAATCGACAGATTCTACGCCAGCACGCTGAGACTCAAGTACCTGGACATTGCCGTGCACACACGCGACGCGGGGGGCCTTGGAGATCTGATCAACTGCCTCCAGACGAGCACCATTCTCGTGGACGAAGAGGAAAGTTGGAGAGCCACTCCTCACTGTGGGCATAAAGACTTTGACGTCATGTCAGCGTGCTTCACAAAGCTCAAGCCCTCCTTCAACGTCAGTGCCCTCAAGGTCGATATAGCAACCGCCATGCAAAACGACTCAGAGCATGATGGAACAATCATCGAGTACTCGATGGCCAAACCCGCGATACTCAATCCGAAATTGCGATGCTCGGGGCTGGCTGCTCATGAAATGGGGATCATGATCAACGAGAGACTGCGCACGCCCCTGCCCCTGTCCGACCTGGCCCTGACACAGCCTGACCTGAAGAAACTCCTGGAAGAGTGCTCCAAGTCGCACAAACCGCCCAGACTCTTCTTTGGCTACGGCGCCGGCAAGCACAACAACACCCACTTCAACCTCCTCCTGGACCGGGTCTTCCACGACGACTCAATCACTTCAGCCGTGATACTCCCAGTCAACCATCTTCAGGACCACCTCGAGAAATACCTCAGAACCAACGACCACAACACGTTAATCCCCGACCTCAGGAAAAACCACGACATCACCAAACTCAAGACCTGCCAACATGCGACATTCCGGCTGGGACAGAGGGTGATTCATGTCATCAACATGAACCAAGGACGCACGGTTCCATACGACGACATGCTTCAACTCTGGCGGGCAGCAGACCGGTCCTTCACCATCACCGAGGGAGACCAGTCCTTCAGCGAAGCCATCTCCGCTGGCATCCCCATGGCCTACCAACTCTGGCATCCCGGTAATGGTATCGTGCATAAGCAGCCGCTGTTCGATGCGCTCCTGTCGGCTTGCGCCACCAAATACCCGGCCGTCAACGCTTTCCTGCAAAACTGCCGGGACTACTCAGGCGCCGCCGCCAAATCCAGTGCCGCGGCCGCGGGTGCCGCGGCCGCGGGCGCCGCGCCAGCAGTTGCCTCGCCCGTCCAACGAAAGATGGAGCTCCTGAAGAAAATCATCCAGGACTGCAACAACCCGAAGTTCATCAATGACTACGTGAAGTTCACGGAGGAGCTGGCCGAACAACACTCGATTTCACGACATCTCCAGGGCTTCGTCCAACGCCTCTGGCTCAGGAAGGCCCACAACGACAACCTCCTGACTGAGTTGGACAGCAAACTAAGAACCCTCTTCGCCCTGGAGGACGCCAACGACTCGGACGCGATGAGGCCACTTCTCCACAGGCTGCGTGAAGACATCCGCGCCGCGAACATCAAACTGTTCAATCAACACGGAGGGGTCGTAGCCAACCAAGGTGCGGCCTCAGCTGAAGACAGTCCAATCAGGGCGAAGCGCATCGAGGCCATTGGCCAGGTCGCGAAGGGACCCGGCGAGGGTCCCCAACCGATGCTCACGCCCATCCTCGGCCTCATCGCGGACTATCTGCCTTGAGGAGGACGCCCCACCGGCGAGCATCAAGACAGATGCCTCGTGACAATGGCTCACGATGGGCTCATAGGTCCAGACACCAGAGCGGATTGTCCGCCGACCCCTTGGACAGGAGCGCCATTGGGGTAGAAGGCGGGCGCGCCCCTGCCCTGCCTCCTATCCAGACGGGGCGCGGCAGGAGCCTGGCTGTCTTGGCTGGCTGTGACGATTTGAGCTTCGACACCCCTCCCTCCTCCTTCCCCTACACCAGCACTCGCCCCCTGCCGCCACTCCTCACGCTGGCCAACACGTCGACGTCGAACCTCCTGCTGCGCAACTCAGGAGAAGCCCCCAGCGAATTCCATCTGCGGCGAGGTCACCTGCAGCTTCCCCGCGTCACGCTGCTGCTGCAAACAGGGTCAAGAGGTGTGCCCTCGTCACCCTCTGAACAATTGCGACTGACATGAAGCCCCGACCGCGTCGCCACTGACGCTTATCGGTGCAGCCGAGGCACTGCACCGATAACAGCCCTCACCCAATGCCAGAACAAAGGCGGCACGGGACCCTGCCTTTATCTCCAGCAGGCACACGTCTGCCCGGCCCAGGACCATGTCGGCGCTCTCGCGCGAGCCCGCTCCGTGGTGAGGTTGGCGGTCTCGCGTGTCGCGGGTCCGGGGCTCAGGCCCCGCAACGGGCACGGATGCAGATGAACCCGGGGGCCTGTGACAGCTCCTCGAACAGCCTTGGGTCCACCCCCTTCATGTCGTCGAGAGGCTTGGGTTCGACGACCCGGTCGAGCATCCAGCCAGTCTCGGACAGCGCGTTGAGGATGTCGGCGAGCGGGCGACGATAGCCCTGTACGTAGGGCTTCGGCTCGCCGAAGCCTGACCAGTACATCCCGAAGCGCGTGGTGTCGAAGTAGGTGCCGTCGCCGCGACAGCGCACGTCGTTCCAGTCGCGCATCGGGTGTCCCATGGAGAACACGAGCAGCGCGCCGGGCCGCGCGACGCGGCGGAACTCGCCGAACACCGGGGCCAGGTGGCGCACGTAGTCGAGCGCGAGCGAGCAGATGATGCGGTCAAAGGACTCCGAGGGCAGCCAGTCGAGCGGCGCCGACAGGTCTCCGGTCCGGACTTCCACCGGGAGGCCCGTGCAACGCGCGAGGGCGAGCGGGACCATCTCCGGCGTCACGTCGAAGGCGTGGACGGTCGCGCCACCGCGCGCGAGCTTCTCGCTACAGAAGCCCGGTCCACAGCCGGCGTCGAGCACGCGCAGTCCGGTGACCTCACCGAGCAGCGCCATCGTCGCCGGCCGTTCGTAGAGCGCGTTGTGTGGCTTGGTCAGCGCGAACGTTGAGTAGCGCTCCGCGAAGGTGGAGTACGCGGCGAGGCCGAGCGACTCGTCCACCTCGTTCGTGTCGTCCATGCGCGGTCTCCCAGGTGAAGGAGACCACGCTACCCTACCTCCACGATGCCAGGGAGGAGCACGGACCCAGGACGCCTCCTGCGCGCCAACGCGGCGGCGGGCCGCGCCACGGAGTCCTCGGGTCGTCCCTGATTCACCTCAGCCGAACTTCAGCGCGCGCCGCTCATCGATGACCTCCTGCGGGTGCAGATCCAGGTAGCGCAGAAGGTCCTGGGCGAATTCGCCCGAGTGTCCGAAGCGGACGCCCAGGCGGTGCTCGGCGCGCAGGGTGTTCTCCGAGAGGTCCGTCCCGCGGATGGTCTCGTACTCCTCCCGGTTGTTGTAGTCGCACAGGGGGAACTGGCCGCGGGACGTTCCATGCGCGTTGTGCAGGGCGTGGATGAGCTCGTGGGCGATGGTCAGGAACAGCGGCGTGGCCAGGGGATTCTTCAGGCTGTCGAACGCGACGAATGACGCGTCCGAGATTCTCGGGTCGATGGCGATGATGGAGCCGCTGCCGGAGTCCGGGAGCCTCGGAAGCTCGGTTCCCGTGACGATGTCGATGTTGGCCTTCGCGCTGCCCATGGCCTGGGCCATGCCCTGAATCGTCCCCGCCTCCGAGAAGACCCCCGTCACGGCGGGGCCCAGGTCGCCGCTGGACACGTTCTCCGGGATGGGCATGCCACACCGTCGGTTGAGCTCGCGCAGCCCCTGACGGAGGGCCTGCGTCGACAGGACGGTGGACTGGGTCCTGGGAATGATTTTCACCTTCTTGCCCTGCGCCAGGAGTTGGGTGACGAGGCCGCGGCCCCCCGCAGTGGACAACATGCGCGCGAAGGCCGCCAGGACCGTCACGCGGAAGCCCTCGATACGCCGGGGCGCCTGACGAATCGGCTGGGCGACGACATGGTCGGTGTCCAGGACCTCGATGGACCCATTGCCCCCCTTGAGCGCCCGCCAGGCCAGGCCGGTCACCATGTCGTCGGCATCCATGGCGTAGACCTGAGGCTCCGGCATCACCTCCTGGATGACCGCCGTGTGCTCCCCCTGGATGACTTGCAGGAACATGAGCAGGTTGATGAACACCGCGTGCCCGACAATCCCGGAGCGCGCCAACTGGGGGTTCGCCGTGAGGAACTCATAGACGCTGTGCTCGACAAGGCAGAGCGACTCCTGCCGCCTGCGGTAACGCTCGCCCCGAATCTCCAGGTAGTCCGCCCAGAAGTCCTCGATGGTCCCGAACAAGTCGGCGCGAGCGACCGAGCCATCCATGCGACTGCGAATCGCGCGCGTCAGCGCGATGACCTGGGCCTTGGTGGGGAGGTTCGGAAGCAAGGGCATGCTGGCTCTCCTGTCTTTCCCGAGTAACTGCAAGCACCAGACCAGAGTCGTGCCCGCCCGAAGCCCGACGCGCGTCCTCCGGGCAGGCCCGCCTCACGCGTGACTCCGGGACGCGTCCGCGTCCAGGGAGGAAGCGCCTCAGGGGGTACCGAACGACGTGACGTAGGTGGGGCTCCCGAAATAGCAGCCCCAGCTCGACGGGACCTGGGTGCGCGAGCCGGTGACGACGTAGTCCGGCCGGTTGGGGCGCCGCACGCGGACGGTGTAGCCCACCGGATTGCTGGGACTGGGCGGAGGATCGAAGCCAACGGCGGCCAGACAGATGCTGTAGGTGCCCACCGGCGGAATCCGGCCCGCCGCCCAGAAGATGGTCTCCGGGCCAGTGCCCGCTTGGACATCCACGTCGAACTGGCCGTACTCGGTGTTCGCGTCGGGCCCTCGATTCGAGTAGTCGATGACCCGTCCCCCGGGCGTCAGCACGGCGAGGTCCGCGTCTCCCGGCCGGCTCCAGGTCGCGGTGATTTGCAGCAGCGAGGTGTCCACGCACACGCCCGCCTCACAGGCCGAGCCCGCTCCACAGACATTGCCGCAGCCGCCGCAGTGGTCGTTCGCGGTGCGCGGGTCCACGCAGGCCGAGCCACAGACGATGTTCGGCGGGAGGCACGCGGGCGGCTGACACTGGAAGCCTCCCGGGGTGTTGACGCAGACCTCCTCCGGCGCGCAGGTGTCCGTGCCATTGGCGCACTCGTCCACGTCCGCGCAGACGCTCGGCTGTCCCGAGCAGGCATACCCGGGCTCCACCCGGCAGATGCTGCTACAGCCGTCCCCGGAGAGCTGGTTGCCGTCGTCACAACGCTCCTCGGCGCCGTAGATGACGCCGTCGCCACAGACGACGGCGCGCAGGCCCTGCACCGCGTCCACCAGGAGCGGCGCCTCGGCCGGCCCCCGCAGGACGACATAGCGATAGGGGATGGTCTGTCCGTTCCAGACGGTCCACGTGAAGGTGCCCTCTCCCCGAGGCACCACGTACAGCGTGCTCCCGTACAGATAGCTGCCGTCCACCGCCAGGAACAGCACCGTCGACTGCGACGCCACCTCCCGCGGGCCCCGGTAGTAGACGGTCAGCAGCCCCGTCGCCTCCTGCCCCTCGCCCAGGTCCAGCATCAGGCTCGCCGTGGTGTCCATGGGCAGCGTCGCGGCGACGCCGTCCGGCGCGCCCAGCGCCGCGCCCGGGTTCAGCACCGACGGCGACGTGCTTCCGACGACCACCGCGTCCGCGTAGTTCGGCTCCAGCGGGTCCAGGCCCGCTCGCGAGACCTCCTCCCCAGGCGCATCGTTGACCCGTTGTTCGACGTCACAGGCGCCCAGCAGGCATGCCAGCGCCATCCAGCCCCAGCCGATTCCACCTCGCTTCATCGCGTCCCTCGTCCCCCGAGGCGGGCTGGCGCCCGGAATGGGCCCACGGCCCCCAGGAGTCCTGACAGGCTATTCGGGACACCGCCGGGGCGACAATCCCAGACACAGACGCCCCGGCGCCCCGAGCTCGCGAAGGACCCGGGGGGGTCATCCATGACAGACATTGGCGCACCGAGGCGCGCCCAGCCGGGGCCGCTTCGCCAGCTCTGAAGCTCACAGGCCTTCAGTCGAGTCCTGGCCCTCCATTCAACAGCCTGTCATCACGACGCACAGTGCCAAGTGATTTGGTTGGACACGCCCAACGAATCACTCACACCATTGTCTTGCCCTCGCTCCCCCGCTCTCGGTCCGCGACTCAATCCCTCCTGGCTTGAGACTCGCGTTCCCACACCGCATCCGGTGTCATCACCGCCCCACATCCCTGACGGGAGTTCGTCCCCACTCCTCCGCGCTCGAGAGGCCGGTCGCCGGAGAAATCCTTGGAGAGCAGCTTGAGACAACCCTGTCAGCCGAGGTCATTCGTACCTCGCACGCACTACGTGATTCCCCTCCTCCTGAGCCTGCTGTCTTGTGGCGGGCCAGAGTCCAGGTCAGACAACGAGTCGGAGCCCGCAACGACGAAGCAGAGGCTGTCCGCCCAGGTGAAGGTGGACCGGGCCGTGGCGGGCGGCACCTACCATTCGCTTTTCCTCCAGCGCAATGGAGAGGTCTTCGCCTGGGGACAGAACCTCGCCGGACAACTCGGCACAGGCAGCATCAACACCCTGCCCGTGCCGAGTCCCGCCAAGCCCGTGGGCCTGCCTCCCATCAAAGCCATCGCTGCGGGGCAGACGCATTCGCTCGCGCTCGACACGGACGGTGACGTCTGGGCCTGGGGCAAGAACGACTTCGGGCAGGTGGGTCTCGGCACGGTAGGAGGTACGGTGACGGCTCCCACTCGCGTGAGCGGGCTGTCTGGCATCCAGGCCATCGCGGCGAACGGAAACTTCTCGCTCGCGCTGGGCCAGGACGGCCGCGTCTGGGCGTGGGGACAGAATGCCTCCGGACAGATAGGCACGGGCTCAACGAGCACCGCCGAGGCCACGCCCCGTCAGGTGAACAGCCTGCCCACCCTCCGGGCCATCGCGGCCGGGCACAACCATGCGCTCGCGCTGGATGCCGACGGCAAGGTGTGGGGCTGGGGCCGGAACGACTTCGGACAGGTGGGCACCGGCACGGCGGGAGGCCTGGTGCTGGCGCCCGCGATGATGCCCACGCTGTCTGGAATCAAGGCCATCGCGGCGGGGGCGGCGCACTCACTCGCGATTGACGAGCAGTTCGGCAACGTCTGGGGCTGGGGGCAGAACTCCTCCGGGCAGATTGGCACCGGGGCGACGAGCACCACTCCCGTGCTGAATCCCACCGCCGTCTCGGGCGTGTTCGCCGCGACGCGCATCAGCGCTGGCCACGCCTTCTCCCTGGTCATCATGGGTAACGGCATCGTGAAGGCGTGGGGTCTCAACGCCTCGGGTCAGCTCGGGCATGGCGCTCCGGGGGGGACGAGCGGGACGCCGGTGGGCGCGGTGGGGCTTCAGGACGTGATCGCCATCGCCGCGGGCTACCACCATGCGTTGGCGGTGCGTCCGGGGTGCCCGGTGTGGACGTGGGGAAACAACAGCCAGGGACAGCTTGGCACGGGCACCTACGTCACGACGCCGACGTCCTCGCCCGTGACGACCTTGGTCCTCAACACGTACTACTTCGACGGCGACATGGACGGCTTCGGCGACGAGCTCTTCAGCACCGAGGCCTGTGAGGCGCCCTACGGCTACGTCGAGGACATCGACTGTGACGACTTCACCTCGACCACGTACCCGGGCGCGCCGGAGACGTGCAACAACGCCGACGACAACTGCGACAGCGAGGTCGACGAGGCAAACCCGAGTGGCGGCGACCAGTGCGCCACGGGCCTGCTCGGGGTCTGCGCGAAGGGAACCACGGCCTGCACGCAGGGCAGTGTGGTGTGCGCGCAGAACCAGGCCTCGTCCGCTGAGCAGTGCGACAACCTGGACAATGACTGTGACGGTGAGGTGGATGATGGCAATCCAGGTGGGCTGCAGTGGTGCGACGCCCATGGCGTGGGCGTGTGCGGCGAAGGCGTGACGTACTGCACCCACGGCGCCATCGAGTGCGTGCAGAAGTACGCCCCATCCACGGAGATCTGTGATGACCGGGACAACGACTGCAACGGACAGGCGGACGACGGCCTGACGTTCCAGGCGTGGTACCAGGACCTGGACCGGGACGACTACGGCGTGGCGACGCTGTCGGTGCAGGCGTGTGTACGTCCAGCGAACCATGCGGCTCAGGCCGGTGACTGCGACGACACGCGAGCGACCTTCAACCCGGGGACTCCCGAGTCCTGCGATGGGCTGGACAACAACTGCGATGGCCAGGTGGACGAAGGCCTGACGCGGCAGACGTGGTACCGCGACGTGGACGGTGACGGCTTTGGTGTCGCGAGCGACACGGTGAGCGACTGCCGGAAGCCTGTTGGCTACGTCGCCGTGTCAGGTGACTGCAACGACGGCAACGGAGCCATCAAGCCCGGCGCGGCGGAGGTCTGCGACGGCGCGGACAACGACTGCAACGCCCTGACGGACGAGGGGCTGCTGGGCATGTTCTACCGGGACGCGGATGGCGACGGTTACGGGAACACGAGCCAGCCGACCCAGGCCTGCTCCGCGCCCACGGGTTACGTGGGGAATTCGACGGACTGCAACGACGGCAGCGCGTCCACCCACCCAGGAGCCACCGAGGTCTGCGACAGCGTGGACAACAACTGCACGGGTGGCGCGGACGAAGGCCTCGCGACACAGTCCTGGTACCGCGACGCGGACGGCGACGGCTACGGCAACACGAGCGTCTCCACGCAGAACTGCCGACAGCCCTCGGGCTATGTGAGCAACACCTCTGACTGCAACGACAGCAGCGCCAACATCCGCCCCGGAGCTTCGGAGACCTGCGACACCGTGGACAACAACTGCAACGGCTCCGTCGACGAAGGTGTCACCTCGACCTTCTACCGGGACGCCGATGGTGACGGCTTCGGGAACGCGTCGAACTCCACCCAGGCCTGCTCGGTGCCACCAAGCTATGTGGCAAACGCCACTGACTGCAACGACGGCAGCGCGTCCACCCACCCAGGAGCCACCGAGGTCTGCGACAGCGTGGACAACAACTGCGCGGGCGGTGTGGACGAAGGCCTCGCGACACAGTCCTGGTACCGCGACGCGGACGGCGACAGCTACGGCAACACGAGCGTCTCCACGCAGAACTGCCGACAGCCCTCGGGCTATGTGAGCAACGCCTCGGACTGCAATGACGGTGCTTCCAGCATTCGCCCGGGAGCCTCTGAGGCATGCGACGGGGCAGACAACAACTGCAACGGCTCCGTCGACGAAGGTGTCACTTCGACCTGGTACCGGGACGTGGATGGCGATGGCTACGGGTATTTGACGAATACCGCCCAGGCCTGCTCGGCACCCATGGGCTACGTAGCGAGCGCCTCCGACTGCAACGATGGCAGCGCGTCCACCCACCCGGGAGCCACCGAGGTCTGCGACGGCGTGGATAACAACTGCACGGGCGGCGCGGACGAGGGCCTCACGACGCAGACCTGGTACCGCGACGCGGACGGCGATGGCTACGGCAACACGAGCGCCTCCACCCAGAACTGCCGACAGCCCTCGGGCTATGTGAGCAACGCCTCGGACTGCAACGACGGTGCGTCCAATGTCCGCCCGGGAGCCGCGGAGACCTGCGACGGGGCAGACAACAACTGCAATGGCTCCGTGGACGAAGGCGTGATGCTCACCTGGTACCGGGACACGGATGGCGACGGCTACGGGTATTCAACGAGCACCACCCAGGCCTGCTCGCCTCCTGCCGGCTACGTGGCGATCTCCACCGACTGCCATGATGGATTCGCGACCGTCCATCCCGGAGCCAGCGAGGTCTGCGACTACCTGGACAACAACTGCAACGGCTCCGTGGACGAAGGATTGACGGTGCCCACCTGGTACCGCGACGAAGATGTGGACGGCTACGGCAACGCGAGCGTGACCACCCAGAGCTGCACCACGCCTGGTGGCTACGTGGCGGACAAGACGGACTGTAACGACACCAACAGGTACATCAATCCCGGAATGATGGACGAATGCTTCGACCGCATCGACAACAATTGCTCTGGGCGACGCGACGAAGGCTGCCCCCTTTGCCCTGACCCTCCGTACCTGAAGTTCTCCTCTGCCGAGGGCTTCTCGACGCTTGTCGATTGCGACCCGCTCATGCCGCCCACCCTCCAGAGCCAAAGCACCCCGTAGGTCGCACAACCCATGACCCGGAGTCAGGAGAACGCACCCTCCTGACTCCGTCCGTGAATACTTCCCGCCCCCGTCCAGCGCATCCAGGCGCGCTTGTGCAACGACGGTGCTGGCTCCGGCATGACGGAGGCGGCCTTCTTCCTCACCGCCTCCTCCGCGCCCGGCACCTCCGAGTCCCACCTGGGCACAAGCGTCCGCTTCTCCCTGCGCGCGGGAGAATGTCGCGAGGTCTCCGCCTCCGTCAGCGTCCGCGCAATCCCCAAGGGCGACTGCTTCCTCAGCGCCCGCGTGGAGTTGGCCCCCGCAGTCTCGTGCCGTGCCCGTGAAGGCGGGTGGAGTTCCGCGCGCAGCAGCATCCCTCGGGCGCAAGCCACGCCCCTGCGCAGCCGATCCTTTGCCGTGGTGGGAGCTTCTAACTTTCCTTGGCCCCGGGAATGGGCCAACAGAACCTCCGCACGTTGGTCGGCCGCTCAGCTGGCTCAACAGCGGGCACTCCCATCCCAGATTCCTGGGATGGACATGCCCGGCAACTACTGACAATACTGTTATTCCTGGATTAACCAGGAAACAAAGTGAGAGTTGATCTTGAGCAATCAAATCAGCCGCCATGCGGCTCTGTGCGCCATGGCTGTAACTCTGGCGTTGATCCTTCCAATGCCTGCTGCAGGACAGTCCACTGAGCCGCTTCCCACTATCGTCTACAATGAGTTTCATCGAGGCTGCCTGGATTCACCGACACCAGACGGTCGTGCCGAACCGCGGCCCTGCGACTACTCAACGGACTGGGTATTCGAGCCGATACCCGGTGGCCTGCCAGGCCACAAGCGCATCAGGTCAATCGAGTTTCGAGACAGATGCCTTGAGGCAGGAGAAGAGTCGATCCTTATCCGTCCCTGCAACAACGGACTGTGGCAGCAATGGAGCATCGAGTACTACGCGCCAAGGCCGCCTGATGCCTGGAACAGGGGCATACGCATCCGAAGCGCTCGCAATCCCGCGAACTGCATCGACAACTACAAGTCCTCAGCAGTGAGACTCTGGCAGTGCGCGGGCTCCTACCAGCAGCAGTGGAATATCTCCCTGGCGGCCTTTGAGCGCCTCTAGCAATCCCTGGAACTGACGCAATCGTTCACCCGAGCATTCACTCTGGCCACGTTTCGAATGGCCCGGCTCCGCGCCCCTTCGGGACGCGCGGGGCCGGGGCCGGCTCTCGACGCAGCAGCAGTCTCCGCGAGTAGAACATGGAGGACTTCCGGAGTCGGTCCTTCGCCCTGCTCCGACTCCCCGCCGAGCTGCTCGGCCTATCAAAACAGGGCCTGCAGCCCGTTCGGGTCTCAGGTGGAGCCCCCGAACGGATTCATCCCCTCCCAGTAGTTCTGCATCCCCCGAAGGTGATTGCCTCCGTCCACGGAGATCGTCTCCCCGGCGAGCCAGGCCGAGTCCTCGCGGCACAGGAAGGTGACGGCGCTGGCGATGTCCGCGGGGAGACCGCGGGCCTTGCCCAGCGGAGTCCGCGCGAGGAACTCACCGCGCATGCGCTCCAGGAACCCCGCGTTCTCCACCAGGGGCGTGAGGATGCCCCCTGGCGCCACCACGTTCACCCGGATGCCATGGCACCCGAGCTCCAGCGCGGCGACCTTCGAGAGGTGCGCGAGCCCCCCTTGGAGGCGCAGTAGTGCGCCATGTGAAGAGGAACGGCCCCTTCACATTCACGGTCAGCACCTGGTCGAAGTTCTCCTCCGCCATGTCCACCAGCGGCGACATCGTGACCGTTCCGGCGTTGTTCACCAGGATTCCAGGCACCCCTAGCTCACGCTCGGCGACCTCGATGCCCCGAGCCACATCCGCCGCCCGCGTCACATCGCCGGCGCACGGCACCGCCCGCGCCCGCCCCTCCAGGAGACGGTTGAGCTCATCCGCCGTTGCCTCCAGGCTCGACTGAGTCCGGCCAAAGAGGAGGACGTTGGCGCCCTCTCGCATCAGGCGCTCGGCGATTCCCTTCCCGATACCCTGCGCAGCCCCTGTCACGATCGCGCTATTCGATATGAGCTTCACGCGGGCTCCTGGGCCATGTCAGGCGGTTGAGTTTAAAGCCACGCTGGCAACGAAGCGAGTCCCCCATTCCATACATGAGCCCCGTCGCTACCAGGTCTTCGCCGCGGCGAGCACCTCGTTGAAGTCCATGCCGTTGATCCGCATCACCGCGAGCCAGTTGATGGGCCCCACGACGTCGAAGACGAGGCCCTTGCCGCCAGTGGCTTCGACGATGCGGGCCCCCGCTGTGTTACCCGTGCCGACGCCGTAGACGATGCCCGCGCCCGCGAGCTCCACGCTCGCGAGACCCACGCCGAAGCTGTTGTCTCCCACGGACGCGGCCACGTGGTACCGGCCGTCGGGAACCTGGAGCCGGAAGCTTCCCCCTATCGTGATGACGAAGCTGGCGAGGCGCGGATCCTGGGTGCCCTTGCGGTCGCCGCGACTCTGGAGACCGACCGCGTCCTGCCAGCCCCAACCGCGGGCCGCGTTGAAGGCGGAGTCGTCGGCCACCGCCCAGCCTGTCACCATCGGCGGTCCAGGAGGCTGGAAGTTCAGCGCGAGCAGCTCCTGGGTCGCACGCGGGATGACCTCCAGGGTCGCCTGGGCATCCACGGTCCCGACCTTCGCGTGGAGCGTCGTCGTTCCCTCCGACACGCCCCTCACCGTGCCGTTGGCCACCGTGGCGAACGACGCGCCGTCAGAGCTCCAGGTGGCCTCGCAGGTGACGTCGCGGGTGAAGTGGTCGGCGCCGCGGTGGTAGGAGCCGATGGCCGTGAGGCCCGCCGTCCCGCCGCGAGCCACCGTGAGCGTCGACGAGGGCTGAATCGTCACCGCATCGAGCACGACGTCGCCCGTCATCGGCACCACTTCGATGACCCGGGCGCCCACCAGCCCGCGCCGGGTGAGGGGGTCGGTGTAGCTGGCCTGCAGCCTGGCCCGGCCCGGGTTGATTGCCCGGAAGGTGCCGTCCTCGTCCAGGGTCGCCACCTCCGGGTCGAGCGAGCTGAACGTGATTCCCGAGGTGGGGACGACCGAGGTTCCGTCCTGGAACACCGCCGTCACCCCCAGCTTGCCGGTCGAGTTCGTCTCGACCTTCGCCTCAGGCGCCGTCACGTCGATACGCCGCAACAGGCGAGCAGGTCGCGAATCGAGCCGATAGACGAAGACAGGGGTGTCGACGGTATTGACCACCACGAAGACATTCAGGCTCGGCACGTAGCGGAAGCGCCCGAACGTCCCGTTCATGTTGGCCGGTCCGGGAACCACCGCGCCCAGCGCCGCACGCTTCGTCCAGACGCGGGTGTCGAGGTTCAGCGTGTAGATGTCCCCGCCCCCGTTCCATGCCACGATTTGATCGGTCACCGGGTCGTAGTCGACGCCGGGATTTCCCACCGCTTCAATCTCCCGCGAGCCCGTGGTCGCCAGCCGCGTGCGCTTCGGAACGAACTTCCCCAGCGCGTCGATGGTCCAGGTGTCGGTGGAGCCTTGACCGACCTCGACGTACAGCTTGCGCCGGGGATCGACGACCGCGTTCTTGTAATAGCCGAGCTGATTCGACTCACTGCGGATGGTCCACTTGCCTGTCGCGGGCTCCCAGACCGACACCGCCTCCCCGCCGGAGTGGTACCAGAGGACGCGGGTGTGGGGGTCGTAGGCGGAATTGGCGCCGGTGCGCGCCCCGAGCTGCGGCAGCTCGGGGTGATTCTCCCAGCGCCGGGTGTCGAGGTTGAGCGCTGTCTGAGGCCAGCCATCCCAACCCAGCGCGAGGAACCGGTCGAAGGGCGGAGGCAGGTATTCGAGCCCATCGTAGGTGTGGATGGCGCAATTGACGCCCAGCGCCCGGTCGGGACACTCCGCTCCGGGGCTCACCGGATCCGGGTCGGTCAGGCGGACCCACGCGCCCGTCCGCAGATCGAAGCCGTAGATTTCGTTGCCGTAGTAGCCGTTGTGCCCGCCGCCGGTGATGTAGAGCCGGTCGCGTTGGGTGTCGAGGGCACCACTCGACCAGTCATTCATGATTCCGCTGATGCCCTCGCCCCAGCCGAGCCACGGATGCATCGCGGGGGAGAGGGCCGCGGCCCGCAGGTTCGAATTCGGGAACGCGTACCAGTGCCCCGACGCCAACTCGGAGAGCGCATCCGGTGGTGCGTTCGGTATCGTCACCGTCACCGGATTGGACGCAAGACTTTCTCCCCCTTCGTCGGTGAGCGCCGTGACCGTGTACGTGTACGTCTCGCCTGGGACGACCGGGCGGTGGGCGAAGGCCGGCCGCTCGACCTGTCCGACCTGCCCCGCCCCCAGCAACACGCGGTAGCGCTTGACCGAGGCGGTCGTCGACGGCGCCCACGTCAGGGAGACTTCGAAGGGGGAGACGCTCGCCGCGACGAGCTGCGTGGGCGCTGCGGGCAGCGAGCGCCTCGGAGCGCAGGCGCTGGCACCCGCGTCGGTTCCCGCATCCGCTTCCGCGACAACTCCACCGTCATCCGACGAAGTGGAATTGCCTGAACAGCCGGCTGAGCCCAGCATCAACACACCGAGGACAAGGCTTCGAACGAGCGAGGGAGGGGGCATCTGTGTCCAGTCCTGTTGGAGGCACCGCGGTACTGACTCAGCTCCTCACGACGCCATCGAAGACGCCGTAGCCGCCCGGGATGAAGAAGTCCTTTCCGGGCACGAGGCCATAAGCGCGGAGCACCGTCGCCGCGACGTCCTGCGAGGTCGGCGTCCGCGTCGCGATGTCCCCGGACTCCTCGACGAGCCTCACCGGGATGCCCATGGGCGAGCCCTCCATCCGCTCGTCGTAGCCGCCGATCATCTGGTTCCCTTGGATGCCGCCTCCCACCAGGAGGGCACACGTCGCGGGGTGGTGGTCGCTGCCCACCTTGGGGAACGTCCGCCCGAAGTCGCTGTAGACGTACACGAGCGTCTCATCCAGCAGCGAACGCGACGGGTCCGAGCGGCTCGGCGTCAGGCTCATCTCCAGGCACATGCGCCCCACCATCTCCAGGGCGATGCGCAGGTACTGGGCATGAACAATCTGGCCGTTGACGAAGTGGGAGTCGAAGGTGAAGCCCTCGATGCTCGTTGCCCGCAGGTTGACGGTCGACACCAAATCGGATTTCAGCAACTGGAGCGCGAACGCATAGTCCCCCATCGACGGCATCGTGCCGCAGGCATCCGCATAGCCGGTGCAGGCCATCCAGTCCTCGGGGTACGCGGGGTCGGCCTTGAGCTTCTCCCAGGCGGGCGTCTTCTCCAGCACCGACAGCATGTCCCGGCGAATCGTGCGACTGGCGCCCTTGTACGTGTCGTAGAGCTGCTCCAGGTACCCGTCCGTTCCGGCGCTGGAGGTGCCTCGCTCGCGACGCACCGCCTTGAGCAGGGCCGCGTCCACCGCCGTCGCGGGCACCGTGCCGGACATGGGCGTGCCATCGAAGGCCAGGTCCGGCTCGTCCTTGCGCGCGCGCAGGCCGTACCACGTGCCGTCTCGGCGGTCGGAGAGCGTGGGCTCCACGCTCGCGCTGGAGGAGAGCAGCGTCGGGTTCGCCAGCGCGGGCAGCCCGAGCGCCATCGGCAGCGGCCCCCCCAGGGCGACATTGGGCAGGGGCCGGTCCGGGAAGCGTGACGCCATCGCGTTGGCCACGACGGCCTGCACCGATGGAGCCCGGAAGGTGGAGCCGGCGACACCGGACATGCTCGCGATGAGGCCGCTCGCGTGCGCCGCCGTCCCCTGGTCCGCGCCCACCAGCAGCACCGCCTTCTCGTAGAGCTTGTAGGCCGGGTTGGCCCACACGTACCCCTCCGGGCGGTAGACCTGGGCGTTGCCGACGACGGGGTTGTTCCCGCTCCTGTCCGCCGGATGGGCCCAGTTCCAGTAGACGGGCACGCGCAGCTTGCGCGCGGGCCCGGAGGACATCAGGTCCACCGGAGAGCGGTCCAGGTGCTCCACCTGCTCGGGGTTGTACCCGTAGGCGTAGTTGCCTCCCTGCGCGGGAGGGATGAACTTCTGGATGCCCGCGCGGGTCATCGGCGCGAAGAAGGACTCCCAATGCAGTCCGCCCACCAGCCAGATGGCCAGCATCTTCGTGGGCCTGCCCGACGCCGACTGCGCCATCGCCGACGGCAGGCCATACCGCCCCAGCAGTCCGACGTGCGCGGCCCCGAAGGCCGCTTGAAAGAGATTGCGACGAGAGAGCTTCATGGCGGGCCTCAGTAGAAAACCCAGTGCGGGTGGCGGATGAAGTACGAGCAGACCCCCACGTAGGCGGGCTCGGTGTCAGTCGGCGTCGCGAGCGGCACGAAGACGTCCGTGTACAGCTCGTCCACCTGCGCGTCGGTGAAGCGCTCTCCCAGGAAGTGGAGCGACCAGCGCTTCAGCGTGGCCTTGACGTCGGCCGGGTCCGCCGTGCGCGCCGCGCCCTTCGGGAACAGCGCCGTGTTGTCCTGTCTGGCCAGGGCCTTCCGGCACCAGCGCTGGGAGACCTGCGTCAGCGTCAGGGCCAGCGTGGGCGAAGGGCTCCGGTCCGCGGAGACCTGGTTCATCACCGAGCCTCCACCCAGCCCATGGTAGCGCTCGCCGCTGATGTACTGCCGGGGAGCGGGGATGGCGTCCGGCGACTGGAGCGGGAGGTACTCCTCGCCCCGGGACTCCGCCATGTCGAAGCCGAACTCCTTCGCATTGACGAAGAAGTCGTCGTACCCCAGCCCGAGCTGCTGGTAGAGCGCGCGCTGCATCTGTTCCGCGCTCATGCGGGTGATGCGCGGGGCGTCGCGGTCCGGCCGCGCATCGCGCTGCTGCGCGCCGAGCCCTTGAATCCAGGCTCGCACCGCCTCCACGGGGAGCTTCGCGGTGCCCTCCGAGACGAGCTGCGCGTAGGTCTTCTGGCCGATGGGCATCTGCTTGAAGGCGCCGGTGCCCTGGCCCTCCAGCAGCCGCAGCAGCTCGCTTCCGTCGGGGTCGCCGGACTTCACCAGCCGCGCATCCGCGACGAGCAGGCCCTGGAAGGCCTCCACCGAGGCGAAGTAGCCGCGCGCGCCCTGCGCATGGCAGCCCTCGCAGTGCGGTTTGAGGCCCTCCATGACGCGCAGGGTCTCCGAGGTCGCCGGCGTGCCGCAGGCCGACTGCGCCTGCGAGCGCATGGTGGACGGAGTCACCTCCGAGCTGCAGGCGGCCATCCAGGGGAGCACGACAAGCCATGCGTAGCGGTTCATGTCAGCGCCCCCTCTGGAAGAGGTCCGACTGCGTGAGTGCCTTGATGTACGGGCGGGCCTTTCGGCCTCCGGAGATGAAGCGCGCCACCTGGTCCTCCAGGTAGCCCGCCTCCTTCGTCGGGTCGATGTCCCGCCCCATCACCTGCGCGTGCAGGTGACGCACGACACACCGGTCGAACGAGCCCGAGGCGACGATGAGCTTGGCGAAACCCAGCGGCCCCACCGTCCCGTCACTCGCCTGGCCCAGCAGGTACTGCTCCGCCGGGAGGAAGTCGATGAAGACGGCCTCCGGATTCGCGTCCGCCTGGGCCTGCGTGACGGGTGTCAGCAGCGTGTCCGGCATGTACCAGCGGTTCCAGTGGCTGAACGGGTCCGAGTGATAGGGGTACTCGCCGGTGCGCCACCGCGCGGGCCAGTGCCACACCTTGCCCACGCCCGGCATCGGGTAGGTCGCGCCATGGCCCTCGAAGCCGTGCCCCATCTTCGCGAAGCGCTTGAAGTGGATGGCCGCGGGGTCCACCCGGCGGTGGCAGTGCTGGCAGGTTCCTTCCGTGCCCGGGTCCCGCTTGTACTCGTTGAACTCCTGCCCCTGCGGCGGGGAGAGTTCCTCGCAGGCCAGCATCTCCAGCGCCCGCGCGCCGCGCACGCGCTCGCGGGGGTAGGCGCTGAGGAAGCCGAGGCTGGTGAGCATGCCCGCGGCGGGGATTCCCTTCATGGCCGTGGACTGCGTGCGCGGGTCGTATCGGTAGTCTCGCTCCTCCAGGAAGAAGGGGTTGCGGGCCGGCACGGAGTACTCGCGCCAGGCCGTCGGGTCGCCCTGGCGGTGGTCGGGGTCGACCAGTGCGCTGGCGAAGCGCGACGGTCTCCACCAGGAGTCGTCCTCGAGCAGGGACGTCAACTCGCCGGCGAGGCCCTGCATGACGTAGGCGGCCTGCAGGCGCGTGGGGCCCACGGAGTAGTTGCCGAGGATGAGGTCCGTCATCGGGCGGTCGTGCCAGCCGAGGTGCGCGAACAGGCGGGCGGGTTCCTCGGCGACGAGTCGCCGCTGCCCTTGTGGACTGTGAAGCCCGTAGTCCTCCCAGCCTGGATAGCTCCCCGTGTCGGCGTGGCAGCGCGCGGCGGCGGGCCCGCAGCCACAGTTCGCGACAGGACCCGCGGTGGTGCAGTTCACCGTCACCGGGAAGCCGCTCGCGTCGTAGGTCTGCCCCGTGGGCGACACGCTCGCCGCGAAGCCCACCAGCACCGTCGTCGCGCCCGGGGCCCACCACGACTCGAGGGAGCGCTCCTCCGCGGGCGTGCCATCCGGCTTCAGGCCGAGACAGGCATCCTTGTCATCGCGGAAGTACTTCCACGCTCCGGCCTTCGGGGTGCCCTCGGGGCACCGGACGATGGAGCGCTGCTGCTGCAGGCCATACTCCGGTGGATCCGCCGACGGCCCCACGGGCGGGATGTTGAACCAGTCGCGCGCCGTCTCGAACAGCGTCCGGTAGAAGGTGGGCTCCTGGAGCGTCCGGTCCACGAAGGCGGAGACGTAGGCGCGCTGCGCCGCCTCGTTCCCGGCGGCCTCCAGCGCGGCGTACTCCTCGTCCGTCGGAGGCTCGCCTCTCAGCGCCAGCGCGCTGCGCCGCAGCAGGCGGCTGGGGACGAGCACGTCGGCCGGCACACCCGCGTCGGAGCCCTCCTCGGGCGGGGGCTCGACGCAGCCGGCATCCTCTCCATTCGGGGACCCGGCATTGCCGGAGCAGCCCAGCCAGAAGAGGAACGGTAGGAGCCACAGCAGCGCGCACGCGTCTCGCGCGGTGGCCTGCCCTGGAGGGGAGAGCTTTCGATGGGGCATCCGCGGCCCCTTGGCAAGTCACATGCCATGCGGGGCTCGCGCGGACGCTCCAAGAAGGCAGAGGACGTTTCCAAGCGCCTGCGTCGTGGCATGACGGGGGGTGTCCACCACAGCGTGAGGCCCGCGCGCTACACCCGACCTTGCAGTGATGCGGCCACGGGCTGGGAAGCTAGAATCCTTCGGGTCATCCGCGTCGCGCGATTCCTCGCGGCGCGGCCAGAACGGAGCCCCTTCAAAATGATCCTCCGCAACGTCACGGATGAGGACCTTCCCATCTTCTTCGAGCACCAGCGCGACCCAGAAGCGCTGCGCATGGCCGCGTTTTCCTCGCGGGAGCGCGATGCGTTCATGACCCACTGGCGCACCAACGTCCTCCGCCCTGGAAACATCTCCCGCACCATCGTCGTGGGCGGCGTGGTCGTTGGGAACATCGGCAGTTGGACGCAGGATGACAAACGACTCGTCGGCTATTGGATTGGTCGCGAGCACTGGGGCAAAGGCATCGCCACTCGGGCCCTCTTGGAGTTTCTCGGGGTCGAGCCCGCCCGGCCGCTTCATGCGTGGGTCGCTCTCCACAACGTCGCGTCGATCCGCGTCCTCGAGAGGTGTGGTTTCCACACCGTCCTCAGCGAGCCCCAGGAGCACCTGGATGGAGTCGCCGAAGTCCTCATGAGACTTGGCTCGACGTAGCGAAGGTCGACTGGGTTTCGGGAACAGGGGGGCCGCACCTTCCGTTGACAGCGAACGCGTGGGCTTGCTCAAGTCCCCGCGCCTCACGCTCACGTCAGCCGTCGTCTCGTCGTCCGATGCCCCCTCCATCGGGTTCGGTATCCCCGAAGTCCCCAGGAGTGGAAGCATGCACGCACGAAGCAGAAGGCTCTCGTTGTGCCTCGCGTTGGCCACCGTCATGGCGACAGGTCTGTCCGCCGCCGACGTGGTCATCCTCAACCCCGCTGAAATCAAGGGTCAGGTCGGCTTCACGCCCGAGACGCTCCTCGACTACTCCGTGAGCGCCTCGTCGAACGATGGGCTCTTCTCCCAGAAGTCCTTCTTCACGTCGCCCTACTCATTCCTCGTCGAGAGCGGCCACCACTACACGGTGTCACTCCGGGCCGACCTCCTCAACGAGACGGGGGACAACTCGGTCACATTCGACCGCGCCCAGCCCGTCCTGGTCGACAACCAGGTGGGCCCCACCACGGCGCCACCAGCGGAGGCGTCATCTCCGTGGTCGAAACACCCCTGGCGCCCCAACCGCCCCCTGGCCTGAAGACCTTCTGCGCGGACGGGTCCAGCTCCGAGGGAATCGACTGCCCTCCGCTCTACTACGACATCGACACCTCCACCCCCTACGGAGGCACGGCGACGGTGTGCATCCGCCGCAAGTTCCACGGCGCCAATGGCTTGTCGGCGTTCCTCCGGCTCCACCACTACGACGCGGCGAGCGGCACCTGGGAGGAGCTGCCTCCGCCCCCGGGCATGCCGGAGCCGGCCATCGATTGCGCGGCGGACCTGGCCGCCTGCGGCTGCGCCACCGAGGAGGAGTGCGGCATCGACTACAACGCCGACCCGCCCGTGAGCGTCATCAAGGTCTGCGGCGTGACGAGCGGCTTCTCCCCGTTCGCCATCTTCGAGCAGAAAATCGAGTTCACGAACCACGTGAATGGCATCACCTACCAGGGCCCCACGGGGCCTCCCCAACTCCAGACCTGGAAGGCGCCCGCGACAGGCACCTACCGCGTCACCGCCATCGGCGCGAGCGGCGCCACCGCCACCAACGCCACCAATGCCCGCGGCGGCTGCGGCGCCAGCATCTCTGGTGAGTTCACCTTCCAGAAAGATGATGTCGTGCGAATCCTCGTCGGCCAGAAGGGCACGGCGGCGGCGCTGAGCGCGGGCGGCGGCGGTGGCTCCTTCGTGGTCGGCGCCGGCAACACGCCGCTCCTCATCGCCGGAGGAGGCGGCGGACTGCGCGCGGGGGCGACGGTCAACGGCCGTCCGGGAGCCCTCACCGAAGCGGGCTCGGCCGGCTCCGTCAGCGCCAGCCATGTCTCCGGCTTCGTCGCGGGCGGAGTCGGCGGACAGGGCGGCGCCCGCGTCGCGTCCTATGGCGCTGGCGGTGGAGGCTGGCTCGGCAACGGCGCCGCGGATGGCAACTACGGCCTGGGCGGCGCGTCGTTCCAGAACGGCGCCAGCGGTGGCGGGGGCACCTCCTGCGGCGTCGCGGCCCCGGGTGGCTACGGCGGTGGAGGCGCGGGCAATGGCTGCTACGGCGCCGGCGGCGGCGGCGGCTACTCCGGCGGTGGCGGTGGCCGCGTCGGTGGTGGCGGGGGCTCGTGGAACACGGGCACCAGGCCGTCCAACACCTCCGACGTCTGCACGCCGAGCGGACATGGCCAGGTGACCCTCGAGTTCGTGCACCCGTCCCCCGCGTCCGGCACCCGGTAGGACGTACTTCCGGGCATGGCGCGCGCTTGCATTCGCGCGCGCCGTGTCCGGGAAGCAGAAGCAACACGTCCCGGCATGGAACCTTGAAGCAATCGCGGTCCTGGACTACCCCACGGCGCGTCCGGGCGCGGCGCACGAGCAGGATGCTCAGCCTCCTGCGCAGGTGTCATCGCCAACCCCAGACATCGCGCGGCACCCCTGGACCCGGTATCAAAGGCCGACACCTCTCGACAAATCCTCCCATGCCGGCAATACTTGACTTCCCCTGAAAAGAATTGTTTTCTTTTCAAATGCTGAATCAAACCGCTGAGTATCAATCCTGCATCCAGAGTTCGGAGAAGGTGTCCTGGCGTCTTGATGAGCTGTTGCCCAAAGACACCGTCCTGGATTTCAGCCGTCGGTTCCTCTCGAATGAGCTGACAGGCGCGGAGGCCATTCCCTTCCTGGACGCCGAGGAGCGGCTGATGCTGAATCACATCCGCTCCAACAGCTATGCGCACCTGTTCCTGTTCCTGGAGGAGTACGCGGTGGCCCTGGCCTCGCAGCGCGCCGGGCTGGAGTTGCACGGGAACGCGACGCACATGCGCGCGCTCCTGCGCTTCACGGAGGAGGAGCTGAAGCACCAGCAACTCTTCGCGCGCTTCACCAGCGCGTTCGCCCGGGGGTTCAAGGTCGTCCCCGCCCTGCTCGACAACCACGTCGAAGTGGCGCGGGCCATCATGGCGAAGTCGAACCTGGGGGTGCTCATCTTCAACCTGCACCTGGAGCTGATGACGCAGCAGCACTATCTGGAGACGATCCGGAGCAACAAGACCGAGACGTTGGATCCGCTGTTCTGCGACCTGCTCAAGCACCACTGGCTCGAAGAGGCGCAGCACACCCGGCTGGACTTCCTGGAGGCGCAGAAGATCCTCGCCCGGGAGCCCGACACCCTGGACGCGGCCCTCACGGAATACGCGGAGCTGCTCCAGGCGCTGCGGGGGACGTTGAACGCCCAGCTCGCGTTGGATCTCCAGACGCTGGAGAAGGCGGTGGGGCGCGCCTTCACCCCGGAGGAACACCAGCACCTGGCCGAGTCCCAGGAGCGTTCGTATGTCTGGGGGTTCATCGGAATGGGGATGAAGGCGCCCCTCTTCCTCTCACGCCTGCGCGCACTCTCCCCCATGGCCGAGCAGCGCGTCCTGGAGCTGGCGCCGACGTACTACTGTGTGTGATTGAGGTGGGCTTCGGGACCACCGCCTCGCCGTGACGGTCCGGACGGGCTGCCTCTCTTCCGAGGCGCTCGTCTTCCATCCGTCGCGCTGAACGATTTACACACCGACAGGAATACGTTCCTCGGATTGAACACGATGTGGAGCAATCGTTGTCATCGAGGGAAGGTGCAGTTGACGCCTGGGAACGGGTCGTTAAATCACTCCCCCAACTCCAGGGGGCCCGAATGGGACAACCACCGGTTTCGCGGAAGTGTTTGTACGTTCTTCTGGGTAGTCTCTTTACCCTCGTCGCCGCATGTGCGCCGCCGTCGAGCGATGAAGCAGACCTGACCGCGAGCGAGCTGCTCACGGACGCACCCGCGTCGGGCACGGTCACGATGTCGCTCCTGCCCGCGCTGGACACCTCCTACCAGACGGTGCTGTATGACGATGCCGTCACGGCGGGTTGGAATACCGGTTACAGCTGGGGCAACGTCTCCCTTGCGTCGACGACGAGCACGAAGGCCTACGGCGCTTCGTCGCTGCGGGTCACCTCCGGCGCCGACAGCGCCCTGGCGTTGGGCGCTGAAGGGCAGTCGCTCTCGACGACGACCTACACGGACGTGAGCTTCGCCATTCATCCGGGCACCGCCAATCTGACGGCCATCAAGAACCTCAAGCTCATCGTGAGTCAGGAGGGCACCGATGGAAACGCGGGCGTCGCGATTGGCACCTACGCCAGCCCGAGCTTCGACTCCCTGGGGGCGGGCGAATGGACTCGCGTCACCATCCCGATGAGCGCGCTCAAGGGAGCCCTGACGACCTTCAACAAGCTCACGCTCCAGAGCCTCACCGCGGTGGCCTACGAAGTCGATGGCATCGCCCTGGAGAACCGCCGGGGGAAGCCCTATCCCACGGGCGTGGCCTGGCGCGGAATCAACCGCGCCGGAATGGAGTACGGCAACGACTGGGATGGCTGGACCGGGCAGACCTATTACGAGATGCCGTCATCGACGCAGATCTCCGCGGAGCTGGCGTATTACAAGAGCAAGGGCTTCAACCTGATTCGCCTGCCCATCTCCTGGGAGCGCCTTCAGCACACGCTCAATGGGCCGCTGAATACCGCCTATTCGACTGGCATGATGAACTACATCAACCTGGCGACGGCCCAGGGATTCACCCTCGTGCTCGACCTTCATAACTACAATCGCTATGCAACGGGCGCGTTCGATAGCGCTGGGAATCAGACGGTGAGCTACGTCCAACGCGTCATTGGAGACGGGACGCTGACCGTGGCCCACCTCGCCGACGTCTGGACGAAGCTCGCGAACCTGGTGAAGGCGAACCCCAAGGTCATCCTGAACCTCATGAACGAGCCGCATGACCTCCCGATGACTTCGACCACGTGGTTCTCCGGGATTCAGACCGTCATCAACGCCGTGCGCGCGACGGGGTCGACCCAGTTGATTCTGGTCCCCAACACCCGCGCGTCGGACGTGGGGCACTGGCACACCTGGGCCCCGGGCGGAGGTCCGCTCGACTCGGTCGCGGCGCTGGCCATCACCGACAGCGCCAACAACTACGCCTTCGACATGCACTCGTATTACCCCGAAGGCTACGGCAGCAACGACGAGTCGTCCTACGGCGCTCAGCTCACGGCCGTCACCAACTGGGCGAGGACCCACGGCAAGAAGCTGTTCCTGTCCGAGATGGGCATCCCGACCCAGCAGTCGTACGCACAGGCCCAGATCACCAACGCGCTCACGTTCATGAACAACAACAGCGACGTGTGGGTGGGTTGGTCTCCGTGGGACCTGGCCCCCTGGCAGCTCACCACCAACACCCATACGGCGGACTACACCTCCAACGGGCGCACACCCATCAACTGGTACGCCGCCTTCTTGACCGCGAACTTCCTCGTGTTGTGAGCAGTGGCGGTCACCCCGCCCGGAAGATGCTGCTCAGGGAGAGGCCGAGCTGACTCTGGACGATGCCGATGAGGCTCTCGACCTCTCCCCTCCCGATGCGCAGCCGCTCCGTGAGCAACTGATGCGTGCCTCTCAGGAGCGCCTCCCGGCCTCGCGACACCCAGCGCGCCACCGTGGCGCGATGGACGCCGTAGACAACGGCGATGCGCTCGGTGCTCAGCCCGTCCAGGAAGTGCAACCGCAGCACGTTGCGCTCATCCGCGTCGAGTCCCGCCAGCGCGTCCTTCAACGCCCGATGGACCTCGTCCCGGTAATGCGACTTGAGGAAGGCGAGCTCCGGGTCCGGTGTCGCGGGCTCGCGGACC
>Ga0126314_10000181_pt1 | contig 33249 bp, 34 predicted proteins | sample Plot105B_FD_92535 | JGI IMG/M metagenome (GOLD analysis project Ga0126314, IMG submission 92535) | Serpentine soil microbial communities from UC McLaughlin Reserve, CA, USA - Plot105B | ecosystem: Environmental > Terrestrial > Soil > Grasslands | place: USA: UC McLaughlin Reserve, Lake County... | reverse complement strand
CTCCCCGACGAGGGGGCGCGGGGCGGAGTCATGGCCGCGCTCAAGGACAAGCAGAAGCTCGTCCCGCTCGTCGTCATGGGCGTGGTGGGGCTGGTGTTCCTGGTGCTGCTCATCGCCGTGGTGGCGGGCGCCTGAGAGGCGCGGGCGGAGGCGCGCCGGGTGAAGGCGCCCCCCTCGCTGCTTCAGTTCCTCGGTGAGCCGTTACTTCTTGGGTGAGGACGCCGGGCGTCCCTTGCCCTTGATCTGCTCCGCCTGCGTCTTGAGGGCGAGCAGCGTGGTGCGCGCGCGCTGGGTGGAGCGCTTCTTGAGGCTCGGGTCCAACTCAATCGCGCGGCTCAGGTCCTTGAGCCCCTCGGGGATGTTGCCCCGGCGCAGCAGCAGCTCCCCGCGGCCCACCAGCGCGTCCCCGTTGGAGGCGTCCACCGCGAGCGCGCGCTGATAGGCGTCAAACGCCTCGTCGGTGCGCTCCAGCGTCAGGAACGTGGCGCCCAGCTGCGTGAGGAAGGCGGGCTCCTTGGGTGAGGCGGCCACCAGGCCCTGGAAGATATCCAGGGCCAGGCGGGTGCGGCCTGCCTGCAGCATCTTGTGGCCGATGGCGGCGTAGCCGAAGAGCCGCTCGCGCGTCATCCCCAGGAACTGCCCCAGCTGGAGCTCACCGTTGATGAGCTTCTCCGTCAGGGCCTTCGGAATCCGCAACCCCGACGAAGGGGCGCCACTCTCCGGTTTACCGCTCACGGCCACCTCGCGAGGGACCCACGCATGGGCCCCTCTATCTGCGGGTCAATGTCAGAAGTAGATGCTCCGAGGCTTGACCATATCATTCAGCGAGTTGATCTCATCCAGGGCCTTGAACAGCTTGGTGACCGACGTGAAGCGGTCGTCCAGGGGCTGCTCCTCCTCGGACTCCTTGGACTTGCCCAGCTCCGCGATGGCGCGGTTGACCTGGTCGTTGATCTTCTGCATCAGCTGGTCGCGCTCGGCGGACACATCCGCCTTGGAGGAGTCCTTCTTCTCCGAGGTCGGCTCGGGAAGCATCGTCAGCAGCGACGGCGTCTCCTTGTACTCGAACTCCAGGTCGGCGCCGTGCTTGAAGGTGGCGCCGCCACCCTCGTCGCCCACGACTTCCTTGTTCTGGTTGGCCCAGTCGTCGGAGTTCTTGCCCATGGTCAGCAAGTCGCGGCTGCCCTGGTTGAACGTGTCCTCCCACTGGAAGGCGACCTGCGTCTCGTACCCGTCCTTGGTCAGCTCACCGACCTTGCCCTTGCCCTTGTCGATGTCCGTGACGGCGACGTGGTCCGAGCCGTTGGTGATGTCCAGGCGGCCCGTCACCGTCATGCCCGCGTTGCCCCAGGGCACGGTGGTGCAGTTGATCTCCGTGCCGTCCGGCAGCTGGAACGTGGTGTTGCGCTTGAAGTCGAACTTGCCGCCGTCGCTCTCGTCGACGTGCGGGTCACCCCAGATGCGGGTGCTCTTGCCGTCCGGGCCGGAGATCTTCCACTCGAACTGGCCCAGCTGCTCAATCTTGTAGCCGCCCGGGGTGGTGATGGTGCCCTTGTCGTCCACCTTCAGCTTGTCCGGCGGGCGGAACGTGTCCTCGGTGATGACCGGCTTCTCCGTGGGGAACGCGCCACCGGTGCCCGCCGTGGAAGCCGTGTCGCCAGGGCGGGGCGCCCCGGCCGCGAACGAGTTCTCGTTGAGCTGGTTCAGCGCCTTCACAGCGGACTCGATGTCCGCGAAGGCGCTCTCCACCGTCTTCTCGATGAGGCCGAGGTTCTTCGTCAGCTCCGTATCGCTCAGCCCCACCTTCGCGCTACCGGTGCTGGTGGTACGGGGAGCGTTGCCGGCCTGGTTGACACTCGTCATGACTTCCTCCCGAATCTCGGGGAATCCCACGCCTGAAAGCGCGCATTCCCGCCGTGCTTTCATTCTCGACAGGCCGCGTCGGAAGTTGCGTTGAAACGCGAGGATTCCGATCTGGACGGTGACGGGTCGGTGGCGACCGACCCTGGGGCAGCGTGACTACCGGGTGGAGATGCGGGCCACGGGCTGGATGTTCAGCTCGGGCGACAGCTCCTGGTAGCTGAGGACGGAGAACGAGGGGTTGAACTCGTACTCCAGCAGCTTGCGGACGTAGCGCCGGATATCCATGGCGGTGAGGATGACGGGCCGCTGGGCGCTGGGCGGCAGGTGGCCGCACTCGGAGCGGACGGCCTGGACAATCTCCTGCGCCAGCTCCGGCTCCAGCGCCAGGTGCGCGCCCGCGGAGGTCCGCTTGATGGAGCCGCGGATGGCCTCTTCGATGTTCGGGTCCAACAGGTACACGACGAGGGTGCCGCTGCCGCGCGCGTACTTGTGGGAGATGTAGCGGCGCTGCGAGGCGCGGACGTGCTCGGTGAGCATCACGTTGTCCGCCTCCACCTGCCCGTACTCCGCCAGGGCCTGGAGGATGCCGCGCAAATCGCGGATGGAGATCTCCTCCTCCACGAGCCGCTGGAGGATGTCGGTCAACTTCAGCACGTTGACGACCTTGGGGATGACCTCCTTGACGATGGCGGGGAAGGCCTTCTCCAACTGCTCCAGCATCGTCTGCGTCTCCTGCACGCCGACGAACTCCCGCGCGTTGCGCCGCAGCACCGCGGCCACGTGCAGGATGATGTAGCCGGGCACGTCCCACGTCGTCAGGCCCGCGGCCTCCAGGGTGTCGCGGTGCTGCTCGGGCACCCACGCGGCGGGCTGGCGGGTGGCGGGGTTGATGGCCTCGAAGCCCTGGATGTTCATCAGGCGCAGGCGGTCCACCGTGTCATTGACGAGCACGTGGCCCAGCGTGGCCTGGCCCGTGACGACGGGCACCTCGTTGATCTGCACCTGGTAGGCGCCCGGCGGCAGCGACGAGTTGCCGCGCGCGCGCACGCCCGGGAAGCGCACACCGAGCTCGATGAAGAGGCCGTCGCGCATGAACGGGATGAGCTCGAAGAGGAACTTCCCGTTGTCCTGGCGCGAGTCCACGTACGGCACCAGCGCGTCGGAGACCTCCAGGACGATGGGCGTGACGACGGGGATGAAGAGCTCGGAGTCCGGGTTCATCGGCTCCTTGGGCGCGGGCTCCGAGGACATCGGCGTGCCCAGGTCCGTCTCCATGGCGGGCCCCGCCTCCTCCACCATCTCCGATTCCTTCTGCTTCTTGAGCATCGTCCACGCGCCGAAGCCCGCGCCCGCGCCCAGCAGGAAGAAGGGAATCTTGGGCAGACCCGGGACGAGGCCCAGGACGATGAGCATGCCCGCGGCGATGGCGATGGCCTTCGGGTACGCGGTGAGCTGCGTGCCGATATCCTTGCCCAGGTGGGCGCCCTCCTCCTCGCCGCCCACGCGCGTCACGATGATGCCGGCACAGGTGGACACGAGGATGGCGGGAATCATGCTCACGAGGCCGTCACCGATGGTGAGCAGCGTGTACTTCTGCGCCGCGTCCGCGGCCGTCATCCCCTTCTGCGTCACGCCGATGATGAGGCCACCGACGATGTTGACGACGGTGATGATGATGCTGGCGATGGCGTCGCCCTTCACGAACTTCATGGCGCCGTCCATGGCGCCGAAGAGCTGGCTCTCCCGCTCCAAATCACGCCGCTTCTTCTTGCCCTGGTCCTGGTCGATGGAGCCCGCGCGCAGGTCCGCGTCGATGGACATCTGCTTGCCCGGCATCGCGTCCAGGGTGAAGCGCGCGGCCACTTCGGCGACGCGCTCCGAGCCCTTGGAGATGACGATGAAGTTCACGATGACGAGGATGATGAAGAGGATGGCGCCGACGACGAAGTTGCCCTGCACCACGAAGTTGCCGAACGCCACCACCACCTCTCCCGGGTCGCCGGTGAGGAGGATGAGGCGCGTGGTGGAGATGGTCAGCGACAGCCGGAACATCGTGGTGATGAGCAGCAGCGTCGGGAACACCGACAAGTGCAGCGCCGCTGGCACGTAGAGGGACACCAGGAGCAGCACCACCGAGATGCTGATGTTCAGCGTCAGCAGCACGTCCAGCAGCAGCGTGGGCAGCGGGACAATCATCATCCCGACGATGCACACCACGACGACCGCGAGGACGATGTCGGAGTACTTGGAGAGGAAGCTGTTCGGATTGGAGGCGGACATCAGCGGGGAGCCATCCTAGTCCGCGCCCGGCCCCGGGCCCAAGGGGGGCCTCATGAGCCGGGCGGGGTGTCCGTCGGAAGCTGCGAAGGGAGGGCTTAACGCCCGTCCGGACCGGAGTCGCGCTCGGAAGCCCCCTGGGCCTCCTCCACGCTCTCCAGGGCGGCGGCCGCCAGCATGCGGGCCCGCGCGCTCAGCGGGTCCTTCCCCTCGGGGTCCAGGGACACCGCATGATTGAAGTCGTGGGCGGCTTCCATCACCTTGCCCTGGCGCAGGTGGACCTCTCCCCGGTTGACGAACGGCGTCAGGTCCGTGGCGTCCAGTTCGATGGCCCGGTTGAAGTGGGCCTCCGCCTGGTCCAGGTTCTCCAGCGCCAGGTGGCAGGCGCCGAGCGCTGTCTGGAAGTAGGCCTCGGAGCCATCCATGGCAGCGAGTTGCTCGAAGACGGCCAGGGACTCCTGGAACCGGCCGTCCTGGAACAGGTCGAAGCCCTGAGTGGCCCGCTCGAGCAGCTCCGGGCCGGACAGCGGCTTCCCATCATTATTGGAGACCGGCGCCTTGGCTTGGGTCGTCGTCATCTGGACTCATTCCCGGGGCGAATATGGAGGCGGCCTGGAGTCTAGCCCGCCTCCAGCGAGCCCACCAGTCAGGGGACGCCGAGCACGCTAATCGTCGAAGCCGTCACGCGTCTTCTGCAGCTGCTTCTTCAGGCTGGCGATGGCCATGTCCACGCCCTTCTGCGCCACCACCGCGCTGAACATCTGCTTCTTGAAGCTGTCGTCGACGTGCTTGTCGATGTCCTTCAAGGACGCGTTGGGGTTCTGCTTCAGGTAGCTGGCGACATCCTCATCCAGCTTCTTGGCGATGGTCTCCGACACGGAGTCGTCGAAGAAGCCGAGGAACGGCTTGTTCTCCAGAATCTTGTCCGTGCCCAGGGCGCTCGCGTAGTTGTCGCGGTCCGTGCCGGTCAGCTTGCCTTCGTCCTTCTTGCGGATGCCATCCATGGTGGCCTGCTGCTTGGCCCGCTCCGCGGCCGGATCCGAAGGCGCCTGGGTGGAAGACTCCGACGCGGTCTTCTGCGTCGAGGAGGTGTAGCGGGGACCGCCATTGACGGGAGCGACCATGGATTTCTCCAAAAGGGTGGGGTTGAAGGAATTCTCGCGCAGGGGCGCGGAAAGTTTCGGACAGCCGGACACGGCGTGTCCACCGGCGGCCGGAAATGAACCGGCCCCGCAGCAGCTCCGAGAGCTGTTGCGAGGCCAGGGTGCTGCCAACAGCGCTGAAACGATTAGCGCATGTTGCCGATGATGGAGCTCTGCATCTTCTCGATGGCCTTCATCGAGGTGGAGATGAGCTCGACCAGCTTCGCCTCGCGCTGCATCTGCTCCTGCGCGCGGAGGAACGGCTGCTGGTCCTTCGGGGCCGCCGCGATCATGTCGTTGGAGGCCTTGGAACCGGCCAGGATGCTGCTCGCAGCGGCGTTGAAGTTGGCAGAGATGGTCATGGTCGTTCTCCTGAGATTAATTCGTGGGTGCTGCGTGGCGAAGTGCAGCGGCGGCTACAAAAAGATTATCGGGGGAGGGGCTCTGAAGTTTCCTGCGAATTAAACGGGATCATTTCCGGCATTTTCGCGAGGCCCGGAGCCCTCCGGGAAACAGGTCTAACCCTTCAATTTTCCAAGGCTCGGGTTCTTCATCCAGGCCTTGAAGGACTCCAGCTGCTGCTGCTCCTTCTTCGGGTCGGCCGGGGGCGGAGGGCTGGCCTCCGGGTCCAGGGACAGGGAGCGCTTGTTGGAGGCGCTCTCGAAGCCGTCCTTGGCGGCGGGGGCGCCGGAGGCCCGGGCCGGAGCCGCGGGGGCCGGGGCGGCGGGAGCCGGGGCGCTCGGAGGAGTGAACGCGAGCTTCGCGTGCATCTCCGGGTTCGCCTCCTTGACCGCGTTCTGGATGGTCATCCCGTAGGTGCTCAGGCGCTCCGACAGGTACGTCACCACCATGCCCAGCGCGGGGGGGACGGGGAGGATGGGGTCGGCCATGAAGCGCTGGAGGGCGCCAGACACGTCGCCATAGAGCTTCTCGTCGAACGGGGTGCCCGGGGCCGTGGAGGCCACCAGCATCTTCATCGTCCGGACCACCTGGAGGAAGGTGCCCTGGGCCGTCTTGGACTGAGACTCCAGCTCCGCCAGCAACTTGTCGCGCTTCTCCACCAGCTCCGAGGGCTCCGGAGGCAGCGCGCCCATCTTCGCCTTCTGCGTGCTCATTGACTGACTCCACCTCTCCACAAAGAGGGGTTGGGGTTTATTGAAACGAGCCTAACAGACTGTTCCGGGCTCACCTACCCGGCGTCTGGCCAGAACCAGACGCTGGGACGGACCTGGATCAACGCCGCTGGAGCGCGGTGAGCATGGCGCTCGCCTTGCGCACCACTGGATCATCCTGCGGAGTCATTGCCGCGGCGCGTCGGAGATCATCCAGGGCCTGCTGCTTCTGGCCCAGGGCGAGCTTCACCTCGGCGCGGCCGACGTAGACGGAGGCGTCCTGGGGGGACAGCTTGGCGGCGACGTCGAAGGCGGCCAGGGCGCCCGTCCCGTTGCCCGCGGCCATCTCCACCACGCCCAGCGCCTTGGCGAAGTAGCCGTCCGTGGGATTCACCGCGTACAGGCCCTGGAAGAGCGTGCGGGCCTCGTTGATGCGGCCCTGGTAGAAGAAGAAGTACGCCGTCTTGGCGATGGCGTAGAGCTCGTCGTTGGAATAGCCGCGCACCTCGCGCAGCGTGGCCTTGCCGTCCGCCCAACGCTGGAGCCGGGCCGCGAGCTGGGCCTCGTCCTGAGGATCCTCCGGCATGCGCTAGTAACCCTCGTCCTTCTGCTCGGCCCACATGCGCCGGATGATCTCCTTGGTCTCCTCGTTCACCTGGTCCACCAGGGTGAGCATGGAAGACTCCCGCTGGAGCAGCGCCTTGAGGCGCTCCAGGCGGTCCGGGGATGCGTTGATGCGCGACAGTCCCCGGTCCATCAGGTGGCGGGACTCGTCGCTCCCCCGCCCCGCCACGCTGGCCAGGTGGGGCCTGTCACTGAAGCCCTCCAGGTCCGCGTCATGCCCGCCGGGATGAGGCGGCAGGGGCAGGCGCAGCTCCTCAGACGAGTGCGCGGGACCGATGAAGTCCAGGAGCGCCGCGGAGGCGAGCGCCGGGTTCTTGGGGTTGCCCGTCTTGCGCAGCTTCTTGCGGTCGACCTGGGAAGGGTCGACCAGCCGCTCACGGACGCTGCGGGGTCCCCCCCAGGGCCACTGGGGTCCGGGGGGCTGATTATTGATTCTGGCCATCGTGAACTCCGAAGCTCACTCCAGGAAGGGGGGGGCCGTCCAGCCCCCCTCCCCTACCGCCCTCCGGCGGCCGCGTGTTCGCGCTGGATTTCGTAGATGAAGTTGAGGACCTCGGCGACGGCGTCGTAGAGCTCCTCGGGCACTTCCTGCCCCACCTCCACCCGGTACAGGGCGTTGGCCAGGGGCACGTTGCGCATGATGGGGATGTTGTGCTCCTTGGCGATGGCGCGAATCTTCTCCGCCTTCAGCCGCAGCCCCTTGGCCACCACGCGCGGCGCGGTGTCCTTGTCCTTGTCGTACTTCAGCGCGATGGCGATTTCGGCTTCGTCACTCATGGGGCGCTCCGCGAACTCCTGCCGATGATAACCGCTCCAGGGGCGCTCACGCGCGGGCCACCGGGGCGGGGCCGCCGTTCTTCAGGTCGTAGACGAAGTTGAGGACCTCCGCGACGGCGTCGTAGAGCTCCTCGGGCACCTCGTGGCCCACCTCCACCCGCAAGAGCGCGTGGGCCAGGGGCACGTTGCGCAGCGTGGGCACGTCCTCTTCCCGGGCGATGCCCTTGATGCGCTCGGCCTTGTGGTCCAGGCCCTTGGCCAGCACCCGGGGCGCGCCGTCCTTCTCCCGGTCATACTTGAGCGCGACGGCGACGTGGTCCGGGTTGGTGACGATGACGTCCGCGTCCCGCACGGCCTCCATCTGCTGTCCCTCCATGATCTCCTGGTGGAACTCCTTGCGCTTGGCCTTGTGGTGCGGGTCGCCTTCGCTCTCCTTGTACTCCTTCTTCACCTCGTCCTTGGACATCATCATGTCCTTCATGAAGGACTTGCGCTGCCACCAGATGTCGAAGATGGCGAAGAGCACGAAGAGCAGCGCGACGCGGGTGGCCACGCGCGTCACCAGCTCTCCCATGATGGTCATGATGACGCGCGTGTCCTGGCGGATGGTCTCCATCACCATGGGCATCGCGTCGCGCACCACGCCGTAGACGACGTTGGCGGTGATGGAGATCTTGATGAGGTTCTTGAGCAGCTCCACCAGCGACTTCTTGCTGAACATGTTCTTCAACCCGGCCAGCGGGTTGAGCTTGTCCAGCTTGGGCATCAGCGGATCCAACGTGAAGAGGGAGCCCACCTGCAGGAACTCCATCAGCCCGCCAATCACCGCGCCGCCCGCGAGCACCGGCAGCGTCACCAGGAGCAGCGTGCGAATCCCCAGGTAGATGAGCTGCGAGGTGGCATCCCCCAGGTCATCACCCCGCGCCAGGTGGTCGAAGCTGAACATGAAGAGGCTGGAGATCTCCTTCTCCAGGTTGTCCCAGGTCGCCTTCACGGCGCCCAGCCCCACGACAAGCACGGCCACGCCGCTCATGTCCTTGCTCTTCCAGATCTGCCCCTTCTTGCGAGAGTCATCGAGCTTCTTCTGCGATGGCTCTTCTGTCTTGTCTCCACTCTCGTCGGACATGGGCGCGCGTTCCCGGGAGGGGGCTCAGGCCAGAAGCCGCAGGGCGTCGGTGAGCACCCGCAGCATGTGGGCCAGTTCGACCTGCATGCGCGACAGCAGCGCCCCCAGCACCAGGAAGGTGATGAGCACGCCGACGAGCGGCTTGATGGCCATGGAGATGAAGAACACCTGGATTTGAGGCGCCACGCGGTTGATGGCGCCCAGCGCCACGTCCGTGAGGAAGGTGGCGCACAGCGCGGGAGCGGCCAGGGCCAGGCCCACCTTCATCATGTCGGCGAAGACTCGCACCAGCACGTCGAAGAAGGTCCACGAGCCATGGCTGAAGCGCGGGAAGCCATCCAGCGGCACCGTGGCCAGGCTGTCCGCGAGGGCGCGGATGACCACGTGGTGCCCGTCCAGGGTGAGGAACAGCACCACCGAGAGCTGCACCTTGAGGTTGGAGAAGAGGGAGACCTGCTGGCCGAGCTGCGGCACGTAGAGCTGGGCGTTGTTGCTGCCCGCCATGGTGTCGGTGACGGTGCCGGCGATGCGCGCCGCCTCGAAGGCGCTGTTGATGATGAACGCCATGCAGAACCCGATGAAGACCTCCTTCGCCATCAGCGCGATGTAGGGCAGCGCCGTCAGGGGGATGGTCGTCACGGTGTGCGCGATGGAGGGATAGAGCACGATGGCCAGCGTCAGCCCGATGCCCATCTTCATCTCCGTGGGCACCACTTCACCGCCGAGGAACGGGCTGAAGATGAGCACCGGCATCACCCGGCACATGAGCAGGGCGACCGTGAAGATGGCGGCGGAGAAGTTGGTCCGAGCGGCCAGCTCGGACACGAGGTCCGCGGCGTTCATTTGATGAGGGCGGGGAACCGGTCGAAGACGTGGAAGGTGAAGCGCAGCAACTGGCTTCCAATCCACGGCCCCGTCATGGCCAGCACGCCGAAGACGATGATGACCTTGGGCGCGAAGGTGAGCGTCTGCTCCTGGATCTGCGTGGTGGCCTGGAACAGGGAGATGATGAAGCCGACGATGAGGCTCATCAGCACCGGCGGGGCCGACACCACGAGCACCAGGAACAGCGCCTCCTGGGTGATGACCGTGAGCTGGTTCATGGGTGCCTTCTTCCTACAGGTAGCCGACGACCAGGCCCTTGGCGATGAGGTACCAGCCGTCCACGAGGACGAACAGGAGCAGTTTGAAGGGCATGGAGATGGTGGTGGGCGACAGCATGTGCATGCCCAGCGCGAGCAGGATGTTGGCCACCACCATGTCGATGACGATGAAGGGGACGAAGAGCAGGAAGCCAATCTGGAAGGCCTCCTTCAGCTCCGACACCACGAAGGCCGGGATGATGACCATGAAGTCCTTGCTGTCCACCGAGTCCCGGTCCTCGCCCTGACGCATCTTCTTGGCCAGGTTGTAGAAGAGCGAGCGGTCCTTCAGGGTGACCTTCTTCATCAGCCACTCACGCAGCGGCTCCTTGGCGCGGTCCGCGCCCTCCAGCAGCGTGCCCACCTTCGCCGAGGAGAACGCGCCGGCTCCCGAGGAGTCCCAGACGTTGAGCTCCGAGGCCCGGTACATCGTCATGCCCACGGGGGTCATGATGTAGACGGTGAGGATGACGGCCAGCCCGGTAATCACCTGGGTGGGCGGAATCTGCTGGGTGCCGAGCGCCGAGCGGACGATGGAGAGCACCACCGAGATCTTCACGAAGCTCGTCACCATCATCAGCGCGAAGGGCACCAGGCCCATGGCCGCGAGCGCGAGGATGAGGATGAGCGGCCGCGACGTGAAGGTGTCGGCGTTCACCGCCTCGTTGGCGACGGAGTCGGGGATGTTGCCGGGGCGCTTCTTCTGCGCGAGGGCGATGAAGGGATGCAGCGACACCGCGGCCGCGAAGAGCCAGGGCGTGACGCGCGGGAGCAGGGAGCGGGCAGGAGTCTGGACGTTCACGGGACAGGTGCCATCAAGCGCCGGGGGGCTGGGACGACGAGCCCCCGGAGCGGCGGGAAAGGAGCTTCTGAAGGAAAGGGCTCAGGGGAACCACGTTCGTCTGCGGGCGCTGCGCGGCGCGGATGCGCTCCACCGCCTCCAAATCCAGCTTCGACAGCAGTTGCAGGCCCGCCTCGCCGCCGCCCAGGAGCAGGTACTCGTCCGCGGCCTTCACCACGAAGAGCACGCGCTTGGGGTCCAGCGTCAGCCGCTCCACCACGGAGACGACGGTCTGCTTGCCCGGCACGGCCCCCTGTAGGCCCATCAGCCGGCGCAACCCTACGTTCAGCGTGAGGTAGATGGACGCCACCACCGCGCCCAGCACGAGCAGCGTGCGGATGAGCATCCAGCCCATGCTCTCCGGCTCGGCCTCCGCCTCGGCTGCTGCGGCGGCGATGGAGGGGTCCTCCCAGAGAGGCTCCTCGCCCCGAGCCTTCTGACGCATCGCGGCGGGGGCCTCCGGCACGGGAGTGGCCGCTGGCACCGAGTCCGACACGGTGGAAGGCAAGGCCCCTTGGGCTTCCTCAGCCGGAGTGGGGACTGCCGTGACTTTCGGCGTGGCGGCCGGCGCCGCTTTCGGGCTGCTGTCCGCCGGAGCGCCCGGTGCAGGCGCCGACCCTCGGACGGTCTCCGCCGAAGCGGGAACGGCAGCGGGGGCGGTGGCGCTCGGCACCGGCTTCCGCGCCGGGTCCGTCGCGAGGGGAGTCGTGGCGCTCGGCGCCGGCTTCCGCTCCGGGTCCGTCGCGAGGGGAGTTGTGGCGCTCGGCACCGGCTTCCGCGCCGGGTCCGTCGCGAGGGGAGTTGTGGCGCTCGGTGCCGGCTTCCGCTCCGGGTCCGTCGCGAGGGGAGTCGTGGCGCTCGGTGCGGGCTTCTGCGCCCTGTCCGTCGCGGTGGGAGTCGTGGCGCTCGGTGCCGGCTTCTGCGCCCTGTCCGTCGCGGTGGGAGCCGTGGCGCCTGGCGCCGACTTCTCAGCCCGGTCCGTCGCGGCGGGAGTGGTGGGGACCGGCTTCTGGGTCCCATCCGCCGAGGCGGGCGGGACAGGCGCGGCCGTGGCGCTCGGCACGGGCGTGGCGGGCGCCTGGGCCAGCACGGTGGAGGACGCGAGCAGCAGCGCGGCGCCCAGGGCGCGGCGCATGAGGGGGGTGCGGAGGACTGCCATGGATGGGGGCGAGGCTAGTTCAAAGGCCGGAGGACCGCCACGGGCCCCCGTCTGGCGGCCCGCTCCCGCCCGCTTGCTTCCGTCCCGGATGAAGACCTCGACTCAGCTCGCCAGGGTGGTGACGCGCACACCGAGCTGGCCTTCCATCTCCACCAGCTCACCCCGGGCCACCACCTTGCCGTTGATGGACAGCTCCACCGGCTCGCCGGGCCCCCGGCTCAGCTCGATGACCTGCCCGGCCCGCATGCCCACCACCTGCTCCGCGGTGACGGGGATGCGCGCCAGCTCCACGGCGATCAGCAGCGGTACGTCTCCGAGCAGGTCGCTTCCGTCCGGCTTGTTCACGTCGTCCAAGGGCGCCCCTTCAAGCTCCGGAGGAACGTCCAGCTCCGGATTGGTGAAGTCCTCTTCCTGCTCCCGCCCCCCACCCTCCTCGGTGGCCGAGCGCGGGTTCCCCGACTCCCCGGGGATGATTCCTGTGATTCGGGCCTTGTAGGTCCCGTCGTCGACGAAGACCTCGGCCTCCGCGTGCCCTGCTCGCCCCGCGCCCACGCGCAGCTGCGCCGTCCCCGACTCGCCCCGGTCCGGCCGCGCCGACAGCACGTCCACCAGGACGACGTCCTTGACGCGCAGGCTCGCCAGGTCGCTGGTGGTCAGCTCCGCGGTGCCAATCTCCGCCCGCAGCCAGCTGCGCACCGCCGACAGCCGGCCCGCATGCGCCGCCAGGTCCGCCTTCGCGAGGGCGCGCCGCTGGGCGCTCTGCACCGCGGGCTCCGCCGCCTCCAACACCGCCGAGGGCACCACCAGCCGCACCATGCCGCCATGAGGCCCCAGCGTGGCGTTCAGGTGGACCGTCAGCATGGGCCCGTCATCCCCCAGGCGCGCGGACACCTCGTCCACGCCGCGGGCGACTCCGTCCAGCCTCGGGCGAGGCACCCCGGCCTGCATCGCGGGCACCAGCACCCGCAGCACTTCCAGGATGACGTAGCCCATCACCCCTTCTTCGATATCCGTCAGCGGGCGCAGGCCCACCGTCTCGCCCGCGCCGCCCAGCAGCAGGTCCACCGCGGTGTGGGCCAGCGACAGCTCCACCTCCAGCACCGCCCTGCCCTGCAGCGCGCCCGGCGCCAGCACCGCGAGGAACGTCGGGTCCCCCAGGAACCGGCGCAGCTCCGCCATGGGCCGCACCTGCACGGACTCCAGCGACAGGCGCACCTCCGCGTCGAACAGGCCCTTGAGCCGCGCCGACACCGCCCCAAGCGTCCCCGCGTTCGGCGTCAGCCAGCGCAGCCGCTCCGCCAGGAGCCCCTGCGCCCGAGACACCTTCTCCAGCCCCTTGAAGGTGAAGGGCCGCCAGGCGCTCCGGTCGACCCGCTCCGGACGCTCGCTTCGCTCGGGGCGCTCCACCTTCTCGGGGCGCTCCACCTTCTCGGGACGCTCGGTCTTCTCCGGCGGCGGGCGCACCGGCTTGAGCTGGCGGAGGTCCACCAGCATCGTCCGCTCATGCACGCCGGGGCCTTCGTCCTCCGGCTCCAAGCTCATGTCTTCGCCTCGAAGCGTACCGTCTCGAGCTTCAGGCCACGGCCTCCCAGCGCGGTGCGCAGCCCCTCGCTGTGCTCCTCAAGCATCTTCAGCACGTCACGGTTGGTGCCGCTGAAGGTCGCGGAAATCTTCCCGTTCCTCGCGCTGACCTTGATGGACAGGCCACTGAGCACGTCGCCGCGCAAATCAATCTGGAACTCGGCGAGGCCCGCGGCGTTGGTGCCCACGCGCACGCGGTCGACAATCTTCTGGGCAATCTCGCTGGCCATGGCGCGCAGCCGCTCGGAGCCCGCGGTGTCCTTGGGCTTGGCCACCGGCACCGGCGCCATCAGCGCGGGGTTGAACCGGAACCCCGGCGCCATCTCCGCGCCGCCGCCGCCTTCCTTCTTGTCCTTGCCGCCGCCACCGCCACTGCCCTTGCCGCCCGCGTCGGCGTCCGCCCGGATGAGCGCGCCCTTCTCCGAGCTGACCTGCCCCAGCGCGGACTCGGCCTTGCTCATGTCCTTGTCGCGCCCCTCGGAGGTGCGCTTGTCCTCCTTGGAGTCCGCGGCGCGAGAGCCGGAGCGAGCCTCCGTGGCCCCGCTGTCCGGCCGGCGCTGCGTCTGCGCCAGACCCGCCGGGTTGCCACCGAGTTGCGGCTGCTGGGCCTGCTCTCCGAAGGTCTTCCCCTGCTGCGTCGCCTTGGCGAGGATCTGCTTGGCGAAGGCGCCCGGCGTCTGCGGCGTGGGCGCGGGGGCCGTCGCCTGGGGCTGCATCAGCTTCTGGAAGGCACTGGCCCCCTCCGTCCGCTTCTTCGCCTGGCCCTCGGCGAGCTTCTTCTCCAGCATGATGCGCTCGGCCAGGCGCGCTGTTTCACGGTCGTCGTCGACTCGGCTCATGACATCGTTCCCGAGGGAAGGGGTGGCGGCAGGTTACTTGCGCTGCCGAGCCAGGAACAAGGCGTTGCCAATCTCCTCCTGGCTCAACTCCTCGCGCTGCTGGCGCTCGTGCTTCACCTGCTTCTGCCAGGTCTCCTTGTGCTTCTCGATGGCCTTGAGCTCCTTGGCCGCCTCGGCCATCTCCCGCCGCCGCTGCTCGACCAGTCGCTCGGCCACCTTCACCGCTTCCCGCTGACGCTCGACCTCCAGCGCCACCTGCGCCTCTTCGTCCTTCAGGCGCTCCTCGAAGCGGCCCATCATGTTCATGCCGTTGATGCCGGAGCCCTTGGCCATGACCTCCTTGAGGTAGGCGGCCACCTTCTCCTTGCGCTCGCGCTTGCGGCGCTCCAGCTCGTCCATCAGCCGCTGAAGCTCCACTTTTTCCCGCTCGAGGGCCTTGATGGCGTCGGAGAAGGCCTGCTCGGCCTCCTCCTTGGCCCGGGTCCGCATGTCCAGCAGGGTTTGCAACCGGTACGGGGGCATGGTCCCCCCATCCTACCCCGGATTTCCCAGGGTGCACCCCTGTCCAGTGGGCCAGGGGTCCCACCCCCGACGCTCCCGGGTCCGGCTCACTCCTCAAACAGGGCGATCAACTGCTCCACCGTCTCCTCGAAGCCGGAGTTGGAGTGGGTGTCCTGCTTGAGGAAGTCGATGATGGCGTCGTACTTGTCGATGGCGTAGTCCGTGCGGGGGTCCGTCCCGTACTGGTAGGCCCCCAGCAGGATGAGGTCGCGCTGCTTCTCGTACGTGGCCAGCGTCTCGCGCAGCTTGCCGGCCGCCTTCTTGTGCTCCTTGGAGACGATGCCGCTCATCACACGGCTGAGGCTCGCGAGCACGTCCATGGCGGGCCACTGGTTTCGCTCGCCCAGGGCGCGGTTGAGGATGAAGTGGCCGTCGAGAATACCGCGGACCTCGTCCGCGATGGGCTCCTCCATGTCACCGCCGGCCACGAGACAGGTGTAGATGGCGGTGCACTTGCCCTTCTCCGAGTTGCCCGTGCGCTCCAGGATGCGCGGCAGCATGGAGAACACGCTCGGCGGGTAGCCCTGACGGGCCGGGGGCTCGCCCACCGCGAGGCCAATCTCACGCTGGGCGCGCGCAAGACGCGTCACCGTGTCGAGCATGAAGAGCACGTTGCCGCCGCGCTCCCGGAAGTACTCGGCGATGGCGGTGGCGACGTAGGCGGCGCGCAGACGCACGAGGCTGGGCTGGTCCGAGGTGGCGCACACCAGCACGGAGCGCTTCATGCCCTCCTCGCCCATGGCGTCCTCGATGAACTCGCGGACTTCGCGACCACGCTCGCCGATGAGGGCGACGACGCAGAGGTCGGCCTGGGTGTTGCGGGCTATCTGCCCCATCAGCGTGGACTTGCCGACGCCGGAGCCGGCGAAGAGGCCCACGCGCTGGCCCTCGCCCACGGTGAGCAGTCCGTCGATGCAGCGCACGCCCAGGGGCAGGGGCCGCTCGATTCGCTGACGGGTGAACGGGTCCGGGCAGTCGCGGTCCACGGACCAGTCGATGAGGCCCTCTTCCGGCAGGGCACTGCCGTCCATGGGCTCGCCGATGCCGTTGAGCACGCGCCCCAGGAGCGCCTCGCCGCACTTGATGCTCAGGGGCTTGCCGGTGGGGATGACCTCGCTGTCCGGGCCGATGCCGTACAGCTCGCCCAGGGGCATGAGCATCACCTCATCGCCCTGGAAGCCCACCACCTCAGCCTTCACGGCGCCGCGGCCCCGGCTCTTGATGAGCACCAGCTCGCCCACGCGGACGTTGGGGACGCTCGCCTTGATGATGAGGCCCGTCAGTTCGGTGACGCGACCCCGGACACGGACCGTCTGGGCTTCCTCGATGAGGTCGAAATAACGCGAAAGGTCGATGGCCATGGACGTGGTTCCGCCCCGGCTAGGCCGGGCCTTCCTTCGGGCCGTTCTGGTCTGGCAGCAGCACGTTCTGGAGCATCTCCAACTGCGTGGGCAGCTGGGCATCCACGGTGCCGAACTCCGTCTGGACGATGCAGCCCACCGGAGCGACCTCCGGGTCCTCCTTGATGGCCAGGTCCACCGCGCGGCCGATGAGCTCCATCAGCACGGGCTTCTTGGCGCGCAGCACGGCGGCGGTCTTCGGGTGCACGCGCAGCGTCATGGCGCGGGCGCTGCGCAGGTTGTCGATGGCGGACGCGCACAGCTCCAGCATCAGGTCCGGGTCCTTCTCCAGGCTCCGGCCGATGATCTTCTCGCCCACGCGCAGCCCCAGGGCGATGATGTCCTTCTCGTACGTGCCCAGGAGCTCCCCGGCCTGCATCTTCGCGCGGAGGATGATCTCCGTGGCCTGGGCCAGCCCTTCCTGGCGCCCCTGCTCCCGCGTCTTCACCAGCAGCTCTTCGCGCTCGCGCTGGGCCTCCGCCAGGATGCGCTCCTTCTCGCGGTGCGCCTCCTCCAGGATGCCCTGGGCTCCCTGGCGCGCCTCGAAGACCTCGGCGTTCATCACTCCCGCGCGAGGAGGCCGCAGCATCGGCCGCTCCGACACGAGAGACGGCTCCGCCGTCCCGTCACCCTTGATCACCTTGCCGATCGCCATGCGCCGCTCCTTGCGGGCCGGATGCTAGCGCGTTCCGCCGCGCGGTCCACGCCCGCCGGAGCCCGGAGGCACCGGCTTGTCCGTATCCGACGTCGAGCGAGGTCGGCGCTGCACCGACGTGCCCTCCTCCCGAACCCCTGGCCGCAGCGCTCCCGCGGGAGGGCTCGCTCGCCCGGCGAGCACCCGAGGGGGCCGCTCCTGCTGGCCGCCACCCTCGCGGGCCGGGTCCGGACGCACCGCCTTGACGCTCACCGAGGAGCGCGAGCGGAACACCCGAGAGCCCTCCGGGTCCTCGCGAGGCGGCGCGACATCGGCCCGAGGCCTCACGCGGGAGGAACGGGACAGCTCCTCGGGGGGGCGCTGCACGCGAGAGGACTCACCCGCGGGGCCTACCCGCGAGCCGTCCCCAGCGGGGCCCACGCGCGAGCCGTCCGCCGCGCGACCCACGCGAGAGCCATCCGAGGCCGCGCCCACCCGCGAGGCGTCCGCGGCGCGGCCCACGCGAGAACCGTCCGAGGCGGGGCCCACCCTGGAGCCATCCGAGGTCGGGCCCACCCTAGAGCCGTCCCCTGCGGGGCCCACGCGCGAGCCATCCGCCGCGCGACCCACGCGAGAGCCATCCGAGGCCGCGCCCACCCGCGAGCCGTCCGCCGAGCGGCCCACCCGAGAACCGTCCGAGGCCGGGTCCACCCGCGAACCCTCTTCGGAGGAGCTCACCCGCGAGCGCTCCCGCATCGGAGGTGCCTCGGCCTCGCTCCCAGGTGTCGCCGGCCGAGGCCGAGGTCCGCCCAGGCCCAGACGCGAGGGCGGAGGACCGATGCGAGCGCCTTCCGGGTCCGGCCTCGAGGGACGACCCGGCCGGGGCTCGGGCCCTCCTGGCTCACGACCCGCTCCCGCTGACGTGCCCTCTCGACGGGGGGCGCCCGGAGCGGCGGGGTCTCGACGAGGGGGAACGCGATGAACCGAGGAGCCATCCGCCGCGCCCTCCTTGGGACGCGCGACACGGGAAGGCTCCCGCTCCCGGCTCGACATGGCGCCCGCGCTCCTCGCGGCGCGCTCGGCCATGAAGTCACGCTTCACCGCGGGCTCGGCGCCAGGGGGCCTGCGCGTGGCGGTGCCCGGCTTGCCCGGCTCACGAGCCACGCCCGCGCCCTCCCGAGGCGGACCCACGGGCTCCCGGTGTACGGCGGAACCACCCGCCTCACGAGGCACCGGCGCGGGCTCGCGGGACTGCGCCGGTTCGCGGGACTGCGCTGGCTCACGGGACGGCGCGGACTCGCGGGACGCCCCCACTGGCGCTTCACGGGGAGGGGCCTCTCGCGCCGCGGCGGAGGCAGCGGCCTTGCGCGCACCCGGCGGGGGCGGCAGCACGGCGGACTGACGCGGCGGGGGCGGGGTCGCCAGGCGCACGGGGCGCTCGATGAGGCCCCGGGTGGCCAGCCGCTCCAGGTCCATGACGATGTCGGTGCGGCCACCGTCGCCGCGCGCGGTGGGACGGATGCGCTCCTCACGCACCCACTTCGCCACCAGGCTGCCGAACTCCCCCCGGTACTTCTCCAGCATGCGCGCGGCGAACTCCGGTGACTGGGCCACGCACGCGCGCGCCAGCCGCTGGACTCCCGCGCTGCGGATGGAGCCCGCCGGGTTCTTCAAGCCGTCGTGCATCTCCAGTTGGGCGCGGGCATCCTCCTCCGGGAGCTTGCGCGGCGCATTGGCCGCCACGGACTTGCTGGCCAGGAGCTTCAGGTCCGGAGGCAGGGCCTCCAGCAGCGTCTCCCGCTCCGCGTCGGGGAGCCCCGCCAGGGCCGGGCCCAGCACGCGCGCCCCCAGCCTGTCGCTCACCGTGAGCAACTCGCGCTGCTGGAGCATGAGCACGTCGGAGAACTTGAAGCCCGCTGACTGCGAGGCGCTCGACTCCCGCGCCAGCGCCTCCTCCAACTGCCACCGGACGATGTCCAGGACCTGAGGCCGGACCTCGCGGGTCAGCTTCACGCGAGACGGCGGCAGGTGCACTCGAACCGCCTCCGCCATCGCGGAGGGCAGCGCGCGCAGGACAATCTCCATCAGGGCTCCGCGCTCGCGTTGCAGCAGCGCGGCCAGCCGCTCCGGCTCCGCGGTCCACAACTGGCCGCGCCGGTCCTTCACCAGCCGCTTGATCTCCTGCACCAGCGCGGGGATGCGCTTGTCGCGGGGGATCTGCAGGATCTCCTGCGCGCGGTGGCGCAAGAGCTCACCTTCCTCCGTCGGGAGGTGCTCCATCGCCCCCAAGCTCTCCTGGCCGCCGAAGGTGACGGCGGTCAGGAGCAACATGCTCTGACGCTTGTTGAGCGAGGTGAAGAACGAGTCCAAACGTCACCTCGCGGGCCCCACCGACGCCCGCTGGGAGAAAGGAGGCGCCCCCCCTCTGGGCAGGGGCGCGAAGGCGTCAGGCCTCGGGCGGACGGACGCGGGGACGGGAGCCGCGCGCGGCGGGAGCGCCACCAGGAGCGCGCATGAACGACCAGCCCGTCAGCCCCATCATCCCCAGGATGAGCACGAAGGCCCCCACCAGCATCATCTTGAACTGGCTGGCGCTGGAGGCCGTCATCCGCAGGCCCAGCACGTCCTGCTGCCGGTTCTCGTCCGTCTTCTCCGCCTTGGGGCCCTGCGCCGCCGTCATCAGCACCGTCACCGCCTCCGGCCTCATCTCTGGCACGGCCGTGGCCACGAAGGCCTTCACCGCGGCGACTTCAATGGGCGCCTTGCCGCCCTCGACGATGCGGTACTTGATGAACACCGACGCGGACGGCATCGGCTTGTTCTCCGGCTGCGTCAGGTCGTTGTTCTCCGGCACGCTGACGATGGCGCGCGCTTCCAGCACGCCGTCGATTTGATTGAGCGCGTTGGAGACCTCGCCCGCCATGGCCTTGAGGAGCATGGCGCGCTCCTCCGTGGCGGTGGGCACCATGCTTCCCTTGGCGAAGTGCGACAGCCCCTTCTCCACGGGCCTGGGCAGCGAGTTGAGCTTGAGCAACTCCGCGGCCTCGGCGGCGTCCGTCTTGGGCACGGTGATCATGAACCGCACCTCGTTGCCGCCTTCCTCCTTCTCCTTCTTCGCGTTGATGCCGTTCTTGCTGAGCAGGACGTAGATTTCGTTGGCGTCCGCTTCACTCAGCTCATGCTGCAGCTCGATGTGACAGCCCGTCACGAGAACGAGGGCGAGGAGCGGGGCGGCGAACGCATGCGGTCGGCGAATCATGGGCGGGCGTGAGCTTACCTGGGCCTCGGAAAACGCGGAAGGGCGCCCCCTCCAACTCTGGAGAGGCCGCCCTTCGACCAAGCGCCACCGAGGACGGTGGATGGAAATCAGACCTGCGTCTTGACGACGTCCTTGAGGCCGGTGGTGGCCTTCTCGACCACCTTGCTCGTCAGGTCCAACTGCTGGGTGTACTGGTACATGGACGCCTGGAGCGACAGCAGCTCGGCGTTGGAGAACTGCTTGCCGCTGGAGGCCTGGGAGATGATCTTCTCCAGGTTGCCCTGGCCCTTCTCCAGGTCGCCAATCACCTGCGTCATCATGTCGGAGGCCTTGCCCGTCTTGCCCGTCTCCGTCTTCGCGGCGACCGGCTCCGCGGCCTTCGCGGAGACAGGCTGGGTGGCGGTGGCGTTGACCTTGTTCAGGGCCGCCTTCTCCGTCTTGTTGACGGTCTCCACCTGACGCACGGCATCCGTCTTCTGGGTCGCCTGCGCCGCCTGGGCCTTGTTCACGCCCTGGGCCGCGTCCACCTGGCCGGCACCCTGCGCCTTGTCAGCGAGAACTCCGTCGAACTTCGACGCTCCCGCCTTGTTCGTCTGCTGGACGCCCTGATCCTGCAGCTTTTGCTGCGCCACCTGCGCCGCGGAGATGCCCGCCATCGGACCCGCCATGTGACAGCCTCCTTGCATCCGTCGAGGTAGGGGGAAGTTCCTCCTCCTCGTTCAAGAGTTCCTTGAGGCGGTCGATGGCCCGCGCATGAAGCCGCGACGCCCAGCTCTTCGACTGCCCGATTTCCGACCCCGCCTCTTCCAGCGTCCTGCCCTGGAAGTAGTACCCCTGAAGAAGCTTTCGCTCCTTCTCCGGGAGCTTCTCTATCGCCGCCCGCACCCGCGTCTTCAGCTGCTCCTGCTCCAGCCGGACATCCACCGGCAGCGACTCGTCGGTGTACCCGCCGTTGTCGGCCCCCTCCAGACTGGAGGCGAACACCATCGCCAGGCCCTGCACAGCATCCGAGATGTCACTGACATCATCGTCGAATGAGCTGCCCCGGTTGCTTGAGCCCGACTCGCGGTCCGACAAATTGCCCAGATACGCCGCCGCCCGCTCGCCCACGTACGCGTTGCGGGCGTCAGAACCCCTCAACACCCCCATCTTCCTCAAGCCGTCGAAGATGGCGCCCTTGATGCGGTAGTGGGCAAAGGTGAGGAAATTGGCTCCCACCTTCGGGTCGAATCGTTCAGCGGCCTCCAGCAGTCCTATCTGTCCGTACGCCACCAGCTCATCCAGTTCGAGCTGGGCGTTGAACTGCTTGCGCACGGTCGCCGCGAGCGACCGAACGTAGGGGCCGTACTTGGTGAGAATGGCCTTCCTGTCTTCGCCCAGTGGCAAGCGCTGCTCACTCGGCCTTGGACCACAGCCGCTCGAGTACCTGGTTCAGCCTCGGGTCATCCTGCAGTGCGTCCGCGATCTTCGTGGTGAGGGAGGAGGACTTCATGCGCAGCTTCTCCTTCAGGACTTCGGCGACCAACGCCCGGGTCGCCTCTTCCTTGCTCTTGAAGCCCCCGTTCTTCAATCCGCGGGCGATGGCCATCGCTTGCGCGGCGACCGGATCCGCGGCCTGGGGGCCCTGGACGTTGCTGGAGCCTACCAGACCCGAAACGCCAACAAGAGACTCCGCCTTGTCCACCTTGGCGCCAAAAGCCGTGCCACCCGTGGGCGCCGCGGACGACGCCCCCTTCGCGCCACCGGCGCGCCCCTTCCCACCACCGCGTCCAACGCCACCGACAGCCATGGGCGAAGCTCCCCTCCTGCCTCTACTTCTTCGCGGGAGGCAGGACTCCCGCTTCCTTCGCCTGGAGGAGCGCCTGCGCCAGACGGGCCCCGTCACCTTCGGGCTCCAGGTCGATGGCGGCCTTGAGCTCCTTGAGCGCCTCCGGCACCTTGCCCAGGAACAGGAGCGCCTCGCCCACGTGCGCGCGCGGCAGGGACGCCTGGGGCGCCAGTCGCTGCGCGGAGCGGTAGGCCTGCAGCGCCTTGTCGTGACGGCCCTGCGCGAACTCCACGGCGCCCAGGCCCAGCTGCGGGACCTCGCTCTTGGGCATCAGCGCCGCGGCGCCGGAGAAGATCTCCTTCGCCTTGTCGAACTGCCCCATGTCCAGCCACAGGTAGCCGGCCTCCAGCAACACCATGGCCTGCTGGCGCCCCAAGGGGACCAGGCTGTTCGAGATCTCCGAGACGCTCTCCGCCATGGACTTCGCTCTTCCTTTCCTGGCCCGGCCTGGAGGGAAGCGGCGCCGCTCCCCTCCCCTCCGGGCTTTCGCCCGCCACGCCCCGAGGGCTTAGCGGACGTTGCTGATGGAGTTCTTGATGCAATCGTGCCGCGACTTCATCACGTTGGAAATGGCCGTGAAGGTCTGCGACTCCTGCTGGATGGCCGCCTGCAGGTTCAGCAGCTTGGAGTTCTCCGCCGCCATCTGGTTCAGCGAGAAATTGCCGCCGACAGTGTCCGACGTGCTGGTGCCGAGCGCGCCCGTGCCGGGACCCGCCACGCCACCACCGACGCCACCCGCCACGCCGCCGATGCCGGCCGCGACGCCGCCACCCATGGAGGGGGCCACCGTGCCACCGCCCATGCCCACCGCGGTGCTCATCACGCCCGCGTAGGGCGCGCTGCCGGAGCCCGAGTTGTTGGACAGGGTGTGAACCGAGGAGACCGCCGCGGACACAATCTGACCGCCCGGAATCATGCCCGCCACCGCGCCGACGCCCGTGCCCACGGCGCCCGCCGCGCTGTTCAGGCCGTTCTGAAGCCGCGCGCCAAAGCCCGTGTTCGGGGTCTGCCGCGCCGTCGTGACGTTGGTCGAGAGCCGGACGCCAGGACCCATCATGTTGTCGATCTTCGCCATTTCATCCTCCAGGCGCTGCGAGAAAAAGACAGAGCTCCCGGATGATCCAGTGCTCTTTCCCTGATTATCGTCCCGGCCCTCCGCCAGTTGCCTGCCCGTGGCGAAAAACCGCGACGACTCAGGAAAACCCCGTCATTTCCGGCCCTTGGAACCCTTCGATTCGGCGATCAGCCGCTCGCGGGTATCCACCAGCAATTCCAGCAGCTGCTCGGCGTGGGTGAGCGCGGCCTGGGCCTTCTTGCCGACCTCCACCTTGGGGCCCTTGAGGGCAGCCAGGCTGTCCTTCAGCGGATCGAACAGCGCCCGGACGTCCTCCGCGGGGGTCGCCTCCAGGAGCGACTCGATGGCGGGGTACGAGGGCACGGGAAGCTCCTGGGCCGAGGGGGGAGCGGACGGCTTGGCGGACGGGGGCATCGCGGAGGGGGTCTCCTGTCGGGCCAGCGGCCGGAGGGCCACTGGACGCTTGCCGGCGTGACGCTAGGGGAAAAGCCCGCCCGGCCACAAGCCGTCAAAGGCCTGCCCTCGGGTCCACCCTGCCCTGGCCCCACCGGCAGGGGAGGGACCGGGCACGCGCCGACCTTGCCCCCCCAGCCCTGTCTCCTTCCACCGTCGCACCTAGCTTTTGGAACAGCGGGGGGACCGACGCACCACGCACACCCCTCCGTCGCACTCACACAGGAGATTCTCCCATGAAGAAGCTGGTTGGGGTTTTCGCGGCGATGGCACTGCTGGGGTCGGGCGCGGCGTTCGCGAACGACGACAAGACCAAGCCGCAGCAGGACAGCGCGGCGCAGGGCGGTTCAGGCACGTCAGGTACGACGGGGAGCACGCAGGGCGGGTCCATGCAGCAGGACAGCTCCATGGGCGGCTCCGGCTCCACCATGGGCTCCACCAGCCCGTCCATGGGCACCAACGCCATGGGCCAGAAGGAGCTGAGCGGCAAGGTGGTGAAGGCCGAGAGCAGCAAGGTCTTCGTGCAGGACGCGCAGGGCGCGGTGGTGACGCTCGACATCGACAAGAGCACCACCTTCACCGACCCGACGCTCAAGAAGGCCAAGGACCTCAAGGAGGGCCAGGAGATCCGGGCCAGCTTCGAGGTGAAGGAAACCAAGAACATGGCCAAGAGCATCTCGCTGTCGGGCACCGGCGGCGCGGGCACGGACGTCATGACGCCGGACCCGTCCATCAACGAGGGCACCCTGGACACGCCTCCCGTGGATGACCCGGGCACGGGTGGCTCCGGCATGGGGACTGACAAGAGCAAGGACATGGGCACCGGCACCGGGGACAAGAGCACCAGCCCCGACACCCAGTACTGAGCCTGGGGCCACGGACCGCACCCGTGAGACACCGGCTCCCCCGGACGGGGATGCGAAGGGCCCGCGGCCTGCACGGGCTTCGGGCCCTTCGTGCGTTCACTTCATTCAGTATTGACTGAATGGTCTGAACGAACTAGATGCCGGGCGCCATCCTGGGCCCCGGCGGAAGTCTGTCGCGCGCGGCCTCCTTTGGGTGGGACGGAGGCCGTGAATGAAGGAGCCAGGCGCCGCGGAGCAACGCTTCATCGAGTCGATGGGGCTGTACTTCGAACGGCAGGGCAGCACGCGCATCGGCGGGCGCATCCACGCGCTCCTGATGCTGACGGACCAACCGCTCTCGCTCCAGCAGATTGCCCGCGTGCTCAAGGTGAGCGCGGCCTCCGTGTCCACCAACATCCGCGCCAGCATGGCGATGGGACTGGTGGAGCCGGCCAGCATTCCCGGAGACCGGCAGCACTACTACGTCGTGAACAGCAACGGCTGGGAGAGCCGACTTCGCACCGCGGAGGACAGCGTCAAGGCGTTCGTCCGCGTGTGCCAGGAGGCCCTCTCCGCGCCGCAGCTCGCGAACAAGCAGCACCTGCGCGAGGCGGCGGACTTCTGTGAGTTCTACCTGGCCGAAATGGCCGGCATCGCCGAGCGGTGGCGCGCCTCACGCGCGGCCCGCCCCTCGTCCCGCACCCCCAAGGCATCGAAAGGACGCACCGCATGAACGCCGCAGTCGCGCAATCACCCATCGTCTCCATCACCAACGTGACCAAGGACTACACCCTGGGCAAGGTGGTCGTCCCGGCGTTGCGAGGCGTGGATCTCCAGGTGCATCCCGGGGAGTTCATCTCCATCGCCGGCCCGTCCGGCAGCGGGAAGACGACGCTGCTCAACCTCATCGGCTGCGTGGACACCGCCACCGCGGGCGTGGTCAGCGTGGCGGGCCAGGACACCAAGCTGCTCACGGAGCGCCAGCTCACCCACCTGCGCCTGCACACCATCGGCTTCATCTTCCAGAGCTTCAACCTGGTGTCGGTGCTCAGCGTCTTCCAGAACGTGGAGTTCCCGCTGCTGCTGCAGCGCAAGCTGGACAAGAACCAGCGCAAAGAGCGGGTGAACCAGTTGCTGGAGCAGGTGGGCCTGGCCCATCACGCCAGGCACCGCCCCAACGAGCTGTCCGGCGGCCAGCGCCAGCGCGTGGCCGTGGCGCGCGCGCTCGTCACCCGGCCCCAGTTGGTGCTGGCGGACGAGCCCACCGCCAACCTGGACTCGGTGACGGGCCAGAACATCATCGACCTGATGAAGGAGCTGAACCAGAAGGAAGGCACCACCTTCATCTTCTCCACGCACGACGCCAAGGTGATGAGCCACGCGAACGCGGTGGTGCGGCTGGCGGATGGCAAGTTCCTGGACCGGCTCAGCCCCGCCGAGGCCAGGCGGGCCATGGCGGCAGGCGCGGAGGGTCACTGACATGGGTCAGCTCCGGTTGCTGATGCAGGTGGCCTTCCGCAACCTGTTCACAAGCAAGATCAACATCCTCATCGGCGGCATCATCTTCTTCGGCACCCTGCTGGTGGTGGTGGGTGGCGCGCTGCTCGACAGCATGGACAGCGCGATGAGCCGCAGCATCATCGGCAGCGTCGCCGGCCACCTCCAGGTCTACTCGGACGACTCCAAGGAAGAGCTGAGCCTGTACGGCGGCATGGGCGGCGAGCCGGACCTGGCGGTGCTGGACGACTTCAGCCGAATCAAACCCTTCCTGGAGAAGCACCCCAACGTGAAGACGGTGGTGCCCATGGGCACCAGCGGCGCGCTCATCTCCTCCGGCAACACGGTGGACCTGACGCTCGCGCGCCTTCGCGACCTCTACAAGAAGCGCGCGGAGGAGGGCGAGTCCCCTGCCCTTCGCGCGAACATCGACAGCGTCAAGTCGCACGTGCGGCAGATGGTGTCGCTCATGGAGGAGCAGCGCAACAAGAGCCGGGAGCTGCTCAGCTCCGCCGCCGTGGACCCGCTGGAGGCGGAGGCCCTGGCGCGCGCTCGCACGGACGCGTTCTGGGACACCTTCGAGAGTGATCCGTTCGCCGCCCTTGAGTTCCTGGAGAACCGCATCGCCCCGCAGCTCCCCGACGGCGACCTTTTGGACATGCGCTACGTGGGCACGGACCTGGATTCCTTCCAGCGGACGTTCGACCGCATGGAGATCGTCGACGGCCAGCCGGTGCCCCAGGGCAAGCGCGGCATGCTGCTGTCCAAGTTCTATTACGAGAACTTCCTCAAGCTGAAGACCGCGCTGCGGCTGGACAACATCAAGCAGGAGAAGGACCTCAACCAGAAGCGCATCGACGCCGACCCGCAGCTGCAGCGCTGGGTGAAGGAGAACCAGACGCAGACGCGGGAGATCCTCTTCCAACTGGACCCCATCAAGACGCGGCAGGCGGTGGAGCGGCTGCAGAAGGTGCTCGGCAAGCAGGAACCCTCCCTGGAGAAGCTGCTGTCGGAGTTCCTCACCACCACCGACGACAACTTCGACACGCGCTACCAGCAGTTCTACGCGGAGCTGGCGCCGCTGCTGGACCTGTACCGCATGCGCATGGGGGACAACCTCACCATCACCGCCTTCACGCGCACCGGCTACGTGCAGAGCGTCAACGTGAAGATCTACGGCACCTATCAGTTCAAGGGGCTGGAGAAGTCCGCCATGGCCGGCGTCATCAACCTGATGGACCTGATGTCCTTCCGGGAGCTGTACGGCTACCTCAGTCCGGACCGGAAGGCGGAGATCGCCGAGCTGCAGAAGAACAGCGGCTTGAAGGCGGTGGACCGCGCCAACGCCGAGGAGGCGCTCTTCGGCGAGGAGAGCGGCAACTCGCTGGTGGCGGAGGCCACGCCGGGGCTCATCGAGGACGCGAAGGCGTTCGAGGGGGCCCTGGGCTCGCTGCGCCGGGACGACCTGGCCGCGCGCGTCTATTCCCAGCAGGAGATTGAACAGGGCGTGGCGCTCAGCGCGGCCATCATCCTCAAGGACCCCGAGCAGCTCCAGCAGACGATGGAGGAGCTGAAGCAGTCCTCGAAGGCCGCGGGGCTGAAGCTGCGCGTGGTGTCGTGGCAGCAGGCCGCGGGCCTCATCGGCCAGTTCGTGCTGATGGCGAAGCTGGTGCTCTACTTCGCCGTCTTCATCATCTTCATCGTCGCGCTGGTCATCATCAACAACGCGATGATGATGGCCACCCTCCAGCGCGTGCGCGAGGTGGGGACGATGCGGGCCATCGGCGCGCAGCGCTCCTTCATCCTGAGCATGGTGCTGGTGGAGACGGTGCTGCTCGGCTTCGTCTTCGGCGCGGGCGGGGCGTTGCTCGGCAGCGGCATCATGGGCGCGCTGGGCAGCGCCGGCATCCCCGCCGGCAACGAGGCGCTGTACTTCTTCTTCTCCGGTCCCCGCCTCTATCCCACGCTGAGCGCCGGCAACCTCATCGCGGCCTTCGTGATTGTCCTCCTGGTGTCCGCCATTTCCACCCTCTATCCCGCGTTCCTCGCGACGCGGGTGTCGCCCCTCCAGGCGATGCAGACGGACGAGTAAGGCCATGTTCCAACTCTTCCTCATCGCATTCCGAAACCTCGGCACCCACCGGCGGCGCACGCTGCTCCTGGGCGGCGCCATCGCCGGCGTCACCGCGCTGCTCGTCATCCTCATGGGCCTGTCCACGGGCATGAAGGAGACGATGCTGCGCTCCGCCACCACGCTCGCCACCGGCCACGTCAACGTGGGCGGCTTCTACAAGGTCACCGCCGGCCAGGCCGCGCCCGTGGTGACGGCCTTCCCAAAGGTTCTCGAGCTGGTCCGCAAGGAGGTGCCGGAGCTGGACTACGCCGTCCAGCGCGGGCGCGGCTGGGCGAAGATCGTCAGCGAGTCCAGCTCGCTCCAAGTGGGCGTGGGCGGCATCGACGTGAAGGACGAGCCGGGCTTCCGGCAGGTCCTGCAGATCCACGAGGGCAGCCTGGACGGGCTCGACGAGCAGAACACCGTGCTCCTGTTCGAGAAGCAGGCCAAGAAGCTCCAGGTGAAGGTGGGCGACACCATCACCATCTCCGCCCCCACCATGCGCGGCACCAACAACACGGTGGACGTCCGAGTGGCGGCCATCGCCACTGACGTGGGCCTGATGAGCGACTTCAACATCTTCGTCCCGTCCAACACGCTGCGCTCGCTGTACCAGTTGCGCGACGACACCACGGGCGCGCTCTACCTGTACCTCAAGGACGTGAGCCAGGTGCCCCAGGTCCAGGCGCGGCTGCGCACGGTGCTGGCGGATGCGGGCCACCAGTTGATGGACAATGACCCTCGCGCCTTCTGGATGAAGTTCGAAGTCGTGAACCGCGAGGCGTGGACCGGACAGAAGCTGGACATCACCAACTGGGAGGATGAGCTGTCGTTCATCACCTGGACGCTCACCGCGCTCAACGGGCTGACGGGCATCCTCATCTTCGTGCTGCTGGTCATCATCGGCGTGGGCATCATGAACACGCTGTGGATCGCCATCCGGGAGCGCACCCGGGAGATTGGCACGCTGCGCGCCATCGGCATGCAGCGCACCCGCGTGGTGGTGATGTTCCTGTTCGAGGCGATGACGCTCGGGGCGCTGGGCACCCTGGCGGGCGCGCTCGTCGGACTGGCCGTCTGCCTGGGCGTGGACTCCGCCCACGTGGGCGTTCCTGAAGCCGTGGCGATGTTCATCATGTCGGACCGGCTGCACCTGGTGGTGAACGCGGGCTCCGTCGTCGGCGCCATGGTGTTCATCACCACCTGCACCACGCTCATCTCGCTGATTCCCTCCTTCCTCGCCGCGCGCCTCAAGCCGGTGACGGCGATGCACCACATCGGATGAAATCCATGAGCCTCAAGAACCTGTTTTCCGCCGCGGCGCTGTCCGTGGCCATGTTGTCCGCGCCCGTGGCGCTGGCCCTGGAGCCGGCCGCCATGACGCAGATGCTGGCGACCATCGATGACCGCCAGCGCAACGGAGGCGACTACAAGGCGCTCATCTATCTGGAGCAGAAGGAGAAGGACAAGACGGACAACGTGCGCGAGGCGTTCATCTACCGGCGCGACGCGGACGACAAGCTGATGATTCTCTTCAGCAAGCCCAAGACGGAGGCCGGCAAGGGCTACCTCCGGATGGACAAGAACCTCTGGAACTACGACCCCAACGTGGGCAAGTGGGAGCGGCGCACCGAGCGTGAGCGCATCGCGGGCACCGACAGCCGCCGCGCCGACTTCGACGAGTCCCGGCTGGCCGAGGAGTTCGACCCGACCTACGAGGGCGAGGCGAAGCTGGGCAAGTACTCCGCCCACAAGCTGCTCTTGAAGGTGAAGCCCAACGTGGACGTGGCCTACCCCGTGGTCAAGCTGTGGGTGGACAAGGACACGAACAACATCCTCAAACGCGAGGACTACGCCCTGTCCGGCCGGCTGATGCGCACCGCGCTCTATCCGCGCTGGAAGAAGGTCTTCAGCGAGTCCAAGGGCGCCGACGTCTGGTACCCCGAGGAGATCCGCTTCTACGACGAGGTGGAGAAGGCCAACTCCACCATCGTCCTCATCAAGTCCGTGGACCTGCGCGCGCTGGAGGCCAACCTCTTCACCAAGGCCTGGCTCGAGAGCAAGAGTCGATGAGCCCGCGCACCCTCACCCTGGCCACGGCCCTGTCCGTGGCCCTCGTCGGCACCACCGCGCTCGCGCAGGCCGCGCAGCGGGACGAGAATGCCCTCTTCGGGGGCGAGGACGACAAGCCCGCGGCTCAGGCGGACACACCCGCGGAGACTCCGACCACGGGCCGCCCCAGTGACGACGAGGTGTTCGGCGAGGACCCCGCGCCGTCCGCGGACGCCGACGCGAGCAACACGGGCGATGCGACCGAGCGCCAGCCTCCATTGACGTCGGCGCCGCCCGAGCCGGGAGACCGGGACTCGCAGGCGCTGTCGGGGCCGGAGACGCGCAGCGCCTTCGACTCCGAGGAGGCGGTGGACGACCCGCTGAAGATTGGTGGGCAGTTCTACCTGCGCGGCTTCGCGGCGGCGACGGAAGGGACGTCGTTCGGTGACACGTCGTTCTCCGCGCCCACGCTGGTGGACGGGTACTTCGACGCGCGGCCAATGGACCGGCTGCGCGGCTTCGTGGTGGGGCGGTTGAGCTACGACCCCACCGTGGCCACGCAGACGGGCACCACGACCAACAACACGCCGTCCAATCCGCGCGTGCTGCTGGACCAGGCCTGGCTCCGGTTCGATATCGCCCGGACGGTGTTCCTCACCGTCGGCAAGCAGCATGTGAAGTGGGGCACGGGGCAGATCTGGAACCCCACCGACTTCCTGTCGCCGCAGCGGCGCAATCCGCTGGCCTTCGTGGACCTGCGCACGGGTGTGTCCATGCTGAAGGTCCATGTCCCCTGGGAAGCGACGGGCTGGAACTTCTATGGCATCGCGGTGATGGATGACCTGGGCACCGACGCGGGCGCGCTGCTCGACAACACGGGCGGCGTGCCGCGCGCCGGAGCGTCCGACCCGGTCAACCGCCTCAGTCGCATCGGTGGGGCGCTGCGCGCCGAAGTCGTACTGGGGCCCGCGGAGTTTGGCGCGAGCACCGTGGCCCAGCGGGGCCGCAAGCCGCGCTTCGGGTTGGACTTCTCCTCGGCGCTGGGGCCCATCGATGTCTATGGAGAGCTGGGCATCAAGAAGGGCACCGAGCGCCCCCTGTACCGCATCCCCGAGGGAACGACGTTCGAGGAGATCCTCCAGGACACGTCGCTGGTGGAGGCGTATGTCCCCTCGGGCCTCACGCCCCAGGTGACGAGCGGCGTCAACTACAGCTTCGCGTACGGCGACAGCGATATCGCGGTGCTGGGCGTGGAGTACTTCTACAACTCGACGGGCTACACCAGCTCCTTCGGCTATCCGTACCTGATTGCGCAGCAGGCCTTCCAGCCGCTGTATCTGGGGCGCCACTACGGCGCCGCGTACCTGTTCCTGGACCGGCCCGGTTCGCTCGAGCGCACATCGTTCAACTTCTTCACGCTCAGCAACCTCTCGGACAAGTCGTACATCAGTCGCATCAACGTCACCCACCGCGCCCTCAGCTACCTGACGGTCGAGGGTTACGGCGCGGTGCACTACGGCCACAAGGGTGGCGAGTTCCGGCTCGGCTTCTCGGTGCCGGACACCGTCATCAACGGGCAGCCTGTTCAGGGTTTCAAGCTGGCGGCGCCCACGTTCGAGCTGGGCGCGGGATTGCGCATCAGCATCTGACGCGGACCCCACTCGCTGGGAGATTCAGGGACCGCGCCTCCTATTCCCGGGGGCGCGGTCCTTCGCGTTTCGGGGCAGGTCGCCGCCCTGGCGGGCCGTCGAGGGGCGCTCGGGCCGACGAGGTGCCGGAGAATTCATGCAGTGAACATCCTGACGGCATGAACCTGTGGATCGCCATCGCCGCTGGATTGAGCCTCGCGCAGGGACAGAGCGCGTCGCCCTACCCTTCTCCCACGGACCCCTCCGTCAGAGACCCGGCAGCCTCGGCTCTGCGGGATGCGAACGAGCAGGCCGCCGAGGCAGCGGATGGCGCATGGCTGCCTCCGAACTACGTCATCCGGCCTCCGATGGCGGATGGGACCATCCCGTATGGCGGCTATGGCTACGGGTACAACATCACTCCCGTCCTCCCGGATGGAGAGGCGCCGTCGACGTCCGGGCAGGTGGCCGTCGATGAGACGTATCAACGCTACGAGCCCATCCCCGCGCAGGTGCAGGAAGGCACCGGTGGCAGCGGGACGGAGGGCTCCGACGGGACGACGAGCGGTGATGACACGGGTACCGGCGTCGGCGGTTCGGGAGGCGTGACGACGGGACAGACGTCGACGGGTTCGGACAACTCGGGCGATGCGCGAGTCACGCAGCCCGGGGGCTCGAACACCGAGGCCGTAGCTCCGTCGCCGGCGTCGCAGCCTGGCGGAATCGATGGGACGGGGGCGATGGGCACCACGTCGCAGGGCTCGACCAGTGGCTCCGGAACGACGGCCCCCACCCAGGGGACGGGTTCGGGCTTGTCGACACAGCCCAGCACCCAGGACGCGACGGGTGGCTCGGGCTCGATGGGGACTGGGACGACGGGGTCCTCGGATGTGACCGGGACGGGCACTCCCACACAGGACACTGGCGGAGCGGGCACGAGCACCACGATGACGCCTGATGATCCGAACGTGACGGGTGGAGCGGGCACCAGCACCACGACGACAACGCCTGACAATCAGAACGCGACGGGCGGTTCGGGCACCAGCACTACTCCGACTCCCGATAGTCCGAATGGAACTGGCGGTTCGGGCACCAGCACTACTCCGACTCCCGACAATCCGAATGGAGCGGGCGGTTCGGGCACCAGCACCACTCCGACTCCCGACAATCCGAATGGAGCGGGCGGTTCGGGTACCAGCACTTCAACGACTCCCGATAACTCGAACGGAATTGGTGGCTCGGTCATCTCTCCGACTTCCGACAACCCGAACGGAATTGGTGGCTCGGTCATCTCTCCGACTCCCGATAATCCGAACGCGACGGGTGGCTCGGGCACTGGCACCACGACTCCCGATAATCCGAACGCGACGGGTGGCTCGGGCACTGGCACCACGACTCCCGACAATCAGAACCAGAACGGG
>Ga0126314_10000179_pt1 | contig 33533 bp, 27 predicted proteins | sample Plot105B_FD_92535 | JGI IMG/M metagenome (GOLD analysis project Ga0126314, IMG submission 92535) | Serpentine soil microbial communities from UC McLaughlin Reserve, CA, USA - Plot105B | ecosystem: Environmental > Terrestrial > Soil > Grasslands | place: USA: UC McLaughlin Reserve, Lake County... | reverse complement strand
GAGCGGAGGGTAGAGCTATTTACGGAATGGGGGCATAGGTGGTTTGATCTTAAAAGATGGAACCTTGCAAAGACCCTGCTGTTGCCATTAAAGCCAGAATTTAATGATAATGATGTATTGTATCCAATACCTGGTGCAGAGATGGATAGAAACTCCAATTTAACGCCTCAAAACTTAGGATACTAAGCTATATAAATATTCAATTAGTAATTGTCAGTTCGGAAATTCAACCGAACTGACATTAAATCAATTTCATGAAAATTAATGCAGTCAATCCCTGGTTATATCTGGGGGCAATGTTATTTGTTGCCTCTATTAACTCACAAAAAGCCTTAAGTCAGAATGTGATAACAAGCAATGCAAATATTAGACCTGTTAATTTAGATCCGAAAACAGTTTTTGGTAAACTAGCTAACGGATTCACCTACTATATTCAGAAAAACCAACAGCCAGCTAAATCCATTGAATTGAAGCTGGTAGTTAAAACAGGCTTTAATTATGAAGCACAGGGGGAACTTGGTGTTGCTCATCTGGTTGAACACGTAGCATTTAGAAGTCTTAAGCGATTTCCACGCGGGATATGGGCATATAGTGATAGTATAGGTTTAGCAAGAGGAGAGAACATAAATGCGTACACAGGAAATTTTGAGACGGTCTATTATTTTTCCATTCCTTCTGGAGATTCAAAGCTACTATCCGATATAATTAAAATACTGTATGCCCAAGCTGGAAGTGCTCTTTTTAAGGAAAATGAAATTGCAGAGGAACGGGCTGCTGTCATTGCAGAAGGCGTTGGGAGTTCAAGCAGTGAAAACAAGATTCAGAATGATAAAATATTCAGACAGCTTTATAATAATGAGCTTTATAGAATGGATAATGAAAAAGTGAATAAAAATTTAACTGATGTGAGTTCGGATGTAGTAAGAAATTTTTATGATAAATGGTATAAGGCAAATAACCAGGCGTTAATCGTGGTAGGAGATGTGGATGAAAAGGAAATAGAGGCACAGATCAAATCTGTTTTTGCAGATTTGAAACCAGGTATTTTAGGTCAATCGATAACATCAATAAAACGCAATCTGAATGTAAAACTGGATGGCAGGAATCAATTAATTATTCAGACTGATTCCGCGTATCAGGACATTATGGTCAATTTTGACATGAAAAAGCAGCAAATTCAATACCTGAATGCAGTCACTAAAAGGAAAAGTACAGTCAAAGATGCAATATTAAACGACTTACTGCAGTCTCACTTTTCGCAATTGCGGTTTCATCTTGGCTCATCCGTAACTGCTTTAGAAGCTTCTAACGAGAGGGATATATATTTCGAACTTGCAGGTATTAATTCGCTTAATATACTTTTTAGAATGCCTGAATTGAGTGATATGGAAAATGTATTTAAAGGGGTGATAAAAAACTTAGAGGTTATAAAGAAATATGGATTCACAACGTCCGAGCTCAAAAAATCGAAACTTGATTTCTTAAACAAAATGGTGGGAAATCAGGTTTTCAGCTCAAACGAAATTGCTCACAGATATATATATCATTTTTCTGAAAATGCACCCGTTTTTGATCTAATAACGGAACGTAAGCAAATGCAAAGTATAGCTGCTTCTTTATCTTTAGAAGAAATTAACGCATATGCTACAGCGTGCATTAACACAAAAAAAAACCGGGATGTGGTGATCAACGCGCCCTCCAAATCCACATCTTTATTGCCAGATGAAGAAATCATTGAACGCTGGGTAGAAGAGGCAGTGGCAGAAAAGCTGGTTCGGTATAGAAACACATTAACCACTAAAATTGAACATTTTAAAAAAACTTTAGCTCCGAAGGATAATCAGTCCAAAGTATTGAAAACAGTTAAGCTAAAAAGTCTCAATGTGACCGAAGTTAAACTGTCAAATGGCATTAGGATAATATATAAGAAGACGTCCATGATACCTGGTTCTAGTAGGGAAATTTTCATCAATGGGCATCGTAAAATTTCAGACTTTGCAAACTCAATGAATTACTTAAAGGAGAAAGTTGCATTAGAAATTGTCAATGGTTCAGGTGCATCGAATTTAAATAGTTCTGAATTGTTAAATTATACTAGCGATCGGGGAATGCATGTCGTGCTTGGTCTTAATAGTGACGGGGAAAGAATTTGGTGCACGGGCAACAACAGCAATATAAGTGAACTTGCTCATCTTCTGTTAATAAAATGTTTATACCCAAGAAACGATAAAAGAGAATTTTTAGACTGGAAGAAAAATGCAGCCACATACATCAAAAAAAAAGGAACTAACCCAATTAATCCAACTACTGGAGAAGAAATCCAATCACTAGAGGAGCTTGAAAAGATTGATTTCAATACTATATTGGATGATTACAGAAAGCACTTTTTTAGTTTTTCGGGTTTTACCTTTACAGTAGTAGGGGATTTTGATGAGCAGGTTGTAATACCTTTGATAAATAGGACACTAGGTAGACTTCCTGCAGGAACATTTACTAATAACTCAGAATCGTTTACTAAATCTAAGAGTGAGTATGAAAATAGTAATTCCAATAGCATAAGGTACAGTCTATCGGATCCAAATTCAGCCCAAGTTTATATGTCCTTCACCGACACCCTTATGTATTCAGTTAAAAATATGCTGAAGCTACAATTATTGGCTTCGTACCTTAACGACAAAATATATTTTAGACTTAGAGTGAATGAAAAGGGTTCTTACCACCAAGAGGCGGGAGCTTACTTTCAAAATGGAACTGAAAATGAATTTAGGTTTTGGATTAACTTTATGTGTACGCCAAAAAATGTAAAAAGGCTTATGTCTGCTTCAGTAGAAGAATATAGGGCAATTAGCGAGAAAGGGCTTGATTCAGGTAGCTTTAATATAGCAAAAGCTAAGGTAGAAAAGTTAACATTAAAAAATAAAGATAACCATTTTTGGATTCAATACTTACAGGATTGCCTGACATATAAAAGACCTATTGATGAGATATTAAGTTATTCAAAAATACTGGCTGAGATCTCAAAGTCCGAACTGGATGTTGCAGCTGCTAAATATATGAATGGGAAGAACCTTTCTACAACAATTCAATTGCCCGTAGGATACAAGGATCATGCAAACTTTACGGCTGACTGGACATATAATGAATATAACGAAAATGCATGGCGGATTTTTTCAACTAGTTATGATAAGGACAGCTTGCAAACAGCCTTATTATGGAGTAAGAAATCGCTGGAATCGTTAAAGGATAGTACAGCAAGTTATATCGGTGTTTATGAAGCTTGTTTAGATACTTATGCTAATATTCTATATAAGCTTGGTAAAAAAGATCAAGCCATTGATACGCAAAAAGTGGCGCTTGCGAAGACATCAGGACTATTTAAAGCCGAGCGACTATTGACTTTACTTCAAATGGTGAAAGAAGTGCCAACCTGGTCTGTATCCCAAAAAAAATCAAGCGATTCTTTATTGATCGTTAATGGATACAGGGAGCAACCCGATGATGAATCCTGGGCGACAGTAAAAAATTACCTGGAGTCAGTAGGTTCAATGGGGAATGTAGACAGTATCATTTTAATAGCGAAAGAAGCTTACTTTAAGAAGCTGAAGAATTGGAGTAGCTACACGAAGATGTTAAATGGATTACTCATTGATTTAAAAACTGCGGAACCTAGAGCTATCAGTCATTATGCATGGGAGACGTTTCTGTATAGCGATCAAAAGAAGGAGTTAACAAGGGCATTGTCCTCAATGAAGCCAGTTCTCAGACACAAAGAAGACGCGGCTTATTATGCTTACCTGGACACCTACGCCAATCTTCTCTATAAGCTGGGAAGAAAACAGGAAGCCATAGTTGCTGAAAAAAAGGCTTTGGAATTGTGCCCTGAAGAAAGAAAAGAAGAACTTAGAATTACCCTGTCTAAATTTCAGAATGGTGAAATCGCATGGAAAGAGCCAAAGAATCTTGACGAATTAAAATAAAAAAAATCATTAAGAAGTCTGGGCTGATAACATTAGGTTCAGTTAATTAAGATGAGCCTGTCGGATGGCGGGCTCTCTTTTGACCAATAATATTAAAATACAAATATGGCTGCAGAAAAAAAGAAAAGAACAATTTATAAAATCGGAGCATTGAGCCTCTTGAAAAAGCTGGAATATTCTAAACAACTAGATCAGCATATAAAGGAAGGCACTACAGGTAGCCTGGAAGAGCTTGCGGAAAACTGCGGATATACATTCAGTCTTACTACTGATCTGCTGGTTTTCATGATTGAACATTTAAACTGCCCCATCAGGTACAGCAAGGAAAGTAGAACTTATTATTATGATAGTGAAGGCGACCTGAGAATAGGATTCTATCCGATAGAAGAATAATCAACAAAAAACAACTAAACATGACAAACAAACAAAAAGTCACCACACAACAACTCGTAGACTACTTCTGGGAACAGAATAAAGAAATAACCACCACAGAAAAGGTCAATGTAGACTTTCACGAAGATAACATTGTAGACGTATCCGTATTGCTCCGCAACGAGCAGGATGGCGTAGATGCAATGATACAGATCCGTAGAACATTTGATCGCGTACAGGACTTTATTGATGCATTTGATATTACAGAAGTAACAAGAGCAAGTGAAATTACTCTGGAAGACTTATTTAAGCTGTACCGCAAAGGAGAGGCAGAGTTGGAAGTAGTAGATAACTGGCCCGCTTAATTATTTTTTATGCCCTTAATTGAACAAATTTTTACAGACTAATACAAAAAAATAGGGCTTTAATCAATCTAAATGACTAGGTAATATGGTAAGAGACCGTAGTGAATTCGCTATGGTCTTTTTTTATTTAACTATCTGAAAATCAATTGATAATTGTTTAAAAATATTCTTCAAATTGCTTGTTCGTTTGCCCTGTTTATATATAAGTTTGCCGAATCAACAACTTATAGTTCTAAATATGAAATTAAAAAGAAACAATTTAACCCTAATCAAAATTTATGAGTGATAGTCTTACAATAGAGATCTTTCCGAAGAATGCAGATGTGGCGCGTGTAGTGTTTAAAAGCAGCACCAAACTACTGAGAGAAAACGATGTTTTTAATTACAATCAGCTTGTACTTGATTTGCAAAACATGTGTGGCAAATTACGTGAGTGCGAAGACTTCAACGAGTGCCTGCAGTTTTGCGACAAGAAAAACAGCTGCTATCTCATGGATTGTGCATTTGTGAAGAACGATGCAAGCCTGACCATTTCCAATATGATGAACTGTACAAAGAAGCAACAGGGCTTCGACTGGAAAGGTTCTGTAAACACTTTTATTGGTGCAGTGTTCAATATGCTGCGCAACCTGAGCAAACGCTCGATTTAAATTCTAATAACGCCATTCCTCCTCTCTGTGGTGGTGTTTTTTTGTTCCGATAGTTATCGGAAATCTTCCGCCTCTCTGCGGTTTAAACTTTTAAACATTTTTTTATTATGAAAACAATCTTAGAAAGGATTGAAGTGCTGTTTATTGGCTTTCTTGAGGAATGGCGGCGTGACAAGGAGGAGGCTAAATTGGTTAATGCTCCGCTGGAGGAATGGCTTCGTGCCGATGAGGTGATGCGTGTGCTTTCGATTAGCAGGCGTACGCTTTACAATTATTACATAGACGGTGCCTTTAAGACCAGGCGGATCGGTGGTACCGTTTTCTATGCTAAAGCCAGCGTAATGCGGTTTACCTAGCTTCCTGATTAAAGAAATCAGGCATTTGCCGGCATAATCTGGCAATGAATTCTTCAGCGTTTCCGGGATACCTATGTTTGTTTCATCGCATTGCAATGACGGTAGAATAAACAGATTTATTAATCCATTAAAAAAGAAAAGAAAATGGGAAAGTATGAAAAAGGTATCCTGGGAACGATTTCAGGAATTGTAGGAACAGTAGTTGGTTCGTCATGGAGAGATATTTATTACTTCAGGAGTAAGCCTAAGAAGTCGACTAAAGCTCCCTCATTGGGGCAGCTGGAACATCGGGGCGGTTTTACACTGATGACGGATTTTATGAACGGCGATATCGCCTCAATTTTTAACATCGGCTTTCAGAGCCAGGCCAACAACATGACGGCTTTTAACGCGGCGTTTTCGCAGAACCTGAAGCATGCGGTGACGGGGGTTTACCCGGCACTGACAATTGATTACCCGAATTTTGTGATCGCTAAGGGTACTTTGCTGGATGCACCTTTTATCGCGATGGCGACTACAGAGGATGCGCAAATGGATTTGAGCTGGGTAAATAACGCAATGCCGGGCAGTACCAATGGTACGGATTTGGCCACGATAGCGGTTTACAACCCGACCAAGAAGCAGTGGGCGATTAAGCAGGATGCTGCGGCCAGGTCTGTAGGCTTGTACGACTTTGCGGTACCTGCGATGTGGAGTGGCGACAGTGTTTATGTGTGGTTGTACTTTGTGAGAGCGGATAAGAAGAAGGTTAGTGATAGCTTTTATGTTGGGAGTGCTGTTGTTCAGTAACAGTTTTTGTTGCTAGTTAAAAATGGTGCTCTCTTCGGGAGCTGCATATCTTAAGCTTCGCAAAAGAAACGCTATGCTCCCTCTGAGACACCATTTTTCTAGGCGACAAAAACTATTACTAACCCACAGCACTTAGTTGTGGTTGAAAAAGACAAATAAAAAAAAGGAGGAGGTTATTATGAATATGATTTTGAGGGCATTTGATAAGAGGAATGCGGAGGTTACGAAGGGGATTATGGTATTTGGTATTTTGATATTGCTGTGGCCGTTGATTCAGAGGGTGTTGAGGGAGAGGGATGCGATGGTGGGTTATGTGGATCCGGGGATTGTGGTGTTGATACTGATCGCAGTGATCTCCTTTTTGGGATTGGTTGGTTTGTGTTACTGGCTGATGAATGGTTTTTTGAAGTACATGGGTTTGCCTCATTTGGGCAGTATGGTTTTACAGTTTACAGATATGGAGTTATGGGTACAGTTAGGGTTTTACTTTGCTTCGTTTGCGCTGTTACTTTTATCGGCAATGGTCTGCCTGGTAGCAGTGTTGTAAAGGCAGATGCGCGGCAAAGGTTGCTGAATGTGGCGAGGGCCGAGATCGGTGTTCGTGAAGTAGGGCACAATGGAGGGAAAAGGGTTGCGGAGTATCTGGCTTGTACAGGGATAAAGGTTCCGGCTCCGTATTGTGCGGCTTTTGTTTCGTTTGTGTTTTGGAAGGCGGGGTATAGTGCGCCTAGGACGCCCTGGAGCCCGGCTCTGTTTCCGGCAAGTAGGGTTGTTGAGGTTGGTTCAGCTGGGGAAGGTTTGGTATTCGGGATCTATTTTCCAGAGTTGAAGCGGATAGCGCATGTGGGTTTGGTGGAATCGGTGAAGGACGATTGGGTAGCGACGATTGAGGGCAATACCAATCCAGAGGGGAGCAGGGATGGGCAGGGTGTTTACAGGAGGATGCGGCACAAGAGAACGATCGCTAAGTATGCGGATTGGCTGTAGGATGTGTGTAAGTGGTAGAAATGTTAATTATTATTAAAATAAAGAATTATGGCAAGGTATAAAAATGGTATAAATGGGCCGCTATCGGGTAAGGTCGGGCCGGTGGTGGCGACAAGCTGGAGGGGTGTAAAAGTGCTGCGGGCTGCACCGACAGCTACTGATGAAATGACTGAGGGGCAGCGGATTCAACGGTTGAAGTTTAAACTGGTCGCCGAGTGGCTACGACCACTCAGGGATTTGATCTGGCTCGGGTTTAAGTTGTTTACGGGCAGCAAAACACCCATGAACGGTTGTGTGGGTTATCACCTGAAGCATGCGGTATCGGTTGGGGGAACGGATTGCCAGATTGATTTCCCTAAGGCGATATTCAGCAGGGGCGAGCTGGTGGTTTCGCTGATCAGGGAACTGGTTTCGGCAGCGGGTGCGCTGCTCAACATTAAATGGGACAGTGCTTTGCCATCTGTACTAAACAGTGAGGATGATGAGGCTACCTTTATTGTATACAGCCCGAAAAAGAAAAAGTTTGCTACGTTCAGCAGGGTGGCAAAACGTGCCGACGGGGCGATTGATTTGAAGTTACCTGCCGGATTTGCCGGTGATGAGGTGCATTGCTACATGCAGTATGTGAGTGCAGATAGTTCGAATGTAAGCACTACGATATATGCGGGGACGGTAGTGATTGGATAAAAAAAAGCACCGCTGCAGTCTTGCAGCGGTGCTTATATTTCTTAAATGGACTAAACTATGCTTTAGTAGTCAGTTGCAATAAAATTGCGTTGTTTTTAGCCAACTGATCTGTAGTAGATTGTCTTGAACGGCTACCCAATTCGATGTTAGTAGCTAATTTCAAGTTTTTCACATCTAGTTTTGCGAAAGTTTTGTTTCTTCTGTCTTTTCTTTTTAATCTGGTAACTGCCATTGTCTTTTTAATTTAATGTATTAAATCTGGAGGTCGAGAGCGGATTCGAACCGCTGTACGAGGTTTTGCAGACCTCTGCCTAGCCACTCGGCCACTCGACCCTGTTAAATTTCAGGTTGCAAAAATAGCAATTAATACTTACTATGCAATTTATTTCTGTAAATTTCTACTAATATCTGCACACAATATAGCGGCAGAGATGGCTACGTTGAGGGATTCGGCACCGCCTACCCGCGGAATGGTAACAGGATGACTGATCAGGCCCATGATTTCATTGCTGATTCCCTGACCTTCGTTGCCTAAAACGACCAGGCCTTCGCTGCCCCAATCGGTTTTGTAAAGGCTTTCTCCGTCGAGCACGGCACCGAATACCGGGATGCCCGCTGAGCTGATGACGGCGTTTAGATCCTGGTAAAATATATTGACCCTGCTGAGTGATCCCATGGTGGCTTGCACGGTTTTGGGGTTGTATACTTCTACGGTGTTATCGGAGCAGATGACATTTTTGAAGCCAAACCAGTCTGCGGTGCGGATGATGGTGCCCAGGTTGCCGGGGTCCTGTATGCCGTCGAGTACCAGTGAAAAGGTATTTTTTAATGTTTTTGGTGCTAAAACAGGGTTGGCGGGGATGCGCACCAGGGCCAATACTCCGGGCGGCGCCTGCAATGTACTAATCTTGCCCAGTTCGGTGTTGTTTACTTCAAATAACTTTATATTTGCTGGCAATTTAGGTAGTAAAGACTGGTATTGAGGTAGATAATAGATGCTGTGCACCTGATATGTTGATTGGATAAACTCTGCGACAGATTTTATACCTTCGATTATAAATATCCCCTGCTCTTTACGGTACTTTTTTTGATGTAACGATTTAATAAAACTGATCTGAGATTTTGAAAGCATACTACTCCAATTATAAAAGCAATTTCCTGTATGGTGCAATATTACTATTTATTATTCTTTTTGAAGTAGGTTGTTCGTCAACAAAGTATATAGCCGATTACCAGTCTATTGTGAAGAAAGTTAAAATAGACAGTGTAGACAAGGTTTTTGAAGAGGAGGCTTACAATTATATCCAGAAGGACATCAGGCCGACTTCTGTGGTGGGGATCAACGTGCTGATCTATAATATTTTTAATACCAAGGACGGAAAGTACAAGACCAGCAACATTAAACCGCTGGGCACACCGCCGCCTATACTGGACAGTGCTTTGGTAGAGATTTCGCGCAACCAGGTAGAGCGTTTCCTAAACAGCAAGGGGTATTTTAATGCTAAGGTGAAAGCAAACATTGCGGTAAAAAAGCAGCGTGCCACGGTTACCTTTACGGCCAAACAGGGGGCGGCCTTCAAAATCAATAAGATCATTTATGACATTGCCGATTCGGTGGTGAAGGAGACTTATCTTTCGAAAAAGCTTGCTTTTACCCATTTGAGAGAGGGTGCCCGCTTTGATGATGATTCTTTGAGCTACGAGCGGGACCAGATTTACCAGACGATGCGCGAGAACGGTTACTTTGATTTCTCGAGGCCTTATGTGAAATATTCTGTAGATTCTAACCTGAATGTGAGCCAGGCAAATGTGACGCTGATTATTGATAATCCGGCGGATAAGCCAGGGCATGTGAAATACAATATAGGACAGGCAAATCTGATCATTGCGCCGGATGCCGATGGCTTTCCGGATACGATTGTTTTGAACGACAGGGTTTTTAAAGACCTTCGGTATACAGATTTGTCTAAAAAATTTAGAAGAAGGCCGATTGTGCAGTACAACTTTCTGAACTCGCCGGAGCAGTATGACATCAGGAATGAGGAGCTAACCTATAACCGGATGTACGAGCTCAATGTGTTTAAGAATGTGAAGATCGATTTTGAGAAGGCCAGGGACAGTTCGAACAATGTGCTGCCGAAGGTTTACCTGATTCCGCAGAAGATTATGAGCAACCGGGTGGAAGGAGAAATTCCTTTTAATGGCAATACGGTCGGCTTTAACTTGAGTAATACGTATTCTAACAACAATTTGTTCCGCGGGGCGGAGCGGTTTGAGTTCCAGATAAAGGGTGGGCTGCAATCGAGAATAGGCGCCGGTACTTCGTTGTTTTCAGACATTTACCAGCGCGACTTTTCAGTGAGTGCCAACCTGAGTGTGCCGAGGCTGATGCTTCCGCTGATTGATGCCAGACCGGGGAGAAGAGGGGGAATGCCGCACACAATATTTTCTACCAGTTATGTCTATGCGCTGCAAAAGGAGGCTTTTAAGCGCCAGGTATTTCTGAATTCGGTGACCTATGAGTTTGTAGAATCGAAGTCTAAATATCATTCGGTAACGCCCCTGAATTTTGAGTACAGGTTTGGTAGTTTGCTGCTGGATACACTGGATCCGGAGAATAAGGTTATTGCGGAGGCAAACCGCTACAGTATTAATTTGCTGGATAGAAAAAACATTACGCTGGGTATAAAATATGTTTTCTCTATGAACGCCAACAGGCTGCTGGAAAACAATGATTTTATTTACCTGAGGGCAAGTATGGACATGGCCGGTAATATGCTGCAGCTGGCTTCGAAGTTGGGCGGCAATACGCATGATCCAAAGAACAATGATTTTGCTAAAATACTCGGATTGCCGTTTAACCAGTACCTGAGACCGGAGGCTGATCTGCGCTGGTATAAGAGCCTGGGTGGTGAACGGCAGTTTGTAGCGCGTTTGAATGCGGGGATCGGTTATCCTTATGGCAATTCGGTTGCACTTCCGTTTGAGAAGTTGTTTTTTGCGGGCGGCTCGAGTGGTGTGCGTGCATGGCAGGCCAGAACATTAGGGCCAGGAAATTACAACAGGGGGGAAAGAATTCCTACTCCGGAGGCGAGAAGGGCGTTTTATGGCATAGATCAGCTTGGGGATACGCACGTGGAGGCGAACCTGGAATACAGGTATAAGCTGCTCAATAAGTTTTTCGGGGCCAAGTTGAAGGGTGCGGTATTCTTGGATGCGGGTAACGTATGGAACGCTTCTTCTAACAGGAGTGCCTATAGTGAGACTTACTTCGATTTCAGTAAGCTCGGACAACAGATTGCCTTGGGTACGGGTGTCGGCTTCAGGTATGATGTTCAGTATTTTGTATTCAGGTTTGACGTGGGCCTGAAGTTGAAGGATCCGCAGTTTGATGGTTCAGACCAGTGGGTGATCAGCAAGTTTCTGAATGGCGGAAAGGCTTTCAGGGAAACGTACGATTTGGCCAACAGCCCGGACCGCTACCGTTTTGTGCAGTACAACTTTGGTATCGGAATGCCCTTCTAATAATTTTTCTTTTTTTAAAACAGGTTTTTCAGGCTGTCGAATATTGTTTCGAAGAAGGTAGACAGGTCGAGCCCGTTGCTGTGGTTGAAATAGATGAAGACCAGCATGATGATGACCGCTGCTATGATGAACTTTCTGAAGGCAAAGGCCAGGAATATAATGATGGCCGGGAACAGGACCAGCCAGAAGCTGTTGAAAGCGTATGGGTCGAGCGATCCGTCTTTTTTATATACGTAGAGCAGTTTGCTGTGCGTGCCTTTGTCGTTCTGGTGTTTGACGTAGACAAAGGCCGAGCGTTCGAGCTGCAGGGGCAGGATGGCTACGCCATCGTTGAACTTTAGTTCTTGGGTGAAGCCGCTTACCGTGAAGGTGTAAAGCCCATTGATGTGTTCTAATGGGTTTTCGGCTGAATCTGTTGCGATAATGGCTAGCTTACTGTTTTTGAGCAGGCTCTCTCTGACTATGAAATTGTTAATGTCTGCATTTTGCGCAAAGGCTGCTGCTCCGCTTAGTAAAAGGAAAATCAACAGGTATATCTTTCTCATTCTATAGATCGTTTATTGTAAATCAGATAGCCCAAATGTAACAAAACGCCGTTTCTTTTTATGGGGTCGTCGTAGATATTATAACTAAAGCTGACGGGGCCTACCGGTGTGTGGTAAACCAGGCCGGCGGTAGCAGCATATTGCCAGGTGCTGAGGGGCTTGCGGTGGACGGTTTCCTGTGCGCCGACTCTTCCGAATTTCTCGTAGGGCAGGAATACATACCCTTCGAGCCTGAAGTCGAGATTTCTGCGGATGCTATAGATATTTTTGATGCCTCCGGCCAAATAACTGGTGGCGCGGAAGTTTTCTAAGAATATGGATCTGCTGTCTTGCAACGGGTAAAAGGCGGGTGCTGCCAGCAGGGTTGAATAGTAGTTGAAGAAAAGCGGCTGGTTGGACCAGACGGCTTCTGCCAGATAGCCCAGTGCGTATTTTCGGGTTTTGAGGAAGTAATTGTCGTCGCTGACTTTGACGCTGAACCAGTCGTGGTATTGTTTCCTGGCGGGTTTCTTCTCTGTTATTAGCGTATATTCTTCGTTTGTCAAAATGTTTCCTGCGGTATAGGTTTCTCTGCCTGCGAAGTAGTTGAAGCCCAGGTAAAAATTACGGCCACGGGTGGCGTATTGCTTCCGGTTGAAGGTGTTTTGTTCGAAAAGCAGGGTAGACCTGGAGCCGTTGAAGACGGTTTTATCAAGTACGTCGCCGAGTGAAAAGGTATTGTCGGGACTATATTTGTCGTAATTGTTGATGAATGCTGAACTGAGGATGACCCTGGTGTTGCGGTTCAGCGGAAAGCCAATCTTGAGGTCTATCTTTCTATCTGACTGTTGTACATAGGTTGGATGCGGGTTTTCTATGAAGATGGAGCTGGTATTATAGTAATCGAAGTTGTTGTAGGTGAGTTCGGCAGCAAGAAATAGGGGCAGGCGCGAGGGATAGTCGATACGTCCGTTGAGCTGCACGGACTCGTAGAAACGGCCCGAATAGAGATTGGCCCCAAAGGTGTACGATTTGCGGTCGAGGTAGTGGTATTGCATCCCCAGGAATACATTGCTGATGGGCCTGGTAGAGATATTGCCCCCGAAATCTATCTTAAAGCTTTTCTGCGGTCTTGCGATGATTTCGAAATTGTAGCTGTCGGAAACGCGATTATAAGAAATCTTTGGATAGATGGTCTCGAAGGTTTCGTCGGCTACCAGTTTGTAATAGCCTTGCCTGATGTCGTTGAGGTCGAATACTTTCTTGTCTCTTTTGAACAGGCGCTCTACATATCTTTTCTGATCCTGGTTTACGCCGGTAACGGTGACGCCGCTAAACAGCAGGTTGGGTTTTTTTTGATTGAATTCATTTCTGCGGGTCATGATTTCGGTGATGCTGACCCTGCGGGCGATCTTTTGCCTGATCTGCGGCATTTCGGACATAGTGGCATCGTAGCCCTGCTTGATGAGCGCTGCTACGGGATTAAAATTCGTTACGGAATAGCCTTTAAGATCGGGCTGGATGTAGACTCCGTTTTCGCCGATCAGGGTAGAGTCTGATTTGGCAAGGAACATGAACACCATTAAACGGTTCATGAGTCTGTCGTCGTCGTTTTTCGGGTATTCATTATAGGTTTTAGCGCTCACGTTTGACCCGATCATGATGTCGGGCTTAAAGCTTTTCTTCATCACATCTGCCGGAAAGTTATTGTACAGGCCGCCATCAAATACGTATTTCTCTTCGAGTTTAATTGGCCTGTAGACCAGCGGAACGGTCATGGTTGCGCGCACGGCTTCGGCAAGGCTTCCCTTGGCTACGGTGATGCTGGTTTGTGAAAGTACGTCTGAAACCATGCACCGGTAGGGTACGAAAAGGTTGTCGAAGTTGTCTTTGGAGATGGCCGAGGCTTGTGAAAAAAGTTCCATCAGCGCGAAGTTTAACGGGATGTCGTTGACCAGGTTGGATCTGAAGTTGATCCTCAGGTTAGAATCTACACTGAGTTTGGCGGTGATTATAGACGGATTGGTGCTTTTCTTTTGAAAGAAAAAGCTGAAGTCGCTGTTGTAGCGGCCGCTTACCCAGTCTTGAAAATCGCTGCTGAGGGCTACCTTTTCTATTTGTGCAGGCGAGTATCCTGCAGCGTACATGGCACCGACTATACCGCCCATAGAGGTGCCGGTGATGTAGTCTATGGGGATGTCGTTTTCTTCGAGTGCCTTAATGATGCCGATATGAGCCAGCCCCTTGGCTCCGCCGCCGCTCAATACGAGTCCCACCTTTTGCGCATATATGGGCAATGCAAAAAAAGAGAGGAAAAAAAAGAGTAGCTTCTTGATTTGGGTCACACCTTAAATTTACGGTTTTCTTTGCATGCCTGTTGTCATCTCTTTGATAAATTCAGGTTAATTGCATGCAGATCAGTTCAGCATAAATATATTATAGGTTAGCAACGTCGCAAAGCTGACCCAAAGGATGTAGGGAATGAACAACAGGCCTGCTATTTTATCTACTTTATAGAAAACACGTGCATTAATGCTGATCACGATAAGCAGTAAAATGATTTCTATAAGCGCAAGGCCTATCTCATGGGCATAGAAAAAGATGAACGACCACATGAGATTCAGGATGAGCTGTATAAAATAGATAGCTACGGTGCGGGGGAAGTGAGCGACCGTATTTCTTTTTTGCCACACCAGATAGGCGGAGATGCCGATTAATATAAACAGGGTGGTCCATACGGGTTGAAAGATACTGTTTGGCGGGTTGAAGGATGGTTTCGCCAGTGTTGTGTACCAGGTTTTAACTGAGGAGATGGTAAAGAAACTGCCTATCGCACCTATGGCAAGTGGTATAAGAATATTGATGATGAAGGCCAGCGGATTAAATTTCATGGATGTTCTGATAAAAAAATGGTATGTAAAAATAAGGTATATATGAATTGCTAACTGATTATTCAGTAAAAAGTTTTGCGGATATGTATGGGAGCAGATTGCTGAGCTTTTCAGCACAATAGATTGAGCCGTACAACAAAGCTTGCTGTTTGAAAACCACCTTACTTTGTGTTAAATAAAATGAATAAGGAAATGAAAAAAGTTTGGTTTATAACAGGCAGTTCCAGAGGGTTGGGACGCAGCCTTACGTCGGCAGTGCTGGCCGCAGGAGATTTTGTTGCGGCAACAGCCAGAAATACAGAGGCGTTGAATGATTTGAAGGATTTGTATGGCGACCAGTTGTTTACTGTGAAGCTGGATGTGACCGATTACGATCAGGTTCATTTTGCGGTGGAGGCTGCTGCATCACATTTTGGCAGAATTGATGTTTTGGTGAATAATGCGGGCTTCGGAATTGTTGGTGCTGCAGAGGCTTTTTCTGAAGAGCAGGTGCGCAGCCAGCTGGAGACCAATTTGTATGCACCGATAGAGATTACCAGGGCGGTATTGCCGCATATGCGCCAACAGGGTTCTGGCAGGATTCTGCAGATCAGTTCGATCGGCGGAAGGGTTGGTAACGCGGGGGTCAGCATTTATCAGGCAGCTAAGTTTGGTTTGAGCGGATTTACTGAGGCGCTTGCCAAGGAGGTGAAAGACCTGGGTATTTTGGTAACGAGTGTAGAACCGGGTGGTTTTCGTACCGACTGGGCAGGAGATTCGATGACCTATGCGCCGAAAGTGGAGGGTTATGCTACAGTTGATCAGCGAAGTGATTTCTTCAGGAGCGGAAATTTTGTGCCAATGGGTGATCCGGATAAGGCGGCGCAGGTAATGATAGATCTTGCTGTTGCCGCCGAGCCGCCGGTTCACCTGGTGCTGGGTAGTGAAGCCATTGGTATGTTGCAGCATGCCGACGGCACAAGGACTGCGGAAATGGAAAAATGGATGCAGGTGAGCTTGTCTACAGACAATGATGAGGCGGATAATTTTCTGGATACGGAGCTGGGAAAGGCCTTTACAAAGAAATAGTTGTTATCTTTATTCTGTATGCAAAACGATAAGAAGCGACCGGATATCCTTTATTCCTGCTACTCGCAAAAAAGCAGTGAGGGCGAGCAATTCATTGCGGATCATAATCTTGGCTTCGTTATTTCGGGCAGTTCGGAGATATTTATCGGGGGTACGAAGTATGTGTTTAACAGTGGTGATATCCGTTTTTTCAGGAGAAATCAATTGGCAAGGTATACTAAGTTTCCCCCTTCCAGTGGTGAATACAGATCCATTTCGGTGGCTATTGATCAGGAGACGCTGCGCAGCATCAGCGAGGAATACCAGTTGTTTATGGGCAGGCCAAATCCTGATTTCAGTGCTTTGCTGCTGCAACCTAAAGGCATACTGACCAGTTACTTTGATTCTCTGGTGCCTTACCTTGATGGCAGTGGCAGGTTTAATAAGACGGTGACGGGGCTAAAGGTGAGGGAGGCGGTGATGATCCTGCTGGAACTAAATCCTGCCCTGAAGGATGTACTGTTTGATTTTACCGAACCGGGCAAGATAGATCTGGAAGCTTATATGAATGCGCATTACAAGTACAATGTAGACATCAACAGGTTTGCTTACCTGACCGGCAGAAGCCTCGCTACTTTTAAGCGGGATTTCGTGAAGATCTTTAACATTTCGCCAAGCCGATGGATTCAGCAGAAGCGACTGACAGATGCGCGTTACCTGATTAGCGAGAAGGGTTGGAAGTCTTCTGATGTTTACCTGGAGGTGGGTTTTAAGGATCTTTCTCATTTTTCTTATGCTTTTAAAAAAGCGTTTGGCATGGCACCTTCGGTGCTGAAATAATTTTTCAACTTATTTACGTACTGGTGTCAATTACTATTGGTAAAATTGTTACTTTTGCTAATATTTGTAGTATTCCGATTTAGACAGATGACAGTTACCGTACTTCCGATCATAGAACCAGAAACAAAGCCTGCTGTGCCGCTGGCGAAAGTAATGAATGAAAGGCTGAAACGCCTTGCCGGGGAATTGCAGGAACAACATCTCAAGGATCTGAAGTCGGAAGAGCCCATGTTTGATGATGTGGTGATCTATATAAGCTACAACAGCAAGTACAGCATCCGCTGGAAGATAGTAAATGATGTGCCTGAAAATATCAGTAATATCGTGAATGATGCCTGCGATAAGCTGGGCTATATCAAATGGAAGGCCGTATCGCTGTATAACTTCAATGGCAAGTCCTGATAAATTCAGCACCTGCCATAGGGGTTAGGTGTCCGGTGTATTTTTTAGGGTTGTTTGTTACTGAATAGTGTGTATTTTAGCTTGGAAGCTAACACGACCCTTATGCTCAAAAAATACTTTCTTGTCTGCCTGCTGTTTATAGCCTGTGCTGTTGCGAATGCTCAAAAGCCGGCTACCATTTCTTTTGGTAAACCTGAAGAGGCTGGGTTTTCGGCCCTGCGGCTTCATAAGCTGGACGTTGCGATGAAGGAATGGGCCGATAAGGGTTGGATGAACGGTGCAGCGGCGCTGATCATCAGAGATGGTAAAGTTGCTTATTACAGCGCTTCGGGTTACAATGATATCGCGGCGAAGGAAAAAATGCCTAAGGACGGGATCTTCAGAATTGCGTCGCAGACCAAAGCGATTACCAGTGTAGCCATTATGATGTTGTTTGATGAAGGAAAGCTGGCACTAAACGACCGGGTATCGAAATTTATTCCTTCTTTTAGCAAGCCTGCCGTCCTGGATAAGTTTGAGGCGAAGGATACGACTTATACTACCGTGCCTGCCAGCAGGGAAATTACCATAAAAGACTTGCTGACGCATACTTCTGGTTTGGGCTATGCGCAGATCGGTTCGCCGGAGGCCATTGCGATCTATGCAAAGAATAACATTACGGCGGGGCTGGGGGTAAAGGAAGGTACTTTGCTGGAAGCGATGACTCGCCTCGGTAAGCTGCCGCTGATGCATCAGCCGGGACAGCGCTGGACCTACGGCCTGAATACGGATTTGCTGGGATGTATAGTAGAAGTGGTTTCGGGCATGAGTCTGGATCAGTTTTTCAAGACGCGCGTATTTGATCCGCTGGGGATGAAGGATACTTATTTTAATATTCCGAAGAATAAGACCGACAGACTCGTAAATATGTACACCGAAGATCAGCAGGGAAATCTGATTTTGGGTGGCAACAAAATTTTCAATACGCCTACGGCTTCTAACTATCCGCTGCTGGGCAGTACCTATTATTCGGGCGGCGGGGGGCTGAGTTCTACGATACTGGATTACGCGGTCTTTCTGCAGATGCTGCTGAACGGTGGCGAGTACAATGGCGTTAGGTTATTGGGCCGCAATACCGTAAGAATGATGACTATGAACCAGATTGGCGACCTGAACCTGGGGGATGATAAGTTTGGGCTTGGTTTTGGCATCGTAACCGAAAGGGGAAGTGCCAATACACCTGCCAGAACGGGTACGTTTAGCTGGGGCGGTGCGTTTTCTACTTCTTACTGGGTAGATCCTGAGGAAAGAATGGTCCTGCTTTTTTACAGACAGCTGCAAAGCAGTTCCCATGGTGATGTGGTTGAAAAGTTCAGGGCGCTGACCTACCAGGCTTTAAATTAGTTTACTGAATAATAAGCCATATATGCCGTCTGCTCGATGACCTCATTTACAATTATCGGCTTTGTGTTCTTTTGTTTCAAATCTTGAAATTATGAAACAGAAAAAATTATTAATGGTTGCTGCATTTAGCCTGTTGTGGCTGCCGCAGTTGCTCTTTGCCCAGGCAGAGCCCGTGCTGCTTAAAATGAAGCCGGGTGACTGGATTGATGTCGGCACAAAATCTAAAGAAATGATTAATGCGCTCGGCGGTCAGCTGCAGCTTAGACGTTATGATATTAAATATCGGCTGAAAAATGTAGAGGCCAATGGCAGCAGGAATTATGAGCTGATTGTAGAGCGCAGCAGGGTTAAGGGCAGCTTTCCGCCGGACGTTTGGATGGGTTACGATTCTTATTATCCTGCTTATTTGCAAAGTAATCAGGAGACATTGGCTAAGCCGGTGTTTGCCCTTAAAATTGCTAAAGATGGTAAGATTGCCTCGCTTAAAGCCAGTGATGAGATCCGTTTGCCAACAATGTACCCGATCCAGGTACAGAGAACCGTTAACGGAATTCTTTCGGCTACGGCACCTGCTGTGGATACTGGTTTTGTTAAATTGCTTTCGCAGGCGATCATCAAAAATACGGCTTCAACTGCAGAGTTTTCCTGGTTGTTTACTGCGGCATCTTTCCCGATTGCGAAAAATGCCCTGGTCAGGGGAAAAATCAGCAACCTGACGGATAGCGTAAAGAGCAGGCTTCAGCTGTATGCTGCGGGAATTGGTGAAGAGGCTGTGTTTGAAAAGGACGGCACTTTTAGTATGCCATTGTTGCTAAGCCAGGGGCGTGATGTGAGCTTTACCTATGAATCTTCTCCAAAGCATTTGAATGTCTCTTTGTTTGTGGAACCCGGAGATACGCTGGTAATTGATGCGGACGGGAAAAACTTTGAATCCAGTATTCGTTTTTCAGGAAAAGCAGCTCAAACGGCCGCTTTGGCTTTAGATCTGGCGATCCTCAGCAGAACCTGGCGTACTCCTGAACTGCCGCACGGTGTGGTTGACTTTTCGCTCGACGATTTTATGAAGGAGCAGCTGCAGGATAAGGCATCGTTTGACCTGTTGCTGGCTAGATACAAGGGCCGGGTATCAGAGGAGGCATGGAACTATTATTATTATAGATTTACTTACGGCCAGGCCAGGGCCAAACTTAATTTTCTGCAGAAGACAAAATACAGGAGCAGCCCTGCGTCTGATAAGATCTTCGAGGGTTTCCCTGCCGACTTTTTCAACAGCATGGATTCCTTGCCGATACTGATGAATGATTATACGGACAATTACTGGTATACTTCCTTTCTTCACGATTACGGGATGTATATGGGCGAAAAAATTAGCCGTGTAAGCGGTGACCAGTACGGTTTCCTGGCTGGCTATGCCATGTCGCTAACTTACCTGAGGCGTTTCCCTTTGTACTTTTCGTTGTCTGAAGCATTTGAGCATGAATTACGGGAAAGCAATTGGAAGGAATCACAGGGTCTGAAACCATATTACCAGGATTTTATAAGAAATTGCGGTGATACTACGCTTACTAATCTGGTTAAACAAAAGTGGAGTGCAATTAACCAGTGGTCGCCAGGAGGCACCAGCCCGATAAAACAATTGAAACTGGCAGACGGATCGGTCCTGGATCTGAACAAGTTTAAGGGTAAGGCCCTGAGCCTGACTTTTAACTTTCACTATCCGGATAAGATAAAGACTCTGCTGGAAAGGATAAAAAAGCAGGATCCGAAAAAAGTACATTTTCTGATTGTACAGATGGCAGAGAATCAGTTTCCGAAAAGTACGATAGCTGCTGAGCTGAAGAATTTGCCGAATGTGACTTATGTGGAGGTGAAGGAAGAGGATGAGCGGCGTGATCAGCAGGTTCTGCTGCAATACTTCGATATAAAGACTTTTATTTTTAACCCTGAACTAAAAGTTATAGCAGATAATATCGAAGAGGAAAATACTTACCAGGCCGAAAGGGAATTTGAAGAGGCACTGAAGCGGGCGCTTGCTCCTCGGAAGATGAGTAAGACAGACAAGGCAGAATTGATTAAAACAATAGGATGGAGCGCAGGCTCCATCTTTATTGCGTTTTTGGTTTTCCTGTGGATCTATAAGGTCAGGGTGAGAAATTTGAAGCAAAGAGAAAGTGTAAAGCGCCAGATCAAAGAACTGGAAATTAAGGCAATCCGTTCGCAAATGAACCCTCACTTTTTGTTCAATGCTTTAAACTCGATCCAGTCTCTGATCAACAACCAGCGTTACAAAGAGGCCAATATTTACCTGGAAAAGTTTTCGGTGCTGATGCGCAGGGTGTTGAATAATTCTGAAAAGACCTTTGTTACCTTGTCTGATGAACTGGAAGCTGTTACGTTGTACTGTGAACTGGAAAGACTTCGTTTTGACTTTGTATTTACCATTGATATTGACGAAAAGGTAAATACAAGCTTGCTGGAAATACCTGGTATGATTATCCAGCCATTGGTGGAAAATGCCCTGGTGCATGGCCTTGCGCAGAAAGGCGCCGAGGGATTGCTGAATATATCGATCAGTCTGGATCATCCTTACCTTAAAATAACAGTTAAGGACAATGGGCGGGGTTTGAAAAAGAAAGCGGAGGCTGAGACGGCAAATAGTTTTGGACTGAAGCTGGTTAGAGAGCGTCTGGATTTATTAAATACAGGTAGTACCCATGGAAACCTTAGTTTAAACAGTAATTTAGAGGGGCATGAGCCTGGGGTTACGGCTACGCTGACCATCCCTATTGATTAGTGAACACAAACAAAAGCCATAATGATCTTAAAATGTATACTGGTGGATGACGAAGAGAAAAGCAGGGCAAATTTACGCCAGCTGCTCGGGGCGTATTGCCCGTCAGTAGCGATTGCCGGAGAGGCCGGGTCTGCTACCGAGGCACTGAAGTTAATTCAGGAGAAGCAGCCTGATCTGTTGTTTCTGGATATAGAGATGGGCGAGGTTTCGGGGTTTGACCTGTTGAAATTGTTAAATGGTCAGCAGAACTTTGAGGTGATCTTTGTTACAGCCTTTGATAAGTATGGTATCCAGGCGGTTAAGGCTTGTGCGATCGATTATTTGTTAAAACCTATAAATATCCTGGAGCTGAGCGCGGCTGTTGAAAAGGCCGCCCTGCAGATTAAGCCCAGACATGAAAATAAAAGGCTCCATGAGCTGATCGCCAATATAGATCGTGCAAGTGACGAACAGCGCATTGCCGTACCTTTGACAGATAAAATAGAGTTTATCGCAGTTAATAAGATCATCAGGCTCGAAGCCGAAGGGAACTATACCCACATTTACCTGGAGGATAATAAAAAACACCTGGTTTGCAAAACGCTTAAGGAGTATGAGGAACTATTGGAAAATTATAGCTTCCTGCGGACGCATCAGTCGCACCTGATCAATTTCCGCAAGATAGCTGCCTATGTAAAGACGGAGGGTGGCTATATCAAAATGGAGGACGGCAGCCAAATCCCTATTTCCAGGCAAAAGAAGGAAGAGGTGCTAAAGCGCATATTGAAATAAGTTTTTTTTATAGTAATTCAGACTTTGATGATATCAAATTTGCTTTTCTGAAATTACAGTGTAGATTTGTGTCTAGGAGACATTAAACAGGTACTTTCATGATTAAGTTGTTTGTAGCAGGCATACCCGACAATTTGCAGGAAATTGGATTAATTGAGCTGTTCAGCTTACATGCGTTGGTAAGTAGTATCAGACTGGTTACCGACAAGCATACTGGCAAGTGCCTGGGCTATGGGTTTATTGAAGTGCCGGATCTGGCTGCTGCGAATAAGGCTATTGATGCGCTCAACGGTTTAAAGGTGGGTACAAGAAAACTGGAAGTTAAAATAGCCGAAGAGCGGAATAAGCCCGTGGTGAAACGCCCGCAGGAAAGGCAGGTGAAGAGGACGGCTCCTGTGCCTCCAACACCCGTACAGGCTAAGCCTGTAGCTGAGGAAGTCGTGGTAAAGGAAAAATCTAAACGGCCCAGACTGAAATCCAGTTAGGCATTTCCGTTTTTTACTTATATTTGCATTATAATCAAAGCAGACACATTCATGTAGGATATAATTTCTTTAAGGAAAAATGAACAGGGCCGCAGAGCGGGGCCTTATAATTATTCAATTTTAAAAAAGAAATTATGCTTATTCTCCAGGGTGTTACCTATATACATCCCAATAGAGATTTATTGTTTGCGGATATAAATCTCATCATCAATAAACAAGATAAAATTGCATTGATCGGCAACAACGGGGCCGGGAAGTCTACTATTTTAAAGATACTTTCTGCTGAACTTTTACCCTCTGCCGGAATGGTAAAAGCCGAAGCCAGGCCTTATTATGTGCCGCAGATTTTCGGACAATTTAACGACTATACGGTTGCTGCGGCACTTCAGATCGGCGATAAGCTGCAGGCGTTGAATGAGATTCTGGAGGGTCATGTTACAGATGCGAATATGACCATACTGGATGATGACTGGGCAATTGAAGAGCGCTGCAAGGAAGCTTTTAATTACTGGAAGCTGGAGGGACTGGATCTGAACCAAAAAATGCAGACACTTAGCGGTGGGCAAAAGACAAAAGTTTTCTTGGCCGGGATACTGATTCACCGGCCACAGGTGGTGCTGATGGATGAGCCGAGTAATCATCTGGATAAGTTCAGCAGAGATATCCTTTATCATTATATAAAAACTACTAAAAATACGCTGGTTGTGGTGAGCCATGACCGAACACTGTTGAACCTGCTTCATACTGTTTGTGAACTTGGAAAGCGTGGTATTACGGTTTATGGTGGCAACTATGATTTTTATGTTTCACAGAAAGCGGTTGAAGCCGAGGCCCTGAATCAGGATGTGAAGAGTAAGGAGAAATTGTTGCGCAAGGCCAGAGAAACGGAAAGGGAAGCGCTGGAGCGACAGCAAAAACTTGATGCGCGCGGAAAGAGAAAGCAGGAAAAGGCTGGGCTGCCAACCATTTCTATGAATACCTTAAAAAATAACGCGGAAAAGAGTACTTCAAGAATGAAAGATGTGCATGCAGAAAAGGTAGGGTCGATTTCACATGAACTGAGTCAATTGCGCAGGGAGGTGCCTGATAAGGATAAAATGAAAATAGATTTTGACAATTCCGGGCTTCACAAAGGAAAGATACTGATCACCTTTAGCGATGTTAATTTCCGGTACGGAAGCCAGATGCTATGGAAGCAGGGCATGAGCTTTCAGATTGCCAGTGGCGAGCGTATAGTCATTGAGGGGCTCAACGGTTCGGGCAAGACGACATTGATAAAATTGATTCTGGGCAAGCTTCAGCCTGCTACAGGGTCTATAGACAGGGCAGGGTTAAAAACGATCTATATTGATCAGGATTATTCGTTGATTGATAATCAGCTGAGTGTTTATGATCAGGTTCAGCAGTTCAATTCGGGAGTGTTGCAGGAGCATGAAGTGAAGATCCGTTTGAACCGGTTTCTGTTTCCGGCCGAATACTGGGATAAACCCTGTGAAGCACTGAGCGGGGGAGAGAAAATGCGGTTAATGCTGTGTTCGCTGGCGGTAAGTAACCAGGCGCCTGATCTTATTGTTCTGGATGAGCCCACCAACAACCTGGACATTCAGAACACAGAGATCTTAACGGCGGCAATTCAGGAATATCAGGGCACACTTCTGGTGGTTTCGCACGATGAATATTTTCTGAAATCTATGACAAAGGGCACGGGTAGAGGTATGGAGCATAAACAGCTGACTGTCATTTAACGAGCGCTGTGCCGGTCTTCGTTTTATATTGTGTATCTTGCCGTTACGATGCAAATAATCAACCCAGAAACTCCGGTTACGAGTGAGAAAGACAAACAGTTCAAAAATAGAATTGATGAAATTGGAAGTAAATATGATCGCTGGTTTACCGGCAGGATCAATAGCTTCACAGGTGAATCGGACGCGATAGGTAACTATTTCCGGAATTTTTTGTCCGCCCAGGGTGAGCTTCAGCTTTATGTTAAAGAGGGGCTGCCAGACGAAATTTCGAAAGACATTAAGCTGGCTTTTAAATCGGTTTACGCAAATTAGGCAGTAAATGCGAAGGCACGGTTTGTGCCTTTTATTTGTTTTGACGGGTCAACTGCAGGACAGTACATGACGCAGATGTAAATTTTATTTCGGAAACTAGTAGTTCCGAATATAATTACATGAACACCACATCCATCAAATGCTTCCTGCTTACGGTATCTCTTGCTATTCATTTTACTGCAACAGCACAAAAGATAAGTCTTACCGATCTTAAGGCGGAACATCAGGTTAATCCTTTGTCGCTTGAAACCGCCATGCCCCGCATGAGCTGGACAATTCTTGCTGCCGCTAAAAATACCACACAGGCTGCTTATGAGATCAGGGTAGGTACGGATAAAAATGCTTTAACATCTGGCAGGAACATTTTCTGGAAGACGGATAAAAATTCAGACCAGTCTGTTTTGGTGCCCTATAGCGGCCCCGGGCTGGAATCAAAAAAACGGTATTACTGGCAGGTAAGGGTAAAGGACAATCACGGCAATACTTCTCCATGGAGCAGTGTTCAGTTTTGGCAAACAGGATTGAAGCCTGCAGACTGGACGGCCCGGTGGATCTCTGTCGCTGGTAGGGACACCTCGGCCAGAAGCCCGCTATTCAGAAAAGAGTTTAGCTTAAATAAAAAAATCAAATCTGCACTGGCTTACATGACCGCCAAAGGGTTGTATGAAGCCAGCATCAACGGGCAGCGCCTGAGCGATAGCTATTTCGCACCGGGCTGGACCAGTTATAAAAAACATTTACAATATCAGGTTTATGATGTGACGGCTGCTTTGAAGAGTGGCGGCAACGTTATCGGCGTAACACTTGGCAACGGCTGGTATAAGGGAAGGATTGGTTTCGGCAATCAGCATAATTTTTATGGTGATACCAGGGCATTGCTGATGCAGCTGGAAGTGGAATATACGGACGGTACAAAGGAAACTGTCCATACGGATGATACGTGGAAGACTGCATACGGCCCTATAATGGCATCTGATATTTATGACGGAGAGACCTATGATGCGAGGATGGAAAAATCGGGCTGGTCTGCTACAGGTTATAAGGAAGACCCTTCATGGTCTGCTGTAAGGATCGTTGAAAAAGGGACTGAACAGCTGGTGGGCATGAGCGGACCGATGGTTAAAAAGCACGAAGAGTTTAAGGCCTTGAAGATATTTAAGACTCCGAAAGGAGAGACTGTTGTTGATTTCGGACAAAACCTGGTTGGCTGGGTGATGCTTAAGGCAAAAGGTCAGGCGGGTACAAAAATAACGCTGAGCCATGCTGAAGTGCTCGATAAGGAAGGAAACTTCTATACGGTAAATTTAAGAAGCGCGAAAGCTCAGGACCACTACATCCTGAAGGAGGGGGCTGAACAGGTATTTGAACCTCATTTTACATTCCAGGGATTCAGGTATGTGAAAGTAGAAGGTTATCCGGGTGAATTGACGCCGGAGAAACTTACTGCTGTTGCGCTTTATTCTGATATGGAGGCTACCGGTAAATTTTCTACTTCGAATCCGCTGCTGAACCAGTTGCAGCACAATATACAATGGGGGCAGAAAGGAAATTTTGTGGACGTACCTACAGATTGTCCGCAACGCGATGAACGCCTGGGCTGGACCGGTGATGCACAAGCCTTTGCCAATACAGCAGCTTACAATATGGATGTGGCCGGATTCTTTACCAAATGGCTGAAGGATGTAAAGGCAGATCAGCACGGGAACGGACGGGTTCCCTTTGTGGTGCCCGATGTACTTACGCCTAATGATGCGGGGGCAGCGGGCTGGGCTGATGTAGCTACCATTATTCCCTGGGATATGTATGTGGCTTATGGCGACAAGCGTTTGCTTGAGGTTCAGTATGAAAGTATGAAGAACTGGGTCGGCTTTATGAGTTCGGCCGCTAAGGATAATCTGTGGAATTCTGGCTTTCACTTTGGCGACTGGTTGTTCTACCGCCCGGATGATGACAATGACGGCAGGGCTGCTGTGACAGATAAATACCTCATTGCGCAAACTTTTTACGCGCACTCTACCCAACTAATGATCAATGCGGCCGAGGTATTGGGCAAGCAGGACGATGTAGCTAAGTATACTGCATTGCTTAAAGATATTAAGGCTGCTTTTTCAAAAGAATACATGACTGCCAACGGAAGGCTGGTGTCGAGTACACAAACGGCATATGTGCTGGCATTGCAATTTGATATGTTGCCTGAGGAATTGCGGGCATCTGCGGCCGAACGCCTGGTCAGAAACATTAGAGACTACGGCAATCATCTGACTACAGGATTTTTGGGTACGCCGTACCTTTGTCATGTGCTGACACGCTTTGGTCATAATGATGTGGCTTATGATCTGCTGATGCAGGAAAGTTATCCATCTTGGTTATACCCTGTAAAAATGGGGGCAACAACGATATGGGAACGCTGGGATGGTATAAAACCCAACGGAAGCTTCCAGACTCCTGATATGAACTCGTATAATCACTATGCATATGGTGCCATAGGTGACTGGATGTACCGGAACATGGCGGGCATCAATTCAGATCCTGCTGCTCCGGGTTATAAAAAGATAGTGATTGCACCGAAGCCGGGCGGTAAAATTACCAGTGTATCGGGAGCGTTGAATACGGCCTACGGAATGGTTGCTTCCTCGTGGAAGATAGAAAACGGTCTTTTTAAACTGGATGTGCAGATTCCTGCGAACGCAACTGCAACGGTAATTTTACCTGCCGCTATACTGAAGGATGGGAAGGAAACCAGTAATAAAACGGAAATTGGTTCCGGAACCTATCATTTTGAATGCAGGACCGCGCAGGTTGCAGGCAAGTAGGCAGGAAGCCAATAGCATACAATACACACAAATCGTAAATATGAAATATTTAATGAAGTCTCTTTATTCTTTTTTGCTGATGCTGATGGCTTTGCCATTGACCCTGCAGACTTATGCTGCGGTAAAACCTGCAGGATTACAGGTTGAGCACTTAGTGCGCCCTTTGGGTATTGATGCAGTGAATCCACGCTTTTCATGGCTAATGACCGATGCAGGTATGGGCGCTAAACAAACGGCCTACAGGATTTTGGTTGGAAAGGATTCTGCTGCGCTGACCGGGAAAAAAAATGTACTCTGGGATTCAGGAAAAATGACTTCCCCGAGCAGCTTGATTACTTATAAGGGATCAGCACTGGAGGCCTTTACCAAATATTACTGGCTGGTTGAAGTGTGGGATAAGGACGGAAAACCTTCCTCTTCTGTTTCCAGTTTTGAAATGGGCATGCTGAAGACAGACAACTGGAAGGGAACCTGGATCAGCGACAGTCAGGATCCTGATACCAAGCCGGCTCCATATTTCAGAAAGGTATTTGCTGCAGAGAAAAAGATCAAATCGGCAAGGGCGTATATTGCCTGTGGCGGACTATATGAGCTATATCTGAATGGCCGGAAGGTGGGCAACCACAGGATGGACCCAATGTATACCCGTTTTGACAGACGTCTGCTGTATGTTACTTATGATGTGACAAGTCAGCTGCAAAATGGCAAAAACGCAGTTGGTGTTTTACTCGGCAACGGCTGGTACAACCACCAGTCTACCGCTGTATGGGACTTTCACAAAGCGCCATGGAGAAACAGGCCGACGTTCTGCCTTGACCTGAGGATCACATATACCGATGGTTCGGTAGAGACTGTAACTTCGGGCCGCGATTGGAAAACCGCTTCCAGCCCCATTGTTTTCAACAGTATTTACACCGCAGAGCACTATGATGCGCGCCAGGAGCAGGTGGGATGGAACGTAGTGAATTTTGACGATTCCAAGTGGAAGGGGACAATTCCAAGAAGCGCTCCTTCAGACAATATTGTTGCGCAGGCATTGCATCCGGTTAGAAATGTGGAAGCCATCCCTGCAAAAAGCATGAATAAAGTAAATGATACGGCTTATGTATTCGATCTTGGCCGGAATATTTCAGGTGTGAGCCAGATCAAAGTAAGTGGCGAGGCCGGCACGGTGATCCGTTTGAAGCATACGGAAAGGCTTTATGGAAACGGCCGTGCGGATATGTCTAATATCGATCAGCATTACCGCCCTACAGATGATAAGGATCCCTTCCAGACCGATATTTTTATATTGAATGGTAAGGGTGAAGAATCTTTTATGCCGCATTTCAATTATAAGGGTTTTCAGTATGTGGAGGTAACTGCCGATAAGCCAATAAAACTGAATCAGTCGAGCATTACAGGATACTTTATGCACAGTGATGTGCCTGTAACGGGAAATATCAAGTCGTCTAACCCAACTTTAGATAAGATCTGGTTTGCAGCGAATAATTCTTACCTGTCTAACTTTTTTGGATATCCTACCGACTGCCCGCAGCGTGAAAAGAACGGCTGGACCGGTGACGCGCACATCGCCGTAGAAACAGGCTTATACAATTTTGATGGCATCACGGTCTATGAAAAATGGCTGGACGATCACAGGGATGAGCAACAGCCAAATGGTGTGCTGCCCTCGATCATACCAACTGACGGCTGGGGTTATGAATGGGGCAACGGACCAGACTGGACCAGCACCATAGCAATCATTCCCTGGAATATTTATCAGTATTATGGTGACGATAAGATACTTAGGAGCAATTACAATAATATTAAGCGTTATGTAGACCATATTCAGGATATCGCACCTTCGGGTTTAACTGAATGGGGGCTGGGCGACTGGGTGCCGGTAAGCACAAAACCCCCGGTCGAGTTTACCTCGTCTGTTTATTATTTCGTAGACGCGACAATACTGGCAAAAACCGCCGCACTTCTAAACAAAACTGAAGATGCGAAAACCTACACCGCGCTGGCCAATAAGATCAGGACGGCATTTAATAAGAAGTATCTGAATCTTTCTACTGGTATTTACGGAGCCGGGCTGCAGACAGAACTGAGTATGCCATTGTACTGGGGGCTGGTGCCGGCAGATCTGAAAACAAAGGTAGCTGCCAATCTTGCAAAAAAGGTAGGCGAAAGCAATAACCATATTGATGTGGGCCTGCTGGGCACGAAAGCAATATTGAATGCACTGAGTGAAAATGGCTACGCCGATCTGGCCTACAAAGTGGCTTCGCAGGAAACTTATCCGTCATGGGGATGGTGGATTGTGAATGGTGCAACAACTTTGTATGAAAACTGGAGAATTGATGCTAAAAATGACATCTCATTAAATCACATCATGTTTGGAGAAGTTGGTGCCTGGCTGTACAAAGGTATCGGTGGCATTAAAACTGATGAGGAACAACCCGGGTTTAAAAATGTGGTATTGAAACCTAACTTCGTGGCAGGACTGAATGAGTTTGAGGCCAGGCATGACGGACCTTACGGCGCAATTATCTCTTCATGGAAACGGTCTGGCAATGGTGTAGTCTATGAAGTGACCATCCCGGCAAACTCTACAGGATTAATACATTTTCCGTTAACGGGTGCGCAGAAGGCTTATAGAGACGGAACTGCATTGGGCACGGTAGCAAGTGTATCGTCAGGTAAATATAAATTTGAAATCAGGTAAAAAGAAACCAACGAAAAAAGCGCTCTCAGTTATATGTTTAGGTTGCTTACTGCCGGCGGATGGCTCCCGTCGGCAATTTTTATGCGCAACATAGCTTCAAAATCTGTATTTTTAGACATGAAATCACCTACATTCTTTGATTTTATATTGATCGACGAGTATTCGGCAACACCAAAATATCTGCAGCTTTCTAATGCGATTATAAAAGCAGTGGAGCAGGGTAAGCTGAAGAAAGAAAGTCTGCTTCCTTCTATTAATGAACTGAGTTATAAACTGGAAATCTCCAGAGATACTGCCGAAAAGGGCTATAAATACCTCAAAAATATTGGTGTCATCAATTCGGTTCCGGGGAAGGGCTATTACATTGCCAATATAGACTTTAAGCGAAAACTGAAGGTTTTTCTGCTGTTTAATAAGCTGAGCGCCCACAAAAAGATTGTATACGATGCCTTTATTGCTGCACTTGGTGATGATGTATCGGTTGACTTTTATATTTACAATAATGATTTCACGCTTTTTAAAAGATTCCTGGCCAACAGAAACGAAGATTACTCCCATTTTGTGATCATCCCTCATTTTATAGAGGGGGGCGAATATGCAAGGGAGATCATCAATACCATACCCAAGGAAAAACTGATCCTGCTGGATAAAAAAATTCCCGGAATAGAGGGAGACTACGCAGCGGCATATGAGAATTTTGAGAAAAATATTTATGACGCGTTGGAGCAGGCCCGTACACAGCTGAGCAAGTACCATACGCTGAAGATCATTTTTCCAAAGCGGAGCTATTTCCCTAAAGAGATCCTGGAGGGTTTTCACCGGTTTTGCCAGCAATATGCATTTTCCCACAAAGTGGTTAGTAATATCGCAGAGGAACCCATAAATGAAGGTGAGGTATACATTAGCCTGATGGAAGATGATCTGGTGATCTTGCTGGAAAGATTGATCGGAATGAAATATAAGGTGGGTAAGGATGTGGGGGTGATTTCCTACAATGAAACACCGCTTAAGAAAATCATTCTGAACGGGATCACCACGATTTCTACCGACTTTAAATTCATGGGCACGATAGCCGCAAATCTTATACTGGACAATTCCAGAAGGCATGTTGAGGTGCCTTTTTATTATACCAGAAGAGCTTCTCTTTAAAAATTGATTTTTTATTTGGATGGTCATGATAGTACATGACAGTTTAGAAGAACAACATGTATAAATTAGTACTCCTAAACCAAATATAACTCAATTTATATGAATGCAATCTTAGGAGTAATTTTCCATTTTATCGGTGGCTTTGCGTCCGGCAGTTTTTATATCCCTTATAAGAAAGTTAAGGGCTGGGCCTGGGAAAGTTATTGGATTGTTGGCGGCATTTTTTCATGGCTGATCGTTCCTTTACTGGCTGCATGGCTTACTGTTCCGAACTTTATCGATATCATTAAAAATACCGAAGGTTCTGTTTTATTTTATACTTACCTGATGGGCCTGCTTTGGGGTGTTGGCGGACTAACCTTTGGCTTGTCCATGCGCTACCTGGGTATGAGTCTGGGCATGAGTGTAGCCCTGGGCTTTTGCAGTGCCTTCGGTGCTTTGGTGCCATCGTTTTATTATGATATATATGCACAGGAGGGGAAAACAAGCTTTACCGATATGCTGCACAGCAACAACGGACTTGTGGTTTTACTAAGTGTGGTTGTGTGTCTGGCTGGTATCGCGATCTGCGGTAGGGCCGGAATCCTTAAAGAAAAAGAACTTTCCCCTGATCAGCAAAAAGAAGGTGTAAAAGAGTTTAACCTTTCAAAAGGACTGATCGTTGCCACGGTATCCGGTATATTGAGCGCATGTTTCAGCTTCGGAATAGAGGCCGGAAAGCCTATGGCTGAAGTGGCCAGACTTGCCGCCGAAGCGTCGGGCACTACCACATTGTTTGTCAATAATGTAGTGTTCGTAGTGATCCTGCTGGGAGGACTAACCACCAACTTTATCTGGTGCATGATTTTGAACACCAGGAACAAAACATTCGGTGATTACACCAACAGCAAGGCACCACTAAAAACCAACTATGTATTTGCCGCGCTGGCCGGTACTACCTGGTTCCTGCAATTTTTCTTTTATGGAATGGGCGAGACCAAGCTGGGCAATGGCGCCAGCTCCTGGATTCTGCACATGGCCTCGATCATAATCGTTTCCAATTTATGGGGAATTAAATTCAATGAGTGGAAAGGTGTGGGCAAGAAAACATTCTCAACTCTGCTGATGGGTGTTGCGGTGATTCTCTTGTCGGTAGTGCTTGGAGGCGTTGCCAAACTGATAGAAAATTAATTAAATAATTAAGAAATACAATCTATGACTGTTAGAACAACTGATTTTAAACATGTAAGCTATTTATGGGACGATGCGAAGGCCGCTGAGCTGGCGGGGGATGAAGTAGCGTTGTTAATCTATCGTTCAAATCTATTGGGTGCAGATTTGCGCCTTACCAATTATGGAGGTGGAAATACCTCTTGCAAAGCCATTGCGAAAGATCCGCTAACTGGTGAAGATGCCGAAGTTATGTGGGTTAAGGGCTCTGGTGGCGACCTTGGCACCTTAAAGCGGAGCGGACTTGCGGCATTGTATGTAGACAGGTTACGTAACCTCAAAAATATATACGGGGGATTAGCCTACGAAGACGAAATGGTCGAGTTGTTTAATCATTGTATCTATGACCTTCAATCAAAAGCCCCTTCCATCGATACACCGCTTCACGGTTTTTTGCCATTTAAACATATCGATCACCTGCATCCTGATGCGGCCATAGCCATTGCTGCTGCAAAGGACGGTGAGCGCATTACCAAAGAGCTGTTTGGCGGGACCATTGGATGGGTGCCATGGCAAAAGCCAGGCTTTGAGCTTGGGCTGATGCTGCGCCGCTGTCTGGATGAAAACCCTGGTATCAGGGGTATTATGCTGGGTTCTCACGGATTGTTTACCTGGGGTGACACTGCATTTGAAAGTTATATCAATACCCTGGAAGTGATTGAAAAATGCGCAGAATACCTGGAAGCCAATTATGGAAAAAAAGGACCTGTGTTTGGTGGTCAGCGTATCGACAGTGCCGGACAGGCACAG